>Ga0209707_1000376_pt1 | contig 27339 bp, 26 predicted proteins | sample EN4Hudsemesocosm_FD_184630 | JGI IMG/M metagenome (GOLD analysis project Ga0209707, IMG submission 184630) | Methane-oxidizing microbial communities from mesocosms in the Hudson Canyon - EN4B Hudson Canyon (SPAdes) (version 2) | ecosystem: Environmental > Aquatic > Marine > Cold seeps | place... | reverse complement strand
TAAATATGTTCGCTGAACGATCCTCTTACGGACAAAGATTTTTGACAAGCAAGGAATTTTTGGTCACATGAAAAGAATCAACTTAGAGACTATCGTTACTTTTCGTACCACTGGACTTCAACCCCCGATATTGGAATAGGTCAACTATATTTAGAACTAAATGTAGAATTATTTTTAGTTCTTGTATTAGAACTTGTGTGAGATTGTAAAATGCAGAAAAAAGGTTTTGTGTACATCATGTCAAACCAAGCTATGGAAGGCGTGTTGAAGGTTGGGTTTTCTCTAAAAGACCCTGCTATCCGTAGTGCTGAACTAGATAGTACGGGCTTACCTTTCAGATGGCAGGTTGAATACTTTGTATTTGTTGATGATCCATATACTGTTGAACAACAAGTCCATTCGGAACTGAATTATTGTCATGTGTCGAAAGAGTTTTTTAAGCTAGAGATAACTTCTGCAATAGTTGAAATTCGTAAAGTTATAAACCTACTAAACTACACTTTATATTTTGAAGAGTGTGATTTTGAAAAACGTAAAGAAGCTGATGAAAAAACAGTTAATACTACGTTACCTAAAAAATCACTCAGACCACCCGTACATAAATCTTCTCTCAATACCTTCAATAAAAAAAATAATATAGACCAAAATATTCATAGGACAAACTACACTGCTCCAAAAAGAACAACCTACAACGTTATAGAAAATTGTCCCAATTGTCAGCGCAAGATTAGGTTTAAAAATGCTGATCCCCCTAAAGGTAATCAATGGATTTGTCCTATTTGTAAGACTCCAATATTTCGAGATTTTGTTGATGATGACTGCTTTTTACTCTCTCCATCACACAAGTTAGTGAGAGGTGTTCATCAAAGATATGAGCTAGGTATGCCTTCTGGTTTTGTAGAATTAGAACCAAAGTTTATTGATATTCTAAAGTTATGTTCAGGGGAAAATAACGTTAAGCATGTTGTATTAGAGATGATAAGCAAGCATAAAAATATTACTTCGGATGCTATTAAACGATTTTTAACTTTGGCGTTGGAAAAACAGTGGATATGCAAAAAATAGGCATAATATAAACAATTATATGTACCTAGTTAGATTTAAATGGTTTAACTTATTTCAAGCTTGAGTTTAGTAGATAGCTAAAATACTCAGCCTTAGTCATGCCAGCTTCTTTTGCCTTAATAGTGAACAGCTCCATTTCCTCAGGCGTGATCATTAAGTCCAATCGTTTCTTTTCTGCCTTCTGTCGCTGGCGGTAAGCCTTTTGTCGTTCTGAGTTTGTTTGAGCCATGATGTAATCTTTTGTTCTTTGTAATATGCGTGGGTCGCTAGTGAGTTCAGTTAACCTTTTTAGGTTCTTTCTGATTCTCGACTCTTTTATATCTGTTATGCCGCAAGAACGCGTTTTATTGTTTGTGGGTACCACTTGTTACCTCTTGGCTGGTGCTTTGTATTATTCAGGTAAGCAGCAATTTTATTCAAGCTTAGCCCGTCTTTATTTAGATTCCCGATTAACACGATGATTTCTTGTTCAGTCTCATCTATTAATAAATCCTTTCCGTTACCGTGTAACCTTTTTCCATAAGGAATAGAACCAACTCGCTCACCTTTAGATTTCTTATACTGCATTGCTGTTTTTGTTCGTTCACTGAGTTGGTCACTTTCAAACTCAGCCATAACAGCCAACATTCTAAAGACCATCTTTCCTGCTGCTGTTGTTGTGTCGATCTTTTCACTAATAGAAACTAAATCAGCCCCTTTATTCTGTAGAAGTTCACTAATCTCTATGGTGTCTTTTGTTGACCTGGCTAACCGGCTTAATGAGTAAACAACTAAAGCATCATCTTTGCTGCAATCATTTAAAGCATCCTGTAATCCATTCCGGTTATCAGCTCTCTTGCCACTAATGCCAGCATCCATATAAGTAGCCTTAATTTCATAATCATTTAATTCTGCCCAGGCATACGCTTTAGCTTTCTGAGCATCAAGACTAACCCCTTCCTCTGCTTGCATCGTTGTAGAAACTCGAATGTATATGATTGCCTGTTTCATAATAGTCACCTTAATTATTGTTATGCGTGTAACTTTTACTTAAGTATAGTGTTACTCGTGTAACGTGTAAAGGCATTTTGTAACTTAGGGGACGGTAAGTTACAAAGTATTAATCAATATGCCTGCTTTTATAAGATATACATCGGTAATTACTGCCGCTTATGCAGCTACAAATATCATTACCCCTTCATGCTTCTTTTTTCTTCAAAAAAGCTACACTGAGCATTTATGTAGCATTTGATTATTTTTTTTAAAGTTTATTATTTAAAATAAATTGAAACTTTTTCATAAAGTAGTAACTAACTAGGTATAGGTTTTGTTAAGGTATGTATTGGGGTTTGAAGTCCAACGGTACGAAAAGTAACGATAGCCCCCATGTTCAGTTGTTTTAATGATTTAACGGCCTTAATTTACCCTCTGGGGTTAATTAATTAAAAGACCGATAAGTTTCCTGTCCACCCGGAAAGCCTTTATTCTAAGGCTCTTCAGAGGAATTATCGTTTTCAAACTCAGCCAGCAGACTCTTCATAACCTCTTAAATATCAATCAATTCTTTGTTGCCGTAAAATTCATATTTTCCAATAAAGCTAATATGTTGCCATGCGACAGGTGAAAAGCGTATTATTTCTTTCGCTTTTTCTGGGTCAACCAAGCTATAGTGCTGATGGAGCATTGATAATAAGGTGGCATTATAAAAAATGACTGTGTTTGCAATTAACCGAATAGATTCAGCATTAATATCTAGTTCAATTTCATTCCTGCCTTTTAGCATCCTTCCGCCACTCACTTTTGCAATGGTGGAACTTAATTGATGATATGACTCTCCTCTGTTTAATGAGGACTGAACAACTTCACGAACTTCATGGGGTATTGTGCATAAACGCGATATTTTTCGCTTAACGCGCTGTAAGCCTTACTATACAGAGGCACTACGTTTTTACGAAGCCTAACCTCATTTCTTCAACCAACCGCAGAGCCAGCTTTTGTTTCTCTGGCGATAGTTTTTTAGGACAGCCTAACTTTACCACTCCTCAAATAAAGTAAAAGTTTATACACCCCCATAAATAGCCTGTCACAAAGTCATTTTTTAATCTGTTTAGGTGCCATTATTCTTTCTCTTCATAATCCATATCGCTCATTACCCAGTCACTAATCACTTTAAGAACATTGCCTGCCATAATGATGGGGACAGTAGTTAAGATAGCGGCTGGAAGCAATGTGTCAGCAATGTCTACGGTGGGTATAAAATACATAATTAGATTAACTACGCATACAAATAAGCCGACAACCACTGATAAAAAAACGCTAAATAAAGCAAGTAGAGTTGATAGGTAAAAAATCACTTGAAACATAAATATTTGCCGCACCAGATAAATTTAAAATCTAATTATAAGTGATTGTGTTTATTTAACCGCGTCTTTAAGTGTAACGGTTATCTAAAGACTTGGGGAAAGGATATCGTTCTTTGATGAACTTTGGCCTTTTTTAAAAAAGTCTTATTTTTTAAGTTAGGCTGGAACTTTTATTAAACGCTCTCGTCTGATTTAATGAAACACAATAGGGGACGACCTGGCTTCGACGTGGGTAGCAAAACCTTGAGTGCATGCAGTGGACAGTACACCACTTAAAACCTACTGAAATATAAGTATTCGCAAATGACGAAAACTACTCAGTGGCTCTAGCAGCGTAACACCTGCACCACTCTTCTGACTATATGTGCTTATGCGTGTAGGTCCTTCGGGGCATTCAGAAGTCATCTCACATAAGATCGCGCTAGGACTTAGTTCGGAGTCTAAACCGCTAAATTAATCGAAATCGCTGATAACTTTCTTGGCTCGTCGGGTAATTATTAGCTAAACTAAAAGAACGAGATAAGCATGTAGACCTTTAGGCGGAGTGCTTGCGGACGCGGGTTCAATCCCCGCCGTCTCCACCAAATGTTAAGAACCGGCTGAATTCTGAAAAGGACAGCCGGTTTTTTTATGCCTGTCGAATAATATTCTTCTAGGGGTTAATTAACTAAAAGAACGGTTTGTCACAGCAACCTTCTGAAATCCATTAATACCTGTGGGTAATAGATACTCTAATAACGCTACTGCGGGTTAAGCCGGGATACGTGTAAAAATCGCACATTTGCTTGCTAAAACAGGGCTACAGACATGACTTTATCAGGGATTGGCGGTATTTTCTTTAATTCCACAATATACTCGCCAAATCGCTTGATATGCTCTGTCAGATAAGGGCTAAGCCTCGATACATCTTCTTTGGTGATTTTCCAACCCTCTTGTTGTAGTTGATAGATGATTAGGCTGATATCGATTAGATTTTGCAGGATGATGCTGTTAGTAATGACCATGTTTTGTTTAATCGACTTTTCCATTTCTTCTGGATCATTGCTAGCCACAATATGATCTGAGGCAAAAAATGTCCAATCACTTAATCCATTATAGGCTTCTACTTTATTAGTGCTTTCCGTTATGGTATCTCGCAGCTCTGGGTCGGAAATATACTCCAGTAGGAACGTGGTTCTTACCACTCTGCCTAATTCCCGGAAAGCAAGGTACAAGCGATTTTTTCGACTGTAATTACTCAGCTTCCTCAACAGTGTTGAAGACGAAACTTTGCCTTGTTTTATCGATATGGCGATTTGCATTAAATCTTGCCAGTGTGTTTCGATCAACTCCCAATCAATCGAGCTACTAAACAAACTGTCAATGTGCTTATATTGCGTTGATTTTTCCGGGCGAAATAACGTGAGATCCTTCCAGTTTCGTATTCTAGGCATCAGTTCAATCGCAAACAAATGGGATAAACCAAATACCGGCGCTGATTGTCCTTGGGTATCAGCATGTACGATACCAGGCTGAATGTCCGACTGATTTTTGAGTAACCCTTCAATAATTTCAACTGCTTCCCAGACACCGCAGGGAATAAAGGTTGAAAAGAGTGCAATGTAATTGTCGGCCACATGATGGTATGCAATACCCCCCTTATTTCGATAACGATAATGGGTTTCTGCGATTAAGTTGTCTTCATAAATATTCCGTAGCGTCCCATCGGCGGCACAGCGTTTTTCGTCGCCTAATGCCTTGGTTATAGAAAAAACATTACTGTAATTGATCAGACGAGTTATTGCCTCGTCCAATGTTTTCAGATTAACATGCCGTCGGTTAATCCACGATAACATGCGCGGTGTAATATCAGCCTTTACATGCCTGGCAGTTTGCGCTGGCCCCATCCCTGTGCCATTGCAAAACGTATTGATAATATAGCGCTCGGTAGCATTGTCTAACTTGGGTTCGGAGCCTGATAATGGCCCAAACACATCGGCCCAACCTGTATGTTGATGAGCATTGCACAATATGTCTACTAACTGTCGTTCTTGTATTCTCTGTTTGACTTCCTTAAGCAGTTTAGTCGCCTTCGGATTTTTCTTCTCTCGGCGCTTTAGTACAGGTGTTCCTTCATTATCAATAACGAGCACACTCTGTTTAGGGTACTGCTTATCGACCCGTGCAGCAGTTTCTGTGAGCTTCTGTTTAAGCTCAGTAACAAATGACGTTGCCTTATTCGGTAGCTCAACTTCCGAACAATATTGATCCAATAAAGGCAAACACTCAGACCAGGGTAGCAAATCACGGCGATAATCTCCGTAGGAAACCGCACCTTTGACATATAGATCACCTGATCGTAATTCATTAGCGACATACGTGAATAGACATAATTCAAAGTACCGTCGATTCACCGTTCTGGGAGAATCTGCCGTATCAAATACGAGCTTTTTCCATACTTCAGCAGCAAATGATAAATCTATATCCTCATTGAACGTTAAATGTTTAGCTTTTTTACCCTTACCTGAATACGTAAGTAACATATCCATTGCTGTGGTCAATGCGCTGTGTCGTGTACTGGATCGCGGTCGCAGTAATTGCAACACTTCAAATAATACTGACCGAATAGATCGGCAGTAGGCCCACAACAGTGGTAGATGGTTTTTGCTGTTATACGCGGAAACTTTTTGGCAGGTCTCGGTTATTTTTTCCGTACCCCCATGTTCGTCGTATTGAGCCAAAATATGCTGAGCCAACACGCCTGGGTCATCACTATATTCTTCAACACTCTGCGTTAAGGTAATTAAAAAGTCAGCCATACCTCGAGCATTATCGGCGTTTTTTTCTTGAAGTCGTTTTAGTTCTTCGCCTGCTTTATAATGCATTTTAGAGATGGTTTTACAATAGGTCGTAACCAGGGAATCTTTGGCTTCTTGCTGCGCATACAAGAGTAATGAAGCCATCAGCCCATATCGGGTATGCTCGGACATTTCACGCAGATCACTGGCGTCCAGTGATTTCGCTTGTGCAGCAAATTGCGCTAGTTTTACCTTGGCAATATCTTGGGTATAAATGGACATATCTCCAATTTCCATTACCCTATTGTGATGTTGTAACAATTCTCTAAAATGGCTAACGGTTGGGCTTTTGGGGAGCTGTTTGAGTGTGTCATAGGGGGTGCGGTTATTGTCCGGTGATCGTTGCAGCAGTTCATCGAATTGTTTGATAAGGCTTTGATCATTGAGTTGCCAGGTAATCTGCTTGAAGATATTACTGTTAACCGAATAGCGAACATGCCTTACCAAGCGATCCAGTGTACTAAAGGCGGGCAGTTCGTAACCTCGCAGACTTAAGGATTCCAGTACGACGTTAATAATGTCGGCGGGATTGTTCATGGTCTGTGACGCTTCGTAAGCAACCTGAGTGGAAAAACGACGAGGAGTCGCTTGGTTTTTTTGATCGACATCACGCCACCGTGTTACATTAAGGAAGTCACAAATCGTGTCTCTATGACGGTATGCGGTGGTTAAGTGCGCGTACTCTGCCTGCACTTTGTGGTGGATAACCAACGTATTGCGTACATGGCGGATGATTGCCTGCGGCACTTTGCTAAGATCGATGAAATACCCTAAATATTGGAATGCCTTTAATTGAATAGCGAGACATAAACGAAGCTTGGGTTTATAAGTATGCTGCTCAATGAAATTTACTTCTTCCTGGCTGACCGCGAAATTTGTTTCCAGCCAGGCTTGTGGATATTGTAGATTGCTTGAAAAGCGAGGAAAGGCTGTCCTTTCGATAGAAGTCATACAGGTGCTCTTTGAATAGCTTGGGAGAATAAGGTTTTCATGTAGAACTCAGATCAACTTTTGACGTGACGGATTATGCCAGATTAACATTCCCTAAAACAACTCTTTTAGGGAATGTTAATCTGGCTAAAACTCGATAATTGAGGGCTGCAGAAGCCGTTAATTGACAGCACTAATAACTATTTTCGGGAAAGTTAATGGAATTTCAGAGTAAGGCACCACATAAAACGTTGTGTCGACCGCCAATCAAGCCTAAAAACAAGGATCGACGTAGCCGAGAATATTTATCACCTTCAGAGGTGGATAAGCTGATTGCACAAGCTAAGAAATTAGGTCGGCACAGCCATCGTGATGCAACAATGATATTAATGGCTTATCGGCATGGGTTAAGAGTTTCGGAGCTAATTTCATTACGATGGTCGCAAATTGATTTAAAGCAAGGCCAACTCCATGTGCACCGCTGTAAAAATGGAATGGATACGACTCACCCACTCTTCGGGCCAGAAATCAGAGCTCTGAGAAAAATCAAACGTGACTACTCAGACACACAGTATGTTTTTGTCACAGAGCGTAAAGGCCCAATGACAGATTCAACCTTTAGAAAAATTGTGGCGAGGGCGGGTGAAGAAGCGAAGTTAGGACTATTCGTACACCCACATATGTTGCGTCATTCGACAGGTTTTAAACTTGCCAATGATGGGCAGGATACGCGGAGTATTCAGCATTACTTAGGCCATAAGAATATACAGCATACTGTGCGATACACTGAAATTGCCGCCAATCGTTTTAAGGATTTCTGGTTAGATTAAAATTTTTTTTAAAAGGTGTACCTGTAGCGTTTGCCATTAAAATAAATTCAAGCACTTCGGGTCAGTGGAGTAATTTGATTTGATACCTTGATCCGGATTAAAGAAAATGGCATAACAAAAGGTAGTATCAGGGCTGTAGCTCCGTTTTAGAGGGAGAATGTGTGATTTTTACACGTATCCCGGCTTAACCCGATCTAGTGATAATTTTTGAGGACGGCCTAACTTTACCACCTCTCAAATAAAGTAAAAGTTTCTAGCCTCCTTATAAGTCGCAATATTATCTGTTACAGTTATTTCCTGCACCGTAGTACTTTATTTTTCTTAACCTCATGGTAAAAATGATGAATATTGATGCCAACCATTTACGCATTGTTAAACGTATTGACAGTCACGTTAATAAATTCCCTGATAACGAGACAGGCAATACTCAATTATTAGCTACAATTTATGACTATATGGTACCTTTTAAACAAGTCATGGATTCTACAACGCAAGCACAAATGGATTACCTTACCCATGAATATGATGGTTTTTACCGTTTAGCAAATATACTTGAGAAAATGGCACAAGGAATTTCTGATGGAACCATTCAGGTACCTAAAGACCATTAAAACTAATACACCAACCGACTACTTGTTCAATTGTTGCATTGCTCGCTTCTGTGACTTCTCATCCCGTAAATCATACATTGCGGTAGTCTGAATATCTGTATGCCCTGCAAGCTGTCGAGTGGTGTTGATATCTACGCCTGCTTCTAAAAGTTTTGTCACAAAGGTACGGCGTAAATCGTGCGGCCTACATTTCTCTATTTGTGCTTGATCTGCTCGATGTCTAATGATTTCATAAACCGCATGGCTGGAAAGCTGTCTATTCTGAATGCTGCCTGTTTTGGTGATAGGGTTGAACAGTGCTCCACTACCATTACCTTTACTTTCTTGTTTGCCTGTAGCTCTGGCATTCAGCCATTGTTTAACTATTTTCCTAGTTTCGGCATTTAAATATGCGGTACGCTGTTTATTGCCTTTACCGCTTTGAATGTTGAGTAAGCCTGACCGTGTGTTGTAATCATCGACATCAATAGCAATAACCTCAGATCGTCTAATGCCTGTTGCAAGCATCACTGCTATGATGGCATGATCTCTTTTTCCTGCTGTACTGTTATCTTGTGTGCAGGCTCGATAGAGTTTTTTGATCTCCTGCGTGCTCAAGCTTCTGCCACTGGGTAAGCGTTTGCCCCTCACTCGCTTAATATCATTGAGCCTCATCAATTGGTCTGCGCTGATAAGCCCTAGATTGAAGCAGGCTTTCATCACACCTTTGATAGCCGACAGGTTGAGGTTGATGGTGTTGGCTGCTTTTTTCTGTTCTTGCAGGGTGTTTCTGATAGTAGATAGGTGCTGGTATTCAATAATGTTCCAGGGCATTTGTTCGAGTTCACCTTCAAATTTGAGTATGGCTGCAGCTACTTTTAGTTGGCTTCTTATTGATTGCCTGCCTGATGATACAAGCCCTTGTAGATAGAGCGTTACCGGGTCTGTTTGTTGAGTTTTGATGATGTGGTAATACTGTTGAAGCTTCTGTTGTAATTGTTCTTCAGTCATCGTTATTCCTCCCCTGCATCATATACATATTGCTGTTCAGTTATTGTTGAAATAGTGTTTTGTTTCAGTGAGGGTGGTATTTTCTGGTTGATATTGATATTGATATTGTTTTTGTCACTGAACCAAAGCATTACGGCTTCTTTGGTTTCTCTGCTAACGGCTTTGTTTCGATAGCCCTTTAGTTGGTCAATTTTGAGATTTGGTTGTTGGTCGTGCTGTTGAAGCAGCAGTCTCCGTTTGATCTTGATACCTAACGTTGCTCGTTCAGGTGCTAATATTTGATAGACATAATATTCACCTCGGATAATCTCTTCATCGTAAGCAGCAACACAGTGATGTTGTAGCCTAGATTCTTCAAGTAGCATGGTTGTGTTGGTAATGGGAATGATGTGTTTATTGCCTAGTAAAGGAGGTATGGGAAAAGATTGTATTAATGATGTCTCCGACTGCCTGGGGTGTTCGTTATTACGGGTCATGAGTGCAATCATTTTGTTATTAAGCTGCAGCACCAGCTTGTCATGTATGCGTTGAACACACTCTATTCCTCTGCATGAAAATAGTTGCTGGTTAATAGCGCCTCCATCTAAACCCATACGATGAGTCATATGCTCTATGTCTTGCACGAGTTCACCTAACAGTTTTATACCCTTGCCGTTCCAATGATTAAGCAGTTTGCTATTAAGTAGCAAGGGAAAGTGAATGATTAACTTTATGAGGGGTAATGAAATAGTTGTTCTGTGATTGAGACCATGGACATCTAAGGTCAGTAGCTCTCTGATCAGCTCATACTCTTGTTGTGCAAACTGCCTTGCTTTGATTTTGTGTAACAGTTTCAAGGTTGATTTTGTAGCGGGCAGGTTTATGGCTTTTAAAATGTCGGTTTGCTTGAGTCGGCAGATCTTCACAAACTCAAACTCATGCCAGTTATTTTTCTGTGCATAGCTGAAGAGCAACCAAAACAGTATGGGGTTGTTAGCAAACAGTTCATCGCAGCATTGATAACAGCTACAAATATTAAGCATGCCAAATGCATTGCCTCGATAGATCGTTAGTCGTTTGATGACTGCTTCTGGTATCGTATTTCGCCAGGGCTTTAGTACATCATTATTAATAATAAAGCTGATGGGGAACAAGGAGTCTTCAAAGGGGTTTTTATGTTGTTCCGTTTCGCCATCAATGACATTCCTCCAGATAATGCCGTGCTTCCAACTAGTTAAAGTGAGAGTTGTTGGCTTACCCAGAAGTTTACTTAAGTCGATGGTCAGTTCTTGTTTGTCTGGGCACCAATGGCTTTCATCGGTACTGAGTTTTTTCCACTGCTTGTGATTTCGATTATGTTTTGCAGTCATGGCTTTTCCTTTTTGAGTTATTATTTTTGTTGATTAGTTGTTACTGTATTTCAAGTTTCCTGAACGCCAGACACGCGAAAATCTTCAACTAGCTATAATCTGTTTTATAAAAAGTTAGAGATTGTTAATATTCGTTTCTGAGTGAATAGCGAGCGTGTTTGTTACTTACGGGTAGTGCTCTGCTACAGTGTTAATTGATTCGTAACTTATTTTATTGGAACAGGCTTAACACAAGCCCTTCTCTGTCATTGATAAGGTGCTATCTCCCGCAACGATGAAGTGGTCTAGCACTTTAATATCCACCAACTGCAATGCTTGCTTCAGCTTGTCTGTGATACTGATATCAGACTGACTGGGCTCCGTGTTTCCTGATGGATGATTGTGTGCAAAGATTAAAGCCACTGCATTCAGTTGAAGTGAACGTTTAACTACTTCACGTGGGTAGACTGATGACTGGTCAACCGTGCCTCGAAACATTTCTTCAAATGCTAATACTCGATGCTTATTATTTAAAAACATGACCCAGAAACTTTCGTATTCCTGATCAGCTAGTTTAAAGGGTAGAAACGCTGCTGCATCTTCTGGCTTGCTTATGATTCGACCGCGTTGATACTTTCGTTGAATGAGTTGTTTTGCCATAGCTAAGATGTCATCTGCATTAACGGGACGTGTGGTGATGTACTCACCTGTTTGATCACTGGCTATAAATCCAGATTTATTGTTCATTGTGTTTTCTCCTGCTGGTTCTACTATTACAACTGCTGCTGTGCCTGTGTTGTTGTTACTAATAGTGAGTGTTGCTATCTCGCTTTAAGAATATAAGTTTTGTGTGCATACAGCCAATACCGTTTGCGCCTCCTCGCTCGATGACTTCCCATAATGCACTGCTTACGATTCAGGTAACGGATGCCTATTGAGTCATTCAATATTAAATTGTGCTCAGTCACTTTCTTAACAATTGTCCAATGAGTGAAGTGACCGCTAATACCAATAAAGGCAATGGTATTAGGTAATTCAAGTTCTGCTTGTAACGTAGACCAATACTCATTAAAACCAATAGCACCTTGGCCATGAAACGGCTTGTAACGCCTAATAGGATAGTTCGTGCAAACCACGGTATTAATCACTCTAGCAACATCATTAAGACTCAAGCCATTCCCCATTGAGACTTTGTTTTCTCTACTGTGAATGCAAGTAAGGATAAGTTTGAATAACTCTCGTGCTTGGTAATGGTTGAGTGGTTCAGGTAACAGGCTATTGACTGCATTGACGATAGAGTAAATCCCACAAAAGTTATCTAGACTACCTTGGAAATAAGTAGACATAAAAAATCCATACTTTATCTAACAAAAAAGACAATTCTTTTTATATTCTCCACTCAGCTTACCTCCACTTCATAAACACCACTTTCATAATAACTACAAAAGTTAGATTGGAAGATTTTGAACAAGCCCGCCCCTTGCTCAAGTGGATAATCCCGTCCCATTTGTTGAAAAATATTTAAGCTGAAATCAAAGTCGAGCTCTTTAACCAGTTCCGCATAACCACCCTGCCCTACAAATGAAAAATCGGTTATATATTGGACTTGACCGTCAGCATTGATGAGAATCTCTACGGGATGATAGCCTCCGGTTTCTGCACTGTATGTGGGGTCGCGAAAACTTAATGTGAGATAGCCGTCACTGGCTTTTTTGTTTTCGATTTGTTGTTCAATGATGTTGATTAAATCTTTACTTAACTTTAACGATTGTGTGTTCTGCTGCTGATTACTTAGTTTTATTTTCATAGGTTCTGTTCTCCGGACACAGCAATCCCTAACGAGAGCATGATGCCACCGCTATGGAATTGGACTGTTTGTGTTGTTAAAAAGTTAGTACTGTTTTTTGAATTGCTACATTTTTGATCAGTTGAAAAGCGTATAACTTTTTCAACTGTGTGCGAAAAATGCAAAACTGAGAGAGATGGCTTTACATTACTCTCAATTACATTATAACATAAATATCGTTACAAATCAATCTATTGTGTTATTTTCAACCCCTTTCCAAATGTTGTACCATTTAGATGTATACCCCTGCTTATTTAAAGATTTTCTTAACCTAACCCATTCTTTAATCATTATTGCGGCTTCCTCAGCCTCTAATTCAATACCCTCAATAGTCTCTTTTGCTATTTTTAACGTAGTTGCTATTGTTATAGGCGTTTTCCCTGAGTTACATAATGCATAGGTTAATCTCTTAAAAAATGGAATTAAAATATTAATATCTAATTCTGACTTTTCAGCCCTATATTTTTCAAGTAGAACTTCCATTTCACCCATCACTTCATCTAGCTCTTTAGACTTCGTTCCTTGTTGACCCCGTTGTTGTTTTTTAAGATGCTTTTCAAGGTGCTCCTCTAAGTGCCCTTCTTCTCGTTTTGTAAGCTTACCTAGTATTTCTTGACCTATCTCCTCAATACTTTTACATGTAACAGGGACCAACCCTAATCTTTCATGATGAATTTTATCATCACCAAGATCTATCCTTCTTAGTAACTGAAAATTCAACCCTTGCCTACGTATATACATACTATCAACTCCAATTAACCAAATTCATAAAACATCAGTTAATATATCATGCCATAGCGAATATAAAAAAAAATTATCATTAGGGTTGAAATATAAAAACTTATCATCATATCCATATTACAGACTGATAAAACAGCACTGTTATCTACATGCTATACCATCTTGTTTATTTTTAAATTCGGTGGATGTGGAACGCAAGGTAGTAAACACAGTCGTCTGTAAATACACATTAAGCTTAACTCTTACAAACGATGGTTATTGATAAACGTAAGGACAACAAGGTTTCGCACCGATTTCTATTGTTTCTGATTTTTGAGAAAGAAAATCCACAATTATGAACTGTTTTTTGTCCTTAGCGTGTATTTACGAACGAATGCGCACAGTACCCCTTTACTAGAGTTTCTTATAAGAAACTTGCTCATGCCAACTTTTAAAAGAGGCCATAAAATATGAACCATGCTGAAAACAAACAAATAAGTCCCCCATGTCTTGAAACTATTCAAGATGCAAAAGACGCATTGAATGGAAATAAACTCTCCACTCTTGCTACTGCGAAAATAGTAAAACAGGTTTATGACCAATTAGGTGATGCAGTGTCCCAGAAGGAATTTGCTGAATATCTAGAAATATCCCCTGGTAACCTATCTAAATGGCTACATATAGGGAGTTCAAAAATTATTTCTGATAACAATCCTGATCTTCCAATAATTTTTTCAAGCCTTTATGAAATGACCCTGTTAGAAAGTAAATATATTGAAAGATACGGTGATGAAGTTGCTTCTAAAAAGCTCTCAAAACTTATCAATAAAGGTCGTATTTCAAAGTGCTCTGAACAGTCTGACATCAAACTATTAGAAAAAGAGATAGACGATTTGGTTGCATCCGAAAACAACCAAAAGAGACAGGAAAAAATAGTTGCTCTACCTACTGCTAATGCATCTAATGACAAAACATATGACGATAAATCATCATTATCAATCCTTATTACTGAAAACCAGAAATTCAACAGTTTTGTCATATTGCCAACAAACAAGGATATTAAACTCTGGAAAGATAAAAGCATTGATGAATCAGATATTCATAATGATTTTCCACTTTCTGATCTACGCTCGCCATCTCTTACACAAACACTTACGTGCTTCATAAAAATACCCATGAAAAATATTGAAACAGGGTTGAAAATGCTGTCTGGTTTTGGTTTCACATATAGAGATACCTTTGTTCCAAGACATTCAGGAAAAAAAGGGTACACACTATTAAAAAGTGATGATGTCATTATTCGTGGCGAGAGGGGGGCGAGTACATCATTGAAAACAGATCAGATCAAAGACTGTAAAAAAAATACGCTTTTGTCCTTCGTTGAGGGTGTAAGTCCAGGCCCATATATTCTGGTATTTGATGAAGTAAAAAGGGAGGGCTGGACATGTCTAATGAAATAAATGATTTTGAGTTCCAACCCTATTATTTGGAAGATGTACACAGTGAATCCGATAAAGCGTTATTTACAGTAGTATCGACATTTGCAGGCGGTGGTGGCTCATCAACCGGCTATCGTCTAGCAGGAGGGAATGTGCTACTTGTGAATGAGTTTATTCCTGAGGCCGTTGAGACATATAAGGAGAATTACCCTGACACACCGGTATTGCCTATTAATATCAGAGAGATTACCAGCGGTAAAAGTAAAGATATTAAAGAATGTTTTAAGTCATATGGCATTGAACCAGGGGAATTAGACATCTTGGATGGTTCACCCCCATGCTGCGATTATTCAAAATCTAATACCGTTCCTAAGCATAAGCGGAAAAAAGTATCTACATATTCAGGTACAACTCAAAAATCTGTAGGTAAGCTAATACATGATTTTGTAACAGTTGCGACAGCGATGTGTCCTAAAGTTATTATTATTGAAAATGTTCCAACCATTCAAAAAGCTGCTGTATTTAAAAAAGCACTAAATAGACTTAGGAAGAAAGGGTATTTAATAAACTTCAGCACACTCACTGCAAGTCATTTTGACGTATCTCAAAGGCGTAAAAGATTGTTTGTAGTTGGCGTTCGTCATGATATAGCTGAGAAAGCGGGAATTACTAATGAAAGTGATATTCTGGAGATATACCCAACAGGATCAACGTATGAACCTACAATAAGAGATTGCCTAAGCAACCTTGAAATTGATAAAAGAGAACGCAATCTATTACTCACAAGCTGTCGCCAATCAAGTCACTATGAGCTTATACGCAGCATGCCGTTTAGCCCACAAAAACCACTTACGATTCGATTTGTCGACCCTGAGTGGACGTCAGACTTTAATTTAGTTAGATCATCCTGGGATAAGCCTTGCCCAACTTTAACTCAGACAGGTCAGCAAACAGTGGGGCGTAGCGGTGTGTTTCACCCTGACGAAAACAGAAAATTTGCCATTAATGAACTAAAAAGGCTGACTGGCTTACCTGATGACTTTCATTTGACTGGCACTTTTAATCAGCAGGCTGAAAGAATATGTCGAATGGTTCCGCCATTAATGACTAAGGCGTTGGCTACTGCTGTATATGAGGCTGTCTTATCTAAACTAGAAGACTAAGGTTTGACCCATAAACAGCATGTTTTGCAGACAAAAACGTAATAAATCATTGTCTGACGTTGATTATGTTGATAAAAAACAGCCGATTCTATGCATTTATAAACGCCGTATTGCTCATAGATCACTGCCTGTGACGCATAGAATAGGCCCTTTTTGACACGCAGTACTATTTACTGCAAAGAACACAGATATTCACTTTATTGACTTTCGCCGGTGCAAACTAATTTTGGTTAATTGTTTGTCTATGTTGCCTGGAACGAATATGGGTTAAGTAATACAAACAATGAAAATATTAATTTGTATTAAGTTCTGCGGGTTAGTGCTGCCCTAACAATCCTTGCTCCCAAACTTATTCAACCGCCTTTATCAATATGCGGCGGCCATTCAATTTATTTTAAAAAATATTATGAAACCTTCCAGTGAACAGAAAGAAATACTCAGCCATACCGGTGGTCACACTCTTATTGCCGCAGGAGCAGGCTCGGGTAAAACAAAAACACTGACGCTTAAAGTCAAAGCAATCATCAACAATAACAAACCGCCCATTCAACCTAACGAGGTTATCGTGCTTTCCTTTAGCAAGGATACCGTCACTGACTTTCGCACCAGGTTAACAAAAGAAATTGGTGCTGATAATGCTAGAGCTGTAAATGTCTATACCTTCCATGCCTTGGGTCTGAAATTAATCACACAACATCACAAAGCACTGGGGTTTGAATCATGCCCTAAAGTCAAAGCAAAAAACTTTGTCCCTATTAAACTGATTGAGCGCATTGCTGACAATCACTTTAACAACATCAATATCAAACAACATAGTAAAAACAAACAAGATTCAGATAAACCACTAACTAAAAAACAATTCCGCAAACGCCTCAAGAAAGCATTTGTTAAGTTCCGTATAGGCGTTAACAACAAGACCTCCTCCACCAAAGCAGATAACAAGCCTGTCTCTTCTGTACTAGATACAGCATTAAAGGATTTGTGTCAGCAATACCAGGAGTTCAAAAGGAAAAAAAACTTCATCGACTTCAGCGACATGCTATCTCTCATGTTAAAGCTGTTTAATGATAAGCGCGTATTGAAAAAAGTTAGTTCTCAGTACCGTTACCTACTGGTTGATGAGTTACAGGATATTAACCAAGAACAAGCTAGATTAATAAAACTCCTGGCTAAGAAAATAGGCAACAGCATATTGGTCGGTGATGTTAAACAAAGTATTTATGGTTTCCGAGGTTCATCACCTAAGCATTGGGACTATCTGGTAAAGGAATTACGTCCCAAAAAATTTTATTTAACCGAGTCTTTCCGCTGTCCCAAGAGAGCAATGAAGCTTATCAATGGTGTTGCAAAAGATATTAACGATGACCCTGTGCTAACAAGTAACCAACAAGGCTGTGTCCCTACCCGCTATATTTTCAAGGATGTGGATGAACAAGCGGACTTCCTTGCTAAAAAGATTACACAGTTGGTTGCTGTTAAAGGTACGCCTCTAAATGACATTGTTGTATTGGCTAGGCGTAACACTTCATTACGCGTTCTTAAGTCGGCATTAGAATTTAGGGATGTTGATGTTATTGAAGACGTTACTCTTAACAAGAAATACCGTAAGGCTGTCAAACAGTCCTTTAAGTTAGTCAGATCTTTATTGCGGATTACTAAGTGGGCATCTATCGGTGGGGCATCTATCGATGGGGTATCAAACCATGGCACGCCACTACCAAAGAAATCACTAAAGTTTATTATTCAGTTCCTCCATGTTGATGAAGCTATGCGGGATATCCTGTTTGATAACGTCATTGAAGAGGGATGGGAGGAAGGCTTTAAATTCAGAAAGAAACAAACGGGTAAGAATATTAAAAAATGTCGTGGCTATAACGATGTATCCAGTGTGCGTAAAGCAGTAACAGAAGCATCCCTGTGTTCACTGCCCACACCATCATGTGATGAAACACTATCAAACAATAAAACATCAAAATCTTCTTCATCATCATCACCAGCAGAAACCGCTACAGCTTTAGCAGAACACGCATTGCTAATCTTACTGGATGTCGCACAAACATTAATCAACAAACGGTACAAGGATTATAAGAAACACATTCAAAGAGATTTAAGTAGTCTTTGTTCCACTGTTAGAGGTATGGAGTTGGATAACATTAACACTGCTGACATGAAACCATTAATACCTAATGAAGGTGTCCTATTATCTACTGCTCATGGAGCAAAAGGTAGGGAATGGAAGTATGTCTTTATTCTCCATGTGGTTGATGGTGAATGGCCTCTTCTTAAATTAAAAAAAGGAATCAGTGATGGAGAGAAGCAGGAGAGTATTGATGAAGATAGGCGTTTAATGTATGTAGCTATTACGCGTCACAGTCACAAACTATTTGTGTGTCAGACGCCAGTAGCTAATCAACATTACAAGAATAAGGGAGGGAAAGCTTCGATTAAAAATAGTAATTTTAATATTGAAAGTCGTTTTATAACACCTGTTTCAGGTACTGTAAAAACTCTTCAAGATGGAAAGCATGTCTACATTGATAAAGACTGATTATTGATGAATTGTTTATATTTAGATTTATGCTAAACCACTCTATGTAGAGTATAGAAGCATCAGTGTCTATCAGGGACAGCAATAAGTGTACATAATTCAATAATCAACACAAAAGGGTAATGTATATTAATCATCAGCTGTAGTTTACAGGTAGGCATACTTAATTAGCTCACTCACCAGGAACAACAAAATGGCTAAAGAAATTTTAACAATCCCTATGTTTATAGATACCATGGAAACGTTTGGTATTGAAGTTAGGTTTTATATCGACCGTCTTCGTTTTTATACCGATGCACAAACGCATAACAAAAAGTTGGATTTTCTAATTGATGATAATAAAGAAAATGACCTTTTCTTCACACCTCTTCCAAAGCGAGAGCATTTAAATAAATTATTAGATTTACACCAACCCAGTGATGAAGTGTTAATCGCTCTTGCTAACGACAACATAATTGAAGGTGCTTATGCAATTAACTACATCGAGTTTGCCATGGACTTTCTGGTACCTAATGAAAAAGTAACAGACGAACTATCTCGCTTTTTTGATAAGCACCAAGTTCAAAAACTTAAAAAAAGTTCCAAGGCTGATAGCAGTAATTTTCATTTTACTGCTTACTGTGAATGTAAAGATGAAGATGGTGAAGCGTTACATTGTGAAGAAGGCTCACTATGCCAAACTCGATATTACAAACCAGAAGTATCAAAAGTTAGATTGGCGATGTACAGTGATAGGCCTTCAAAAACGGATGCAGGTTCTTCTATACCTTGCGTCCATATTGAAAAGCGAATTGAAGGTCTGACAAATTTAAAAAACGAAAACCTATATACCTTCAAAAATATTAATCATCATGCCTTTTGGGAAGAGAATCTAAATATTATGGTACCTAATATTACTGAGTTAGGAAGAAAAGACCCTAATGAAAGCAAAAGTAAACAATGGTCTAAAAATAAAAATGATGACGAAGGTACTCCTCCAAAAAATCACAGTCGAGGAAAAACCGTCTGGAAGAATATTAATATTTTGCAACGCTACCTAGAGACTCACGCTTCCAGTTTCTCTGCCTTTAAAAAAATAAACTCTCAGGAAGAATTAGAAAAACAGCTAAGCAAATTTTTGACCAAGAGTAGTTAAACAACAAGTACTCAAACTAAAATCTTAGAAGTTACTTCTCCTGCCTCTACCTATCAATTATTTTTAGCCAATTGGCGAATAATTTCAATGCAAATATTTACGCTGCCAGCACACCATTTGAGCCACAACATTTCTTGTACTTTTTTCCACTGCCACAATGACACGGTTCATTACGACCTACTTTATTCGATGCGCTAATAGGTTTAGCTGGATGTAGCATCTTTTCTAAATCAGAGATATCTTCAGGTTTATCGAGTTCAAAGCCAATAATGTAATGCCAGCCATTTTCAGTACATTTCTCTGCCACATACTTTGCTTTCTCGTCTGAGTGAACACGGACGATGATGGGTCTTTTCTCTGTACCTAGTTTTGCCATTTTAATTATGTTGTTCGTTCGTTAATAAACTACCGGTAACTTTTGTACCGGTAGAACCATGTGTCTTCAAAACGCTTTCAATATTCAATTCAATTAACGTTACAGCCTACCTGTTAATAAACCAACCGCATTAACAATGCCTTCAATACTACTTTTTAAAAACTGTAAATAGAAAGTAAGTAGTTAGTCTTAGCAGAAAAATTTCTGGTAACGGTATGGACTTATCTGTTTCGCAAGGTCACTCGTACAAACCGACTTATAGGTTCTTTTTAAAACTGTAAATAGATACCAGTAGTTAGTCTTAGCAGAGAAATTGCTGGTTACGGTATGGCCTTATCTGTTTCACAAGGTCACTCGTACAACACAACTTTTAGGTTCTTTTTAAAACTGTAAAGAGAAAGTGTAGTTAGTGCGTACGTGCAATTTAGTTTACCAAAGTTACCGGTAGTTTATTACTACGGCTTTCTACTTACATCAATTTGTTGTCATGGACAATTTATTGAAATTTTAAAAATACAGCTCTCAGAGCAAGAGGATACAAATGATATATTTACAAACCGAAGCAGTAATGGAAGATCTCAACAATCCACACCCCATTAAGATTGTTCGTGTAATAAATTTTATTACACGCAACGGTAAAACAGTTCCATGTGTGTTAGTTGAGAGACAATTCGGTGCCGTTATAGAAAGCACCATTATTCCTATTAAAAAATTCAATAATTGTATAAAGTATATAAACCTGATAGGTTTAGATACTTTTTGTATGAGTTATACAGCTGATGAAGTCAATAAGCAATTAGGAAAGCTATGTCTAAATAAAGATGTTCTCACCCTTGTTGACAACTTTGGGTACTGTGATCTTAACGGTGCAACAGTATTTGTTCACGCAGGAGGAGTAATAACAAATAGTTTTTCACCACCTATTCATTCAACGTCATCTTACCGCAACACATTTTGCAATCTAATACCATTAAGTGCAAAAGACAATGCCCAAGAATTAGTAACTAACTTCTTAAAAATTATTAAGGTATCAGAGTCTAAACCTGAAATTGGAATATTTTTAATGGCTGAGATAACAAGAGAAGCTTTACGTCATTTCGAAAAAAGTCTCGTTTCAGTATTTTTTGTAAATAACTTGTCCTATTACACACCATCACTCCCTGTGGTTTGTACCATTTCCTGCAACCCTAACTGTTATACTTACAGCGATAGTCTCTACTCTACTAAACAGTCACAAAGTACTAATATAAAAGAATCAATAAATGTGTTCATTGAAGTAAATAAAAATGATATTGACTTGAATATAATTTCTAAAGATTACATGGAAGAAAGCGGTGAATGTTTTTCAAAAGTAATGAAATTATTTATCCAATATATTATTAATAATTATGACGACATTAAACGTGAGATACATTTTATTTTAAACGAACATAGTGATACCGATCTATCAAATTCAGTTGCTGATTTAATGCTTGGTATCAATATATTTTTAAATTTTTGTGTTGCTGAAAAATATTTATCAAAACAAAAAGCAAAGGCAATACATGATTCTCAATATGAAATTATCGAACCTTTGATTGAACACTACTTTAGTAGTCGTGATAGAGGAGAGATAGAACTACACAACATTACTAATATGGATGAAATTGAATAGTACACCCAATCCCTTAACACAACAGAGGTGTAGTCTTTACAAGTACTATGCCTAATCCTTAACATAAAGCACCGGTATTGCCGGTGCTTACTTCTCTTCCCTCAATCTATCCTACAGCTTATAACTCGTAGGAATATATTTCTTCCGAACCACTTCAATATCCATATCAAATGCGTATGCGCTAAGATAAAGCTGATCAAAAACAAAACCAGACAATCATGAACAACGTTACACCTCTAGTTGTATAAACGCTTCTACTCTTCTGTTGTTGCTGCAGGTACTAAGCGAAATACAATATACCGTAATAGAGCACTGCAATTTCTAACACTATAGGCATAATGAAAGAGACGGTACTTCGTTCTGTTTGGCCTGTTTGTTTATTTTTATTGTTAAACAGAATATCTTCATCGTTAGAATAAAAGTCCTGACTACCACCAAATGTACTATTGTTGAGTACTGCTGTGCTATCTACAAAAGGGTCTTCATCAAAAATAGAATTAAAGACATCATCTAATTTTTTCTGGTTATCCAGTAAATCATTCAATGCATTTATATCTATTGTTATTGCTGCTGCTGAACTCATCTTACTACCCTCCTCCTCCAAAGCTTACATTCTTAGCTAATGCAAACTCCACAAACCCATTAAACTCTTTCCGTATAAAACAGGTTACCTTTCTGTCCGTGCATGGTTTGTGACTATCTTCACATTCTGTCTAAAGTTAATCATTGCTTACGCTATAATTAACTGTCCATATTGATAACCACCAGAAACTAAATGACACGCAAACAATGGGTAGCAGTAGCCTCTTCATCTTCACAAAAAACTAAAGTACCTGATGCTGTTAAAGAGACACTGACAGAGAAAGCCAGTCTTCTGATAGAGAATGTTATTAAACCTAATCACATATCCCCTCCTCCCACTGACCACAATTTTAACTACCTTGTTGATGTTTACAGCAAGTGGTATCGAAACTATTTTTACTTCTGTTCCACATACAATTGTCCTCACCCTAATGCGATTGCACCGTCATTTGAAATAAAATGGGCTCGCATGGAATATGTAGGAGAAGATAAGTTTAACGTTTCCTACATGAGGCATACTGAAAAATGGGCAGAGGTCTATCAAGAAATATCCATGATTGATAGCCTGAAGGCCATTACTGAAGAAGATTACTTTGCACCATAAACCATCTACTACGGTTAGACATCGGTAATACTGTGCTTGCTGTCCTTCACCCTATTCCTTAATTCAAGTCCTGGTTTAAAGTGAATTGATGAACGCTGAGCTACCTGAACTGTCTCCCCTGTCTTAGGATTACGTCCTTGTTTAGCTTTCATCTGTCTAACACTAAAACTACCGAACCCACGTATTTCAATACGCTCACCTTTCTCAAGTGCTGAACTCATTTGCTCAAACAGGTTGTTAACAGCAAGAGCAACATCGGCAGCAGGCAAATCAGGCGACTTCGATATGAGTCTTTCAATCAATTCGGCTTTGGTCACGGGTTAATTATTTGATAGTGGCTTGAAAGGGATTTATAACTATAGCTGAATATTAAAGTGGACCCTACTGTCCAGACAAACATTTCCGCAACAATCTACCAACCCCTTTTAGTTAAACCACATTTCAGTCTGACATTCTTAACATAACATCGATAGTTATCAATACTTTCAGGTTTATCTTCACATTGTTCACAAACAACTTCACCTCGGTTTAAAACTTCATCTAAGCGCCATCCGTAACCTAGATGTTGACATAACACTTTGCTCTGTTTTGTAAAGCGGTAATCAGAATAAGCCTGCCTTTCTGCTACCTTTTTGTTTTTACATCCAAGTGTTGGCTGCAAATCTTCAGTCATTTCCTGATATTCAAAACCACCCTGAAATAATGCCATAGTTTGGTTTGAAAAAATAACCAGCACGATAAACAAGAAAAAATTAAACTTCATAATGCAACCTTATCTTGATCAAAATTCACAAAGAAAGGAAAAGTATAGCACCATCTAGCTACCTCTAAATTAGCAGTGCGAAACATCATCCATATGACCATTAAAGCAAGCAGCAATACAACGAATTACTTAGCATCAAACAAAATCAAAAATCTCAACATACTAAAACACTTGTTGTTGTATGTTAGATAATTTAGTCTGAAAACGACACCTGGTTGGCTTATGGAGTTGGTTTTTCTGAATCTATTCCAAACCTTTATTCTGGCTATTCGACCCTAACCAGCCACATAGAAATAATTACATGCCCACTCATAAAGATAGCTTCCTTAGGTAAAGGACTGAGAATTAAACCACTGACATATTTCCGAGGCCGATTTTGATTTGGCTTGACTGTCTAATTGCGTATGATTCGGTATAAAATCAAGAATAGGAACGTTAGGCAATAACTCTGCTATACGTTTGCTTACATAATATTTGATACTAATAAGTTTTGATGGTTGAATTTTATTATAAATCAAGGCTATGTTTTTAATCCCTTGTTGCCTCATAAAGCTAACTGCTAAAACGGTATCGTCGATTGCATCACCTATGCCTGCTTTACCAACATATAACACGGGGGAGTTTAATGAAAGCGCTATATCTACATTAGATATTCCTATAACACTGCCGGTGCTCAGACCTCCAACGCCATCGACAATAACAATATCCTTGTCTACGCTAAGACGTGAAATCTCCGTTAGTATATCTTCCTGCAAGTTAGCCGTTGTTTTGGTTAAGCCATCAATAAAGTCTTTGGTAAATCCCTTTTTAAAAACCAAACCAGGAATACTTTGATGAGAGATGTGTTTACTTTCACAAAAGGCTGTAATTGCTTGCATATCAGTACACTGTGTCATTGGCTTTATATATGCTAATTGCTCTGGCTTATAACCTTTAAATAATAATTGAGTTAACAAGCCTTCACAAATAGTGGTTTTCCCAACGCCTGACGATGACCCCATAATATAAAGGTATTTTGTTTTCATGCTTTACACATAGGCTCTAACGTTTTTGAACTATTTATTTAGGTCAACCTTCTGATGTTTTACAGCCTGTGAAGGTTTTATTGCGGTCTGTTCTGAATTTATTTTCCCTGATTTCTTCATATAATCATTAAAAGACATATCGGAATTAATAATATGCTTACCCCAACTTTCTACAAAACTCTGCACTTCATTTTTATTCCAATTACCATTGCTAATTTGATTATCCATTTCGATTAATTTTTTAAGCATCCTATTGTGCTCATTTTCATGTCCTTGCCACCCACGATAGTTTGTTTTTTTCATCAATGCTTCTTCGGCACTAAAATGCTCTTTAACATGATGGTAGAGAGGAGCAATGTTATGTAGCAGATCTTCCTTGGTATGAGAATTAACGAGTTTATCAGCAAGGTCAAATAAGCTTTTATGTTGACTATCGACCAAATCATCTCCCATTTCATAGTGTTGTTGCCAAACAAAATGACTCATGCTGCCTGAAGCAGGTTGACAGCTTAAGCCGTCTTTTTGTCGGTGCAAAGCAATATTCCCCGGCGTTTGACCGCAGCTAATTTTATAAACAAAGTTCTTCCTCGCCTGATGATAAGTATCACTGCCATAAAAGTTAGCGTGCATTTGAGTTAATTCAAATTGACGATAAGAGGCAAGTGCTTTTTTAGCTTCATCAAAACAGCGAGTTTCGGCTTTCTCTGATAAGGTTTGTTGCAATAAGGCTTTATCGGTAACAAATGTCTTTGCTAAATGTTTTACTTGAGCGGCAAATATCTTATGATTTTTATCCAGTACTTTATCTACAAAACCAATACGCCATGCCTTCTTGGCACTAATAGGCAGCCTTTGTTCTTCGGTTAATGTAGCTGCCATTTTCTCACCGACACGTTTGGGTAATAAGTAAGTCCAGTATTCAGAGCCAAAAAGCTGTCCCATATTTTTATAATGTGGGTTTAAAATAACACCTTCTCTGGCAAACACCTTGTCCGTTGCTAAAGGTAATATAGCGCCTCCTGCTCCAGCACTGCCAGCAACAGCAGAAATGGTTACTTTGTCGAGGGTGGTAATAATTTGCAAAATTAAATCATCAATGGCATTTATATTGAGCCATGACTCTTCAGCTGAATCGTCAGCGACTTCAATATGATTAAGGTGGATGCCATTAGACCAACAGCCTTCTCCGCCCATTAACACAATAACATCCACATCTAAGGTAATGACATGTTGATAAACGGAGAGCAATAGTCGACATTGTTCGGTACTCATAGCACCGTTATGAAACGGTGAATAAATATAAGCGACTCTGTCATCTAATTGATACCAAACTTCCTGACAAGGTAACTGACGTCCTTCTTTAGTGTAATCAATATCGATGTTTTTAATAGGATTTGAGAATAAGCTTCCTAGTATTGAAGTAGAGCTGTTTGCAGCGGGTAAATGTTCTTTTAAAACGAAAGTAGCGGGTAGTTTAATACCTTTTTCGCCTGAGTCTAATTTCGGTTTTAAATGACCAATCCAAATAGCCCCATCAACAGTCGCTCTACAAATCGCGTGATTTGCTGTTGCGATAACTTCCCCAGCTTTGCCGGTTAAGTTCTCTTCTTTATGAGCATTGTATAAAAACACCGACTTCCCATAGATTTCATCTAACACGCCAGGTGTGCCATCGGCGGCATAAATATGTCTTAATATCTCATCGGTTTTTTGTTTTTTCCAATTAATCGCACGGTCTTTTTGCTTCATCATGGGCTGTAATTGCCCTTTAACTTTAGGATTATTGTAATCAAGTGGAGAAGGTTTAAAATCAGGTGCATCAAAATAGGTTAGTACTTCCCATAGGCAGTCTACAGCGCCTTGGGTGACTTCGCGATTAAATAAACTGCTTTTGGTAGTGTTTCGCATGGGAAAAGTTTTCTTTGCCCAAATGTCGCCCATATCCATTTCTTCTTGGGCTTCTAATAGCGTAACTCCCCACTCCGTTTCACAATTCTGAATCGCCCAATCTAATGAAGATGCGCCTCTATCGCCTTCTATACCCGGATGAACAATCAAACATTTAAAATTCTCATAGATTTCTGCTGGAATTTTTTGGGTGAGAAAAGGACAGATAATTAAATCTGGTTTAAATAATCCTACACCTTCCATAAGAAGGGGGATATTTCCATGGTGTAATTCAACAGAAACGGTATAACCCGCATCGTCAAGTTCAGTATAGAACCTTTGAGTTAAGCCTGAAAATGCAGACGAAAGCAATAAAATACGCATAATTAACCTTAAATAAAAAAGACATTCAGCAGTATCAAGTACTACTGAAAAAGCTTAGATAAACAGCAAGAGATAATAACCTAGTGAAAAGGTCAGTTATTTTTACGCCTTTCTTTTTTGGGTGTCAATGCGATATTGATTTATTTCTTGTTTTTAAGAAAAGTCTAGACTTGTCGAATGCCTGATTTTGGCTGAAAGTGACCATACATTTGGTAAAAATTAGGTTGAAGAAGTATGAGGCACCAATGATCACTAACGACCCATTGCGGTCATAGGATAA
>Ga0209707_1000375_pt1 | contig 27354 bp, 22 predicted proteins | sample EN4Hudsemesocosm_FD_184630 | JGI IMG/M metagenome (GOLD analysis project Ga0209707, IMG submission 184630) | Methane-oxidizing microbial communities from mesocosms in the Hudson Canyon - EN4B Hudson Canyon (SPAdes) (version 2) | ecosystem: Environmental > Aquatic > Marine > Cold seeps | place... | reverse complement strand
TTGAACTAGATTCAGAGCGAAATATTTCATATTCTTTCCCATCTTGCACTTCTGACCACGTTAAATCTACCTTGTCATAAAATCCATTTTGGCTTGCAGTAAAATCAAGAATCTCTACTGGTTGTTCAAATACCCACATTTCTTTCCATATCAACGTGTCTACATAGGTTTCATCCCCTAATTGAGAGTAATAATCCCTGCCTGTTCCAAAAAAACTGCCGTCCGATTTGATCGCTAAACTATGGAGTTGATTGGCAACCATTGAAGTGATATCCGTGGGCTGGGCTGTCCAAGTGGCTTTTGTCCCAGTGCCACCCAAGCCTTGTCTTCCATAAGTTCCCAAGCCTGCTGAATACCAAGTACCATCTGTTTTCTCAATAAAAGTATACTGATACCCTGCACTAACGTTTTTAACTCCAGTATTGAGTAAAACAGGCGTTAATTGTGTTGTAGTGCTACCTGTCCCAAATTCATGCTTTGACGGTGTACCAGAACCATACAGATTATTAGCGGCATCAATAGTAAATAATCGATTTGTTCCATTACTATAAATCTTAGTGGCTGTATTTGAAATTAATACCCATGAATTATATGAACCTGTAACTCCTAATCCGAATTCACCTGAATTACCAATTCCATAAGCATAGGTATACCCAATATCGGTTAAAACCGCGATACCATACTGAGTTGCTGCAACATCCCGTCCATCCGAACGTATTTGAGTCCAATTATTAGTGTTAGTTGGAATGTATCCTTGGCTACGGCTTCCTGCTGTCCATACGCTTCCGTCATGTTTTAAAATAATACTATGATAACCAACTGTACTAGTTTCAATTTTTGCAACATTCGTCGCTACTTGCGTCCATGAGTTAATAGCGCTTGTATGCCCCTTTCCTGATAATCCGAAGGTATTTCTACCTGCATACCAAAGGCTATTATCTGATTTAATCATAAAGCTATGCATACCGTTAGCATAAACTGCCTTAACGCCACTGGTAAGGGTTTTAGTCCATTTAGGCGTGTGCGCTGCCTGCCCTGTTTCGCCATATCCAGGCTTACCTGATATCCAAAGGCTTCCATCCGATTTCACAAGCATAGAGTGTCTTTCACCCACTGCTATTTTTGAGGTCGTTTCGGCAATCGTATTGATAGCTTCAGTAGTTGGTGGAAAAACAAGTTCTTTCCATGCCAATATATCTACATAGGTTTCCATCCCTAATTGCGAGTAATAATCCCTGCCTGTTCCAAAAAAACTGCCGTCCGATTTGATCGCTAAACTATGGAGTTGATTGGCAACCATTGAAGTGATATCCGTGGGCTGGGCTGTCCAAGTGGCTTTTGTCCCAGTGCCACCCAAGCCTTGTCTTCCATAAGTTCCCAAGCCTGCTGAATACCAAGTACCATCTGTTTTCTCAATAAAAGTATACTGATACCCTGCACTAACGTTTTTAACTCCAGTATTGAGTAAAACAGGCGTTAATTGTGTTGTAGTGCTACCTGTCCCAAATTCATGCTTTGACGGTGTACCAGAACCATACAGATTATTAGCGGCATCAATAGTAAATAATCGATTTGTTCCATTACTATAAATCTTAGTGGCTGTATTTGAAATTAATACCCATGAATTATATGAACCTGTAACTCCTAATCCGAATTCACCTGAATTACCAATTCCATAAGCATAGGTATACCCAATATCGGTTAAAACCGCGATACCATACTGAGTTGCTGCAACATCCCGTCCATCCGAACGTATTTGAGTCCAATTATTAGTGTTAGTTGGAATGTATCCTTGGCTACGGCTTCCTGCTGTCCATACGCTTCCGTCATGTTTTAAAATAATACTATGATAACCAACTGTACTAGTTTCAATTTTTGCAACATTCGTCGCTACTTGCGTCCATGAGTTAATAGCGCTTGTATGCCCCTTTCCTGATAATCCGAAGGTATTTCTACCTGCATACCAAAGGCTATTATCTGATTTAATCATAAAGCTATGCATACCGTTAGCATAAACTGCCTTAACGCCACTGGTAAGGGTTTTAGTCCATTTAGGCGTGTGCGCTGCCTGCCCTGTTTCGCCATATCCAGGCTTACCTGATATCCAAAGGCTTCCATCCGATTTCACAAGCATAGAGTGTCTTTCACCCACTGCTATTTTTGAGGTCGTTTCGGCAATTGGTAACGCGTTAGCACTATTAGACGTTATTACAAAAAGCAATAACAAAAATAATAAATAAAGTTTTTTCATAAGAATTGCCGCAAAAATGATAGGTAAGGTCGCAACCTGTAGGCTATCAGAAAAAAGGCGATTCTTTGTCAAAAAAAGATAGCTATTTTGCTCATCTTTCAATGAATTTTATTTTTTAGGCAAAAAAAAACCGAATGCAAAATGCAATTCGGAAAAAAATAATTTTTTATTATTAAGTATTAAGTATTAAGAATTATTCAAAATAGGAAAAGCGGACTTTCCTGAAGAATTCAAAACATCAAGCCAATCAACACCCTTTTTAATTTCAGGTATTTTAATTGGCGGATATAAAATTAAAGAGCCATAGCCTAAATCATCAAGCTTAGCTTTTAATTTATCGGAAGACTTTTTTCCAGCAAAAGATTTGTCTTTATCAGCCCATAGAAGAACAGAATCAACATCGTCTGGCGGTAAAAATGATTCCAAAACACTAGTGCTAAGAGTAGACCAAACAGTAGAGTTGGTAGCCTCAATAACTGCTAAACCTGTTTCAATTCCTTCGGTAACACCTATAAAAGAAGTTTCTCCTTTTACAAACTTTCCTAAACGAACTGAACAACCCAAAACTGAACCCGTAATACTAGGCATCAATTTCTTAACAGATGGAACATCAGCCTTCATACCTTTATCAGTAAGATAAGTGTAATGAAGCGATACAGCAAGCCCGGAATGATCTGTAACTTGAGAAACCATTGCTGGGAAATTGCCTAAAGATTTTTCATTTTCTGTATCCCAATACTTCAAAGATGAATGAAAACGAATAGAACCGTTTTTATCAATCAAAGAAATATCCAAGCCACGACTCATTAAGTAAAGTCTGAGTGGAGAAGCTTTAGGATCATCAATTAATAAGGAAGAAGACCAAACAGAGTCATAAAGAGCAGTTAATTTCTCTTTCTTTTCCTTCGTAATTGATGGAGGCTTTGGAATATAAACTACTTCACGCTTCACAGGTCGAACTCGATCTTTATTAAGTTCTGTAGAAAAACCAATTACATCTGCAACCTCGCCAATCGTTTCTTTAAAAGACCACGAATGAAGCCACATTAATAATGAAATACCATCAGACCAATTACCACAAGAGCAAATTCCAGCACCTTTTTCATTAACATCTTTAAAAACCCGAAAATCATTTTTGCCTTGATGAACTGGGCAAGTAATGTGTTTTCTTCCGGGATTTGAAAGTGCTTCTGAAATAGAAGGGGCTAACTGCTCTAAAATATAAAGCCATTGACCTTGTGCATCTTGTTTTAAAAGTTTTGCATCAATCATAAAAATCTCCAAATAAAATATAAAATATGTCTAATAGACATTATTTTAAAAAAATAAAAAATAAAAAGTTAAAAAAACCAATGAATTATTCCGACAATACTAGTAGCCATAAAGCCTACCTGCATCATAACCATTGAATAAACCTTAGTTTTTAAACCATGTATAAACCAAGCTGAATTTGAAAATAAAAAAACAACAAATCCATAACCTGAATAAGATTCATTTAATGCTAACAATAAGCTACCAAATAAACCAGTAAAAGATCCAAACCAACCTAAAATAGATATAAACATAATAAAAATCCAAAATAACAGAGGCTTTAAATATTCTCACAGGAGAAAAAAGCCCCTGAAAAGTTATAAAAAACTACTCTAATTCAATAAAACTTTTTATTAAATCATCCATTTTCTGTAGATCTAAAAATTTATCACCACCCTCTTCTGTTAATTTATTAACTATAAATTCAGACAAAGAGCTTGTTGTTTTGACAATTAAATCACTATCATCTTTAACCCAATTTTGTGAAAGATTGGTACCAATAATTAAACTAGTATTTTTCAAAGATGGATTCCGGTTAAATCCGCTTGACAATAAAACATCTCGCATAGAAATAGCCGGATCATTATTAATTAAAGAATTAATAAATATTTCAAAGCTATTTTTCTCATCAATAAAATCACTTTCACGATAATCATATTCAGTTTTAAAAGACGAAGCTTGATGGACACAATCATAATCCTTGGAATTTCTAGGAAAATACATAATACCATCGCAACCATCATCAGAAAAAAACAATGGAATATCATCTACTACAAAATTAATATCACCGATACTAATTGAATATGAATCACACAAAACAACATTAAAATATAAAGAAACACCAGAATAAAAATGATCTACACCAGAATTAGACTCTACGGTAGGTACAGTAGTTAAATTGTGAATAAAATCATAAGCCCAATGCGTATCTTCGATATTAGCTTTATCAACAGATATAAAACCCATTTTATGCGCTAATATTTCAGCAGGAAATGTTTCAAAAGATCCAAAACCATCTGTTAAACAAAGTGAAATTTCTTTACTTAAAACTGATTCCTTTGAAACATGAGAACTAAGAGAAATTGCATTTTCACAACATTCAAAAGCGCTAGGTTCATCAGAAAATTCAAAACATGAATCCATGTGGATAAGATTTATTTTATCCATAACACTCATACAATGAAACTTTTTTAATGAAGAGTAATACTTATCTAAGAACAAGTGACTATCCATTAATAATGATTGTTTTGTTATTTCAGAAACCCAAAATTCACTAACAACTTTACGAATTATATCTAATGATTTACCTTCATCAATCAAAGTATCTCTATCAGGAAGTCTGGCAAAGAATTTCTTTGAATCTAAATGAATGATATTTCTATTATTAGAAAAAACAGTACGATCACTATATACAAGGAAACCTTGAATATAAATATCTAATAAATCACTAGGTTCTTTATCATCTTGATAACCTGGTAAATAACACTGACCGATAGGTAAATCTAAAAAATTATTACCATTATCAATAGCATTAAATCTTTCAACCTCCACTCCATTAACAAAAATAGGAAGATTAAATCCAATCGCATATTTTTTAATTAATGACACGAATTTATTTTGATCATAATCAATAAAACAATCAACATCGATCATTTTAATTATCATGGAATTTTTAGAATCATCTAAAGAATCACTCAAGAGAATTGGTTTTAAACTTAAAATATTACTTGTTAATTCAGTAAAAGTTATAAGACCAGAAGTGACTGATATTTTTTGACAAGCATATAATGCTGACAAAAATCCAAGTCCGTAAGGATTTTCTTGTTTAACAATATCTTCAGACCATCCAGATTTTGCAATGGTTAGTAAATTTGAAAAATCAGAAATTCCAATACCATCATCTGAAATTATAAGATTTTTAGTTTTATCATCAAAATCAAAATTAACAGATGATGCTTGAGCTCTTCTACTATTTTGCATTAATTCAGCAATAAAAGTAGTTGAGTTTGAAAAACTAAACTTAAGATTTTTAACTAATTTTTCTTCATCAGTTTTTAATACAATAGAACTAGACATGATATATCTCCAAATAAATAACAGAATTCTTTCCTAAATTAATGGAATAGAAACTCTGAAAAAAGCTTAAAATATTTAAGCAACTAAAAGCACATTAAAAACGCGCTTATCAAAAAAGATTTCTTTCCTAAATATATCAGGATCAAAACCAACAGTCATACAACAAACATTAAAAGAAAATGGGTGAAAAGATTCATCCATTATCCAATCAATAAGTTCATCTTTAGATTTAGAATTTTTATTAATATTAATAAAGGCATCTAAAATCAAAGACTCTCTCATTGAAGATATTTCTTCTTCAGTCCATATTTGACGTAAATCTACAATTTTTTTAAACATAATGTGACCTCAATAAAAAATATCAGACACACTAATATTCCATTAATCGGAAGAAAAGAGTTTCCGATAAGGAAGAAAGAATTAAAAAAAAGAATAAAAGGCAATATCTACGAATGAATCGAAAATATTATCTGCGGTATCAAAATAGCCAGAAACATGTAAAAAAGTAAACGACCATAATAAATAAACTACAGAAATACCAATAAACGTTTTTAATAAATCCATCATATTCTCCATAAATAAATTAGAGACATAATGAACCCAAAGAAAGGGAACAGAAGTACCCTAATAAGAAAAAGATCAAAATTGATCTAAAGAAATTTAGATGCAGAATGCAATCTAAACCAAAAATACCCAAAACAACTGAGTAAGCTAATTTTAAAAACGACTAGCTATCGCTATTAAGCTCTCAATGAGAGACAAAAAATCTGTTACCTTTCCTAAATATACTTTACAAAAATAAACTTAGGAAAGGCACATAAAAACTGTGCCATAACGAGTTAAGCAATTGAAGCAATAAAATCATTACTTGCAATATCCCCTGACTTAATCAATAAATCTTTTATCAAACTTATAGTGTTTTCTAAGCTAGATTTTTCAGAAGAAATTTCACTAGGGATAGATATTATGTTCCCTGTCGCCAATAAAACTTCTTTTAATTCGTTATCATACAAATGCACATCACACATAAATTTCTCCAAAATATAATTAATTAAATACGAGATTAGTAACCCCCCGAGTAGTTCTTATGTAAAAAACTACTTGGTGGGATTACTAACTCTTAAAATTAATTTTGAAAAAATGCGACCTGCATTATCATTTTTAGAATGATGTTAATCATAATAAAAAATAAATGAAGCACTCAATAAAAGTATGCAATAAATGCATTATTATTAAGTGCTCCAAAAATATTAAGCGTGGATAAAATTATTTGATTTCAAATGATTGATTTTATCTTTAATAGAAATATCACCAAAATTCTGATTACAAGGACGACAAGATGCAACTAAATTTTCTTTAGAATTACTTCCACCCTTTGATTTCGGAACAAGATGATCTCTTGTTAAATAACCATCAATTGATAAATCAATTTTATCACCACACCAAAAACATTTACCTTTTTGTTCTCTTAATAATATAATTGCTTTAATCATCAAAAGAATCCTCAGAAATATCAATATCTGAAACTCTTTTGAATTTTTTTACAATTGACGTAGTTTGAACTACAGCTTCATCAACAACACAATTAGTTAAAAAAGAAATATAATTTAGCCTAATTAAATCGCACGCATGATCAAAATTCGTTATTAATTTAACCCGATCTCTTAATCTTTCCATACTCCATTCATCACTATCATCATAAGTTTCACAATGATCAATTGAACTGGAGAATACTTCTAGATAAGAAGGCTTAATTTTATAATTAACTCGCTCATTGGAACATACGCCACATTTATTAGATAAAGAAACGTCTTTTAACTCTCCCTTTAATCTCTTAAATTTTCTGATCTTTACAGCATCAGAAAGGTCAATCTTAATTATGCGAGATAGCTTTAAAAAGCTTTCATCATTAAGTGGACCTCGACTACTTAAGATTTCTTCGGAAAAAATATTATCAACTTCACTATTAGTTGCCTCAAAAACTCGTTTAAAGTTTCTTTGACCGCAATGATTACAACAACTTTCATATTCAGTTTGCTTTAATTGTGACTCCATCAAAACGAAATAGCCCGAACTTCTACCATTGGTACGGATAGTGTATTCAGAACCATTAGCTTCTGTGAATGAATATATTGGAAAATCAATCTCATCCCAATAAGAATCCTCACAATCCAAAAAAGAATACGCTTTATTCAATAAATCATCAGACAGACCAATCGAATGAATCTTTATATTATTTGAAAAAGTAGTCATATTATTCCATGAACTCATAGTGTTATACCTACTGTGGCTAACTAAAAATTCAATCATTTTTGAACGACTACGCAAATCAACTTTCTTTGTAAAAAACATTGTATATCTCCTAAGAAAACGAGAAAAAAATACCCCGAATTCGGAGATAAATATTTTCCCCGCAAAAAAAAAAAAAAAAAAATAATTAAAAATGTTGAAAACAAAAAAAAATCATTTATGCTTTAAATTATAAAAAAAGCAAAAAGTGAAAAATTATGAATTCAACATTAAAAATTGTAACTGGGAATCAGCAAGAAAAAATCAATCAAATTATTAAATTAATTATGATAGATGCTCCTTATTCCCAAGTAAAAGGCCAAGTAAATTTTGAAATAAATAAACTGAAGCCTAGAAAAAATCACCTTACGCTGATTTCTTTAAAGAACCAAAAAGACGAGAAGAAAGCTCAAGATCAATAGCTTCAATAATTCCATTAATATGAGTTAAATGCTCACCAGGAATTTCAGCAATTACTCTTAAAGCTTCTCTTCGCTCCATAAGGTCTTCTTCTGAAGAACTAGCTAACCACTGAGTATCATTTTTGACATTCTTAACTTTATTGCTTCTTTTATCAGAATCAAGAAAAGGAACAATATCACGATCAAAAATCTCATGATGCTTATGATTATCATCTTCTGTAGAAGTTGATAAAACATTTGATTCATCAATTAAATCATCAATTAAATCATCTGCATTCTCATATTGAGTAAATCCTTCAGGTTCAGGATTTAATTCAGAATTCACAGAAGAAACATCAAGTAATGAATTAGCACGCAATTCACTCAGAATTTTTTTCTTTTGTTCCAGCTCTATTTGAAAATCGACAATCTGTAATTGAGACTCTTTCTTCAAATGCTTAACTTCTAGCTCATATTTTATTGAGCTTGTTGCTAATCGAGCTGAAGCAGTTTGAATAGAATTATCTTCTGAAGCAAGCTTCAATGCAGATAAATCATTCCTCAATTTTTCAATTTCAATAAGTTTTTTTAACTCCAAAATTTTTGAATCTTCAATTTCTTGATAATTTATATTAGAAACGATTGATCCATCATTGATAGGTTTTTCTGATTGAATAAATGGTATTGATCTTTTTTTAGTCAACACCCTATAAACATCACCAGCTCTATTAACCAACCAAATTGAAATTAACGTACCTATAATTAAAAACATATCATTACTCCTAAAAAACCAGGAATAAACACCTTACTGGTGTTTATATTCCCAGCTAGGTTAAAAAATAAAAAAATTAAGCAACTAAAAGTAAGTCTTTAGATATCGAGAATAACTCGTCCCTTAATTCATTTACATCATCAATACGAATTGATTTTTTAAACATATGACTAACATCATGCTCAATACCAATACCTATCACTTCAATACCTGATAACTCACATTTCCTTAGAATATCTAAAGCTGTGTTCATATTATCCGGTTCACCATCAGTCATAACTAAAATGATTTTCCGTGATTCTTTACAAGCAAGAACCTGTGAAGCGGAATACCACAAACCTTCTGTTAACGGTGTGCAACCTCTACTAGCTACTGTGAACGATTTCTGATATTGGGCAACCCTTTTACCATGAGGCAAAATTGTTTCAACCTTCATACCATCACCATCAACACCAGGGAAAGCTGTAACACCGGGATTAACATTTGCTATTTTTTCTAATGCTAAACTTAAAGCCATTGAAGATTTTGCAGCAACATCCATCTGTAAACCGCGCATAGAACATGATGCATCAACAAGTATATGAATAGCCGTATCAACTAATTTATTTTGATGATTTTTTTTAAAAACTCTTGAATCACCAGTCATTAGCTGTGGCATTCTACGAGAATCAATATTAATACCTTGACTCTTGTGAGAAGTTTTCTTCATTTGACTTGATTGCACCAAACCAGATAATGTTGATCTCAATCTTGATGATTCAAACTTCACTTCATTAAAATAAGAAGTTCCATTCATATCACCTTGACCTTCATAAGCTGCAGGGAAAGAAACATTTCTATCCTGAGAGCTTTTATCTAACTCATCTTTAAGTTGCGCAATAACATCATCAACAGCAGCATCATTATCATTAAGCAATTGTTTAATTGCTTGCAAATTTGAATCACCTGAAGCTAAAGTATCACTAAATGAATTAGCACTATCCGAATCATCATTAGAATCACCAGCAGCAGAACTATCCGAAGAAGTATCACTAGATAAATCGTCATCAGAATCGTTAGAATCATCAGAATCATCACCAGCAGAACTATCCGAAGAAGTATCACTAGATGAATCGTTAGAATCATCAGAATCATCAGAATCATCAGAATCATCACCAGCAGAACTATCCGAAGAAGTATCACTAGATGAATCATTATTTTGAGAATTTTCTTGCTCTTCCTTTTCATCTTCTAGCATAGAAATTATTTTATCCGTTAAGATTAAACAATCTGTAGTGCTTAATAAAGTAGGAACAACAGAAACCAACGCATTGAATTTTACCAAAGCATTAACACCAAAAACATTCTCAAATAACTTTTCAGTATATTCAAGATTATCTGTTAAAACAGGCAGATCAAAAGCATCAGTTCTTATCTTCATAAGTAAATATGAAGCTAAAACAGAAATTGGCATAGTTTCATTCGATAAAGGAATTGAATACATGCTATTTTCTGAAAATTTTTCAACAAAAAAACGATCAACACTTAATATAGTCTTTCTGGTGCCAGGGTATTCAGCCATAATTGCTAGCTCAATTCTTACATCCTCAATTATATTAAGTATAGATTTTCTTAAATTTGAAGCTTGTACACGAGTAAAAACACTAAAATCAGTATGTCTAATATGCGATGCTTCATGAGCAAGAAAACCCCAAGCAACTTCTTTAATAGACTCATCATTTGTATCTAAAGCTGGGATCACAATAACATTACTATCAGTATATGCATCATCACCACCAACAATCACTTTGACACCAAATTTACGTCCTAATGCAGCAGCAACAATAGCAAAAGCATTATTAAGATATTTATTAACGTTATTCATATTTACTCCAATAAAATAGAGACACAAAAGCCTTATAAGACTTTATGAATATCTCAAAAAAATAAAGGCATGATAAAAGCCACAATAAATTGTGATTTTTAGAGCATGCCAAAATAAAAAATAAATGATAAAAATCAATTTATTTCAAAAAAATTAAAACCAAAAACTTTGATCTGAATCAATGTTAGTAGACGCTGGAATTACTTGATCTTCAACAACTTCAGGGACTTCATTAAGCTCTTCATTATCATTTGATAATTCAGAATCCTCAACAACATCACTTAAATGATCAGATAATTCAACTTCACTAACAATTTTAGTTTCAACAGGTACCTCTTCTGAATCTAAAATAAAATCTAAATCAGAAAAATCTACACCATCATCAACTTCAGAAATAACATCAGTTTCAAATTCAACTTCAGTAAATTCAACATCAGTTTCAAGGTCAACAACTTCATCAACAGCAACTTCAGCAATAACATCAGTTTCAATGTCAACAACTTCATCAACAGCAACTTCAGCAATAACATCAGTTTCAAGGTCAACAACTTCATCAACAGCAACTTCAGCAATAACATCAGTTTCAAGGTCAACAACTTCATCAACAGCAACTTCAGCAATAACATCAGTTTCAATGTCAACAACTTCATCAACAGCAACTTCAGCAATAACATCAGTTTCAATGTCAACAACTTCATCAACCTTTAATTGATTAGATAAATCTAATGGCAAACCTTGATCTGGTGAATCAAAAAAAGAATCGACAGAAGACGATAAACCTTCACCATGAGCAAGCATACGTTTAGGATCGGATAAAAGCAGTGTTAAAGAAAATACACTGTCAAAAACTGTTTTATCCAAACTACCTTTCTCTGGAATCTGATTCAAACAAGTATTAATAGAATTAATTATTGGTTGAACTCGATGATCCAAAAATGAAAGTGCATCCAATTTAAGGCGGATTCTAGTAATTGGAAATAAGGTCCGCCTTGTGATGCTTTTCCTACCTATTAAAGAATTTTCTAATAAATATGAAGCTTCCTTAGCAACTTCCTTAAATAAACATCCAGACATACTAGAAACTTCATCATCTAAACCAGGAATATTACTATCATTATTATTAGCGGGCTGTATTTTATAAACTGAAAAATCAAAGCCAAACTTTCGTTCAACTATTGATGCGGGAAGAACAGATCTTCTTAATGCATCTTCAAATTCAGGGAATTCAGCAAGCCAACTATCAACAGCATCATCATAAGTAGCGATAAATTTTTTTATTTCTAAATCATATTTATCTTTAATTATTTTTAGTTGAGCCAATACAACAGGAAAATGCTCTTCCGGAATTGCATAGCCTCCCATAAACTTAATACCAAAACTCAAACAATGTTTCTCAGTTTGACCTCTTAACATAACAAAAGGATTAAGGCTTTTAGGATTAATCGTGAATTTTGAACCTAATGATGTTGCTTTTTTAGGTGGTAAATCCTCAGCATTAACTCCCTCAAAATCTTCATCACGCAATTTCTTACGAGCTGACCAAATGTGGGATTCAACGTTAACCATTACAACTTTACTTAAAAATTTATCAGACATATCAAACTCCAAAAATTAAATTTAGGGTGCAGTCCGCCAATAGAGGCAAATTACGTACACCCCTAAAGGAAAAAAATTAAAAAAAATTAAAAATAGAAATTCTGTTCAGAACCTATATTGGAAAAATCCAAAGGCTTGACCAAAAGATGAAGATTTTCAGCAACTACTCTAACGTCATCAATAGAACAACCGATTTTTTTTAAAATCTCAGTTTCGTTCTTTAATTCATCAGAAATAGCAATACCAACATCATCAACCATTTTAAAAGCAGAAAACTCTTTATTAAACGCCATTAAAAATACAAAAAAACCTGCATTATCAAGCGAAATATCGAAACTTCCTGAACCTGGATTTAAAATAGGATTTTTAAAATCAGGGTATAAATTACTTATAATTTCATAAGTTTTTTGATGAAAATTAGTCACTTCATCAAGGTTATTTTTATAAAAACGACCAAGAAATGACCAATGAATTTTACTAGCATCAGAAGAGCTAACACTATTCATATCTGAAACTGGCTTAGAATAAGTAACTTCTTTAGTATCTAAATCTATATAAATAGAAGATACCAAGTTATAACCTTTTCTAAGTTTCTCAGAAATTTTCGTATCTACAACAAAAGGACTTCCCGTTTTATCTGTGGTTTTTAACTGAAAAGTAGCTCCAGTCTTTCCCCAAGCAGCAGTAAACGTTCCATCTTTATTATCTCGAACAGCCCAATCTTTCGATGAACCATTTTCGTTATAATACCTATATAAAGTAAACTCTTTAATATTAGACATAATTAACCCCAGTTATCACCAAAAACATCTTTTGCAAGACGTTCAATTGCCTCTTTATCTTCAGGACGAGCTCTAACTAAAAAAGCTGATCTAAAAGAATATTCAAGTGCATTAGGTGAACCTTTAAATGACATTAATAATCGAACCCATCTTGCTAAAACTCGGGTTGACATCGTGACACTTAATTCAGCTGACGAATCATTACTACCAATAAAAAGATTGCGAACTTCATTAGCAAGCTTAATCATCATAATTAAAACATCATCCGGTATAACTGGAGAGATAGATTTTAAAATTGATAATTCATCGTCAGAACTAGGATAAGAAACATCCATATATCTAAAACGATCCATAAAAGCCATATTTTGTTGCATAACACCCTGATACAATCCTGTGTCATCGCCAAAACCAGCAGAATTTGCTGTGGCAATAAAACGAAATTTAGGATGAGGCTTGATAACTTCTCCATTATTCTGAGGAATAAATAGATCGCCACCTTCAATGATGTCATTTAATCCTGATAATTCAGAAGGGTCCATAACATCAATTTCATTCAGTATAAAAACATGACCTTCTCTCATAGCAATTGCTAATTGAGCATGAACAAATTCCATACTTCCGTTAACCAATCTAAATTGACCAACTAATTCATTATATTCAGTAGAACCACGACAAGTCATAATTTGGACAGGCCAATTAAGTCTTGAAGCAACTTGTGAAATTAATGAGGTTTTACCTGCACCCATAGGACCTGACAAATATAATCCATCATTTCCAGGGTTCATTAAAAAAGCTAAAACATCTCTCAAATATTCTTTACGAAACACATAATCTTTTTGTGTTCTAGGAATATTGTGATTTGAATCATCAGAAAAACCTTCAACTTTAAATCCTGCAGGAGCAGAAATATTAAAAGTAGAAGCAACATCAAATAATTTAATAACAGACATGGTAAATCTCCAAATAAGTATTCGCAAGAGTCGTATCTAAAAAGAACAACTTCACGCGAAAAAAATAAAAAATAAAAAATAAAAAATAATTTTAAAACTATAAATTCTTAACCAAAAAAAACGGTTTTGAAAATATCGAGTGTAGCTGTCATAGGATTTTCTCCTTGTTCAAACACATCAAGCGCACCTAAAAAGATAACAACTTGAATGAACAAAGCAAAAATAATCGCACAACCATTTAAAATAATTCTAATCATTGTAAAAACTCCAAAAAAATATAGGAGACACAATGAACCCATAAGGGAGCAAAAATATCCCCAAAAGGTAAAAAAGCCAAAATGACTTAAAGAAATTTAGGTGCAGAATGCAATCTAAACTAAAAATACTCAAAACAACTGAGTAAGCTAATTTTAAAAACGACTAGCTATCGCTATTAAGCTCTCAATGAGAGACATAAAAAAACCACTAAAACCAATAATCATCTGGTGATAATTTCTCAATTTCTTCTAAATCAAACTCTACTTCTGACGTATCTTCAGTTTTCAAAGTAATTCTTGAAGACTGTGAAGATTTTCGACGAAAACGTTCTAATTCAGATGGATCAACAGTGGGTACCAAAAAAGCAAGTGCTGCTTTGTAATCAATAGTGCCGGATTTATTAAATCTAGCAATCTTCAAACCAAAAGATTCAGCTAAAGAATAATCACCCATTAATTCAAATAGGTTTTCAGAAAATGAATCAGCAGTAGATTTTGCTATTTCTAATTCTTTTTTTATCTGACTTATTCTTAAAGCATTCTTTCTATAGTCTGAAGCTATAAATTTCCAAGTAGTAGCATCTTCATTTTCAGGAATATAAAAATCCTTAGTAACATCTTTTTCGGGCTCAATATTATTTTTAACTTTATAATCAAAATCTAATAAAGCTTCTACCATAATATCTATACGAGACTGATCCCTTTTGATAATAACATAATGAATTTCTCCATAATAAAATGCAACTAAATAACCCATATCAACATTTGCAACATACATTTGATGCTCAACTTGAGGTCTATAAAGATTATAAAAATCTGAATTTACTCCGTTAGCAACAAAATCACGAAAAATGTTTTCAGTAGGACATTTAAGTTCAGTCGGATAATTATCTGAAGTTAACCCATCAAATGAGGCTCTAATAATAGAGTTTTCATCTGATTCAGCACACAAAGGCATTAAAATATCATCAAGAACTTCTTCCATTTTAATTCTAGCCTTAACTTCAAGACTAACACCACGCCTTACATTAGGGTTTCTCGATAAATCAGCCGTTTTCATTAGTCCAATTTTCTCAACAGGATCAACTAACCTAACTTTTTCTGCCCATAATCTCCAAATGGTTTTATAAGGACTTAACCCTAAAATAGTTGCAGTATCACTTGCACCTACACCATCTAAACGCCAATCTAACCATTCTGGACTTCTTTGATCATAAGGTACGATCTTCATTTTAATCTCCGAATTCTGCGACTTTTAATGCGCAAATAACGACGATAATGAGTCAAACCTTTTATCAATAAAATATCTTCATGAGTCAAACCAATAATAAACATAATAAACCTCTCAAAAAAAAGGCATCATGAAACACCGATTAAAGGCATTAAATCATGCTGCCAATAAACGATTAATTAAACTGAAGTAGATAAAGATTGTTTTTCAAGGGAATCTTTAGCATACATGAGATCTATTCCTGTGAGCTTTTCTTGAAAGTAAAGAAGTGCTTGATTAAAAGCATTCTTACTAACAGCTCGGTCAATTATCTGTTTAACATATAATTTAACTTTATCGGAAACCTCATTTTCAGAGTAAGTAGGAAGTTGCTCTGTAGCTTTAGGTGCTAATGATGAATCATTAGTCTCTGCACTATTATCAGAACTAGAAGTGGGTGAAGGAGTAGACTTTAAAATAGCATTATTCATCATGTGCTTACTATAGGACAAATCAATACCATTAAGGCGCTCTTCTAAATAAGCAGAAGCGGCAGCCCAAGAGTTTTGATTTATAGCTCTAACAATTACTTTTTCAACAAAAACTTTCGTTTCATCAGAAATTTCATCATCAGTATAAATAAGGTTTGATGTCTCAGCAGAAGAAATATTTGAAGGAACAGATTTTAAAACAGCATTAAAATCCTGATTTAAAACTTTTCCAGACATTTCTTCAGCAGCATAGTCTCCACATTCTTCTGGGAAAGCAGCTCTTAAAGAGGCCGCTTTAGCACATTTCATTAATTGAGAACGTGCACGCTTCTGCCAAATAAAATTAGGAACAATTGAATTCCCAATAGTCGCATAAGACTCTTCCCAAAAAACCGGCTCTGTAAAAGAAGATTTTTTACCATCAACAATACGATAAACCGTTACTTCACACCACTCAGGAAAAACCAATTCAACTGATTTTTCAATCATTGAATTCAATTTTTCATCATAGATATCATCTGTAAAAACTTTAGTAATAAAGTTACCAAATTTAGGAGAATCCAAGCCAGCCCATAAATTACTTCTAGAGGCGGTTATTTGAATTTCATTAATACCTGGATATACAGTTTCTACCATAGATCCCGAAGAGGCATTCCACATAGGAACGATGTAAACGGGCTTTTTAAAAATATCAAGATTACGCGCTTTACAATAAGATAAAACCTTCATAATTGAAGATGATTCTTTTGCATCGGGGTAAATGACATCGACTAAAATTTGCCATTGGTTATTATCAATACCGAAATCGGAAATTGAAGCAGGGGCAATTAATCTAACTGAACTATTCATAACAAATCCTCTATAAAAATAAAGAAATATCATGACTCCAAAAAGGAATCAGAAATATTCCTTTGGTTGGTTAAAAAATAAAAATTATCTAATTATCTAGTTGCAGCATCAATAGCAGCATCAATAGCATTAGCTCTAAAACTAGTAACAGCCTCATAATCAGAAATCATATCCGAAGATATAACGTGATCATAAACCCAGCCAGAGATTAATGCAGATAACAATATAAAGTGTGAAAATTTCATCATAGACTCCAAAATAATAAATATTAGAGACACAATGAACCCATAAGGGAGCAAAGATGTCCCTAAAAGGTAAGTAGAAAAAAACCAATAAATTGATTTTCTCATAAAGAAGTTTGAATGCAGGATGCATAACAAACCAAAAGCTCATGTAAAAAAAAATGAGTAAGCTAATTTTAAAAACGACTAGCTATCGCTATTTAGCTCTCAATGAGAGACGTAAATGAAACTCAATTATAATAATTTCATATCATTTTTCAACCCCTATTTTTCGATATTCCTGAAATTTTAAATTTAATTTAAGAAATCAACAAAAGATGAATAAAAACGCAATCTTTTATTAAGAAAGTGCCTCGTTTTTTAAGTATGCTTATAGTTTTTATAATCAACAGGAACAACCATGGCCGAAATATCAAGTGTAGCTACTGAAATAGTTAATTATTCAGAGGATGATTACCGATTCAAAATATCGCATAGTCAACCAATATATTTTGACTCGGTTTTACTTAATAGTGAAGCTGCTCAAAAATTATTTGAAAGAATCTTTTTACGCGTATCTAACTCAATTTATAGAATTGAATGGCTATTCAGAATCATTAATAGAGACTCTGCTAGTGATGAATTCAGAGAAATGATTGAGCAAGACATTCAAGCTGCATACGAGGCGTTTGAAACGGCAGAAGCGGATGCAAACAAACTTCTAAAAAATAATGGGATTGTTCAACTGCCTGAATATACTAAAGGAAAAGAGTTTGCCTATGCAATTACCACACCTCAAGCAAATCAATTAATAGGGTTAATTAAAAAAGTTGATGAACTCGATAAAATAATGTCAGCTTTATGGCTTACTGGGGTTATAAAAACAACTCAACGCTATAATTATCACGCCTCATTCAGAAATAAAATTAACAAAATCGGTCAACGAATCTTAGAATTTGAAAGAAAAACAAGAAGCCTGATTAATAATCGAGGCAATAGAAATCAAGTTAGGCAGGTATCTCAAGCTTCAAAAGAAATAAAAGATCAGATCATAGAAAAACAGAACGTTTTAGAACAAGAAAAAAAGTTGCCGGATAAAAAAATAGCCTCTGAAAAAAATAAAGAATCAAGTGTTGAAAATAAAAAAGTTAGCGCATCTTAAACTATTTTAATGAAAACCAATAATTAGGTGCTACGTGGCACCTAATTATTTCTAAAAAATACTAAAATTTTTAAACTATAGATAACAACATGTTACCTATAAATATTCAACTTCCCCGCACAAATATTCCCTCTCTATTTTGTTTTTAGATTTTATATCGCAAGTACCAAACCAACCAATATTGTATTAGGAAAATTTTCATAACTACATTTGTCCATTGATTCCAACTTTCAAAAGCTATAGAAAAATACAAATAACTTCTGTAGACGATTTTAAGGGCAATTTCGTACAAAGACACACACCAGTACAAATAAGCGGGAATTGAATCGCATAGAGCGCGTAAGGATGCTTTTACGGGAAACATACAACCATTATTGCAAACCAATTTTTATATTTTTGAAAATAAACGTACAGGATAAACTATAAATTTTTTTTATAGATTGCAGACTGTCCTTATATTTTTATAAAAAATTTCTAGCATAGATATTTTAATCTGATCAGGCATCCCTTGCCGTATTTTTTTTAAAAATTATTAAAAAAACAACAACAACAATTGTTCGCTTTAAAGGCCACACTTTTCGGATCTGTTGTTGTTTATCTTTCTTGTTTAAATCTTGTTTAAAACCTTGTTTAGAGACTTCTTAAGCTATTGATAACAAATAGAAATAACAGGGTGAGTGCCACACTTTTCGGGGAAATGCCACACTTTTCGGGGAAATGCCACACTTTTCGGGGAAGTGCCACACTTTTCGGGGAAGTGCCACACTTTTCGGAGATGAAAAGCCACACTTTTCGGAAGAAAAATATAAAAACTGAAAAAAATATAAATGTCAACTTTAAAAGATTTCGATTTTGTTAATCATTCTTCTAAGCCATTGATTATAAGTAGGTTATTTTTAATAAAATTATCACGTAAAAAAACTAAGGGTTAATTCAAATAAAAACTCAAATGCCACACTTTTCGGAGATGAAAAACTCAAATGCCACACTTTTCGGAAATGGAAAACTCAAATGCCACACTTTTCGGAGATGGAAAAACTCAAATGCCACACTTTTCGGAGATGGAAAAACTCAAATGCCACACTTTCCGGAGATAGAAAAACTCAAATGCCACACTTTCCGGAGATAGAAAAAATCAAATGCCACAAATTAATTTTAATTGTTCTTTTTAAAAAAACGAACTAAAATAGTCTGAGATTTTAAATTTTTTATGGAATTAAAAATGATTGCACCTAGTAAAAATTTAGTTGTAAAAAACAATGTACTCATAGAAAGTTCTTTTAGACTACCTATAAATGCGCACAGATTGCTATTAATGGCAATATCAAAAGTAAACCCAAGAAGCGCTGAACTTAATGTTATTCAATTCACAAAAAAAGAACTAATAAGCATCTACTCACAACTTAATAATGATAAGCGAAATGATATTGAAAAATTAATAGATGAGGCCACTGACGCGCTTATGGGAAGATTTATTTTTACTAGAGTCAATAGTGAGATCAATGATTTCAAAAAAATAAATTGGGTCGAAGAAACTTCATATATAAATGAAGTTATAACAATAAAATTTACTCAAGGTATGAAGCCCTACCTTCTAGATATGAATGAAAAATACACGCAATATAAAATAATAAATATTGCTAATCTAACAAATACAATTCAAATTAGATTTTATGAGCTTTTTGTTCAATCAATATGGAAGTCCCAAAAAAGCCGAAAAATATCTAAAGAAGACCTAAAGCTACATTTAGGAATAGATAAAAAATCGTACGCAAAAATAAGCCATTTAAAAAACCGAATAATTGATCCATCTATGGATATAATTAATAAATCAACTAACATAAATGTACATTACAGGGACATAAAAGAACTAAGGTCTATAGTTGGTTTCGAGTTCTTTTTTACAGAAAAAAATATCATTGAACAAAATACTGGAAAGAATAGCAATCCCGATCCAGACATAAAAGATTCCTCGCACACCCTTAAGAAATTAATTAAATTAGGAATAACTAAAGAAGCTGCCGAAGATGTCATTGCAAGCCACGATGAAGAATATATTTTAGATAAAATAAAACAAGTCGAAATTAAAAAGTCATCTGAAGGTATCAATAACGTTCCAGGATTTTTACTTTCGAGCATTAAAAATGATTACCAATCAAAACCAAAAAACACTGAGCCAAAAATAAAAAAAATAAAGACTAAAAAAGAAAAAGATCAAGAAAAAAATGCAATTATTGATAAATTAAAAAGCATAAAAGAAAATCATTCCACTGATGAAATGGACATGCTCATTAGTGATTTTTACAAAGCCAATAAAAATAATGCGGTTGTGCATAGCCAAACCGACAAAAAAAACATAAATAACCCAATAATAAAAATGATGTTTGATAAATTTTTATTAGAAAAGTTCAAATAATCTGGAATCCCCTACCCCACTTACTTTATTTATCTCAATCTAAAAATTAATTAGAAACAAACACATAAGAAATTAAAAAAACTTATATCTTACTTAAATTAATAAAATTGTTTCAATAACTTACAAGATAGTTTACATTATGCCTTTCTAATTTTATAAAGAAGGAAAGACAATGGCTATAAAAATTACTTTTACAAATCACAAAGGGGGAGTCGCTAAAACGTCATCAACCTTACAAATGGCTGGTGAATTTGGACGATTAGGATATAAAGTTTTAGTCCTAGATCTTGACTCACAAGTTAATTGCAGCATACATCTTGGTTTAATCCATCCAAGTGAAGCTAATATTTCAATGGCAGATTTATTAAACAATAACGATAATTCACTCATTAGAAAAAGTATTCATGAAACTAGATTTAAAAATGTATCCCTTATTTATAGCTCAATAGAACTTCATTCAGTAGAAGAAAACCTTAAAGACATCAGTATGAGGCACAATGAAGAAATAAAAAGAATAACAAAAGAAATTGACGATGAATTCGACATTATATTTATCGACACCCCACCAAGTCTTAGAGTCCTCACAACCAACGCATTGGTCAGTGCTGATTATTATATTATCCCAGTTGAATCAGGATCATCTTATTCACTTTACGGGTTTAATGATGTAGAGAATTTAGCTCAAAAAATCAAAAATTCTCTTAATGAAGATTTAAAATTTTTAGGCGTTTTATTAGTCAAACACGATAAAAGGCTACAGGTCTGTCAAGCTTTAGAAGAAACAATAAAACAAAGAAAAATTAAACTAATAGATATTACAATTCCTAATAGCACAAAAATAAACCAAGCATCCATGTTGAAAAAAACAATTCATGAAATTGATAAAGAATCGAGCGTTTGTCGAGAAATTAAAAGACTAGCAAAATTTATTGAACAAGAAACTAATCTTAAAAAGGCTAGTTAAATGACTATGAAAGACGATTTACTAAAAAGTTCCATGGAAAACCAAAGTGAGCATGCAAATTCATTAAGCACCAATTTTATAGATAAAAAAAAGAAAATATTTAAAATAATTGATGTAAAAAGAATTTCACCAAATCCGTTTCAACCTAGAAAAAATATAACAAATGAAAGTATAAGTGAACTAAAAAAATCTATTGAAATAACAGGGCTAATACAACCTATTGTCATTAGAGAGGTAGATGGTGACTACCAAATTATAGCTGGGGAGCGTCGATTTAGATCTGCTCTAGAGTTAGAACATAAAGAGATAGAATGTTTTATAATTGAACTTTCAGATAAAGAATCCGCCGAATACGCTCTTATAGAGAACATAGAAAGAGAAAGTTTGTCGGACTTTGAAATAGGGAAAGCACTAAGAAAAATGGAAGAAAAATACCTTAAACTAGAAGATCTAGCTAAGGTGATTGGTATTGCTAGACCTAATATATACAAATATTGGGCATACGATGCTTTACCAGTAGAGTGCATAGAAATACTTGAAGGCAGCCCTAAATCTCTTCAAAGAAAATCAGCGGTAGAAATCCAAAAAGCATTAAATGACTTAGAAAAAGAGGGTAAAAAAGAAAAAGCTTTTAATTTTCTAATATCAAATTTCCAGAATCTTGTTGATCAAAAAATCACCACTGCTAATATCATAAAGAAATTAAATTCTTTTAAAAATAAAACTAAATCACCAAGCAAAGAAAATTCTGGGATTGAAAGCATAACAATGAATAATATTAAAATTGGAGAATTCAAAAACAAAAACGGACAATTCAGTGTATCTTTTAAAAAAGGCTCAATATCAAAAGATGCCACTAATGCAATCATTGAATTTATAAAAGAAAGAGCAGAAAGCGATAATTTATAAAAGCACCTCATTCCCCTTTAACAATCCCAAAACTGAAGTGTATAACGGTTATACACCAATAATCGCACTTCAGTTAATCATCCAAAAATACGAGTGTATAACGGTTATACACCAAAAAAACACTGACCCTGATAAACCTAAAAATGAAATGCATAACGGGTATAAACCAATAACCCCCTACCCTCTGATAAACCTAAAAATTAAGTGTATAACGGTTATACACCAATAATCGCACTTCAGTTAATCATCCAAAAATACGAGTGTATAACGGTTATACACCAATAATTAATTAAAATACTGAAAAAGATGAGCAAAAGAGGCATCTTTTTTTGACAAAGAATCGCTAATTCTCTGATAGTCTACAGGTTGCGACTTACCTATCATTTTTGCGGCAATTCTTATGAAAAAATTATCAGTAGTTTTTACAATTATTCTCTTTTGGATATCTTATCAAGCGCAAGCTGCTGATTACACCTTATCTGTCAGCAAAGGCACCTCAAATACGAGTATCGATTTAACTTGGACTTCCACTAATGGTCCGAATGTTTCCTATGAGATTTACCGATCTATTGGATTACTCGGAACAAAATCCCTAATAAAAACCGTTTCAAATGTTAATTCCTATTCTGATAATTCAGTAATTGCTGGCACCATGTATGGTTATATGGTCAAAGAAGTAGGAGATACAGTAAATAGTGGTAATGATTACGGTTATTTAACACCCGATACAGGGACACCATTAACCGGCAACGGTGATTTTACTAAAGTCTCCATAGGGCATAATCATTCACTTGCCCTGAAAGGCAACAAAGAGTTGTATGCATCAGGGAATAATGGAAGCTATTCGTTCGGGGTGAGTTTTCCAGCTAACAGTCATAGCTACATGAAAGTGATGGACGATGTTATTGATATATTAGCAGTAGGGCAAAAATCGTATGCACTAAAAAGTAATGGAGAAATTTGGGAGGCTGGTGCTAGCTACGGAGAAGGAAGAAAAGTATGGACATTAGGCACAAGCGGAGTATCAAAATTACTTTCAGGAGTAGATAAAGGAGGAACTGTTCGGCACATAATGATGGCATTAAAATCAGATGGAACAGTTATTTGTAAAAACATAACGTATTCAAGCGTATGGAGCGCATCATACTGCGGAAAAAACCTAACTGATATAGTTTCAGCCGATGTTAGAAATAATAATGGAACTATGTTTGTCGTACAAACAGATGGCACGGTACTTTATAAACAAAGCTATACCTCAACACCGACACCTTACATTCAATTATCTAATGTAAGGGAAGTTAAGACTTCACCTAATGGTGATAACTTCTTTATTACCAAAGATAATAAGCTTTTTGTAGTTGGAGCAAATACCAATTCAACTATGGGAATAGGAAGTACGTCAAGCATACCCGAACCTATTGAAATATTTAATGATGTAAAAGACATTCAAATTATAAAAAACCTTTCATTAAATACAGCAGGGCACTCTGCTTTCGTTGTGCGTAACGATAAAACCTTATGGACAGCCGGGATTAATACCGGGCATTTTGGTAATGGAACAACAACCGATCAACCTGTTTGGAAGCAAGTATTAAATCAAGTAGAGTCTGTCTCTATTGAGCGAGGCAATAATGCTATAGCCATTCGTAATAACGGAACACTGTGGTTTTCTGGGGCTAACGCTTCAGGGCTAGCGGGATTAAACTACGCTATTTCAACAAACACTTGGACCCCAGTAACTCCAGACTCCATTTCTAAACTAACAATTTCTAAAGGCGACTTTTCTAATAAAATTAACTTATCATGGGGAAATCTTTTTACCAACTCAGACGTAGAAATATATCGATCTGAAGGATTAAAAGGAATCAAGTCTTTAATTGGTAATAGTTCTACAAATTCATTTGACGACACAACCGATTTAATTAAAGGGATTTTATATGGCTATGAAATAAAAAAGTCAGGCATTACATTGTTTTCTGGGTACGGTTATTTAACACCCGATACAGGGACACCATTAACCGGCAACGGTGATTTTACTAAAGTCTCCATAGGGCATAATCATTCACTTGCCCTGAAAGGCAACAAAGAGTTGTATGCATCAGGGAATAATGGAAGCTATTCGTTCGGGGTGAGTTTTCCAGCTAACAGTCATAGCTACATGAAAGTGATGGACGATGTTATTGATATATTAGCAGTAGGGCAAAAATCGTATGCACTAAAAAGTAATGGAGAAATTTGGGAGGCTGGTGCTAGCTACGGAGAAGGAAGAAAAGTATGGACATTAGGCACAAGCGGAGTATCAAAATTACTTTCAGGAGTAGATAAAGGAGGAACTGTTCGGCACATAATGATGGCATTAAAATCAGATGGAACAGTTATTTGTAAAAACATAACGTATTCAAGCGTATGGAGCGCATCATACTGCGGAAAAAACCTAACTGATATAGTTTCAGCCGATGTTAGAAATAATAATGGAACTATGTTTGTCGTACAAACAGATGGCACGGTACTTTATAAACAAAGCTATACCTCAACACCGACACCTTACATTCAATTATCTAATGTAAGGGAAGTTAAGACTTCACCTAATGGTGATAACTTCTTTATTACCAAAGATAATAAGCTTTTTGTAGTTGGAGCAAATACCAATTCAACTATGGGAATAGGAAGTACGTCAAGCATACCCGAACCTATTGAAATATTTAATGATGTAAAAGACATTCAAATTATAAAAAACCTTTCATTAAATACAGCAGGGCACTCTGCTTTCGTTGTGCGTAACGATAAAACCTTATGGACAGCCGGGATTAATACCGGGCATTTTGGTAATGGAACAACAACCGATCAACCTGTTTGGAAGCAAGTATTAAATCAAGTAGAGTCTGTCTCTATTGAGCGAGGCAATAATGCTATAGCCATTCGTAATAACGGAACACTGTGGTTTTCTGGGGCTAACGCTTCAGGGCTAGCGGGATTAAATAATACACTAAGTTACTTAACATGGAATCAAGTATCCTTCGTGCCTCCATCAAAAATTAATAACGTAAATGCCTCAAAAGGAATTAAAAAAAACAAAATTGATATAAATTGGGATCTAGAAGAAAAATCAAATAGTTATAAGATATATAGATCAAATATTATGGGGCTTGATGGAGTAGAAATATCAGAAACAAGCGAATTAAAATACTCAGATGAAGTTGGTAATGATACTACACAATACTTTTATATAGTAAGAGGTGTAAATGTAACTGGTATAAGTGATACCGCTGATCAAGTAATGGGATATGCAAATGTTTCACCTATTAATTCGGTGACTGAAATCACTACCAGCGCAACCACTTCAAGCAGTCCGCTGATGGTCACGGTTAGTGATCCCAATGTGGATGCAGGACAAATAGAAGTCTTTACGGTAATTATTGATAGCCAGCCTACAAACGGAACCGCTGAAGTCGTGAGTGGTAATCAACTAGTTTGGAATCCACCGACCGCGATGGATTTTTCTGGAACCACAAGTTTCACTTATACGGTCACCGATTTAGGGGGCGAGAGTATTACAGGGACAGCCAATGTAACGGTTACTTGTGGCGCACCTATTTTTAGTGGAATGACGGCAAATCCCACCACTCGCCTCGCGTTTGATAGCGCTACCTTATCGGGTAGCTATACGTTATTAGGTTGTGCGGGGGCAACGACCGGTCGTTTAGAGATTGTGGATAGCAGTGATGCCGTTGTTGCTGATTATCCATTATCCAATATAACTGCAGGCACCGATATTGGTTATTCTGTCTTAGTGGCGGGGCTAGATTCAGGGTCATATACGGCTAAAGTTATTTTGGATACCGCGAATGCCGGGTCTAATATGCGTTCTGTAGGGTATTCCGTCGCGAATATTATGTTACCCGGATTAAGTTCATCGTCATGGAATGTTATCCAAGATGAAACTGAAGTCAGCATTAGTTCCCAGCCGCCGAGCTTTCCTAATTGCACCTTAACGTGGAATAGTACACTGGCTCAAAATGATTCAAGCTATTGCTTGCAAGCATGGACAGGCGTACCAAGCGGTATGGCAATTGATAGCAGTGGCGCAGAGCCGATCTTAAAAGGCTATCCGTCCAGTACGCAAAATGCAGAGATGAAAATTACGCGGTTTGTCGAAGGAGCGTTTCAGCAAGTGGGCGTTGTCTCGCGGGCGGTAAATGTCACGATTCCTGAACCCCCTGAATTTACGCATACGGGTAATACCAATAACTTAGTGGCGTTGGCAACCAATGCTGAATTTACAATCAGTCAAACAGCCGGTTTAAGTTGCAAATTAACCATGGACAGTGCGGCGGCGACTACTTATGCACAAACGGTCGGCAATCGCTCTTGTTTAGTTGAATTTCCTAGCTTACCAACGGGAATTAGCAAAAACATGGTTTACCCTTCGCGGATTACAGGCCGCTTTATGAATGAAGGGGATCAAAGTATTGCGTATACCGTAAGTCGTATTTATTCTGATGGATCAAAAGCTCAATTGGTCAGTAATAATATGCCGATTACGGTTTTGCCCTCCCAGTTTGATTTTGCATTAAAGATTACCA
>Ga0209707_1000374_pt1 | contig 27386 bp, 21 predicted proteins | sample EN4Hudsemesocosm_FD_184630 | JGI IMG/M metagenome (GOLD analysis project Ga0209707, IMG submission 184630) | Methane-oxidizing microbial communities from mesocosms in the Hudson Canyon - EN4B Hudson Canyon (SPAdes) (version 2) | ecosystem: Environmental > Aquatic > Marine > Cold seeps | place... | reverse complement strand
CATAATAGCTAACATTGTCTTTAACTGCATCATTACCAAGCAATAATACAGTTTTAACCCTAAAATTCTAAAAAAATCCAGTAAATATGCTCAAGCTAAAATTTTTCAAAAAACAACAAATATGGTTGCCCACAATACCAGGCTTAATTTTGATTGGCGTTAGCTGTCTAGCTCTTACTATTTTTGTTATCAACAACCTAGCAAATTATCTAGCGCTACAGCAGCCTGTAAATAAAGGAATTTTAGTGGTTGAAGGTTGGGTTAGTGAACAAACTTTATTGCAAGCTATCCACGCGTATAAAACAAACCCTTATCAACAGATAATCACAACGGGCGGTTTAATTAAGCGTAGACAGCAAAGAGAGTACAAAAGCTATGCCGACTCAGCCGCTGCCTTCCTGCTAAAAAATGGCATCAACAAATCAGAGGTAACCAGTCTACCCACACCAGACTCCGCACAAAACCGAACTTTTTTAAGTGCGGTTATTGTAAGAGACTGGTTAATAAAACAAAAAAACAAAACCCAGTATATTAATGTTGTTTCAGAAGGTGTGCATGCAAGAAGAACGCTAATTTTATACCAAATGGCTTTTGCAAATAAGCTGAATATTGGTATTATGGCTGGAGAGCCAGAAGAGTACTCGTTAGACTCTTGGTGGGGAGCAAGTGCTGGTGTTAAAACAGTAATAAGTGAATTGATAGGTCTAGCTTGGAGTATGTGTTGTTTTTATCCCGGAGAGTATCAGTCTCATCAAGAAAAATGGGGATTGAGTTAATAGGTATGAAGTTAAAATGAATATTAGTGAATTATTAAAAAAATATAAATTCTTACCTACAAGGCTGATAACAGCAAGAGGTCCAGTAATTTATAATACTGCAAGGGCTATAGTCTGCTTAAGTGATTTTATAAAGATAAAATGGGCCGCGAAAAAAAACAAACCTTTTATTTTAATTTATCAGCAAGGACGCGTTGCATCAACAAGCGTGTATGAATCTATTAAGGCAATGAGATTACCTTATCCCTTGTACCATGTTCATACATTATCAATAGAAAATGCTGAACAAAAAATTAAGCTAGCAAAAAAGAACAATGTAAAAGCATACCGACATTTTTTTGTTGGTAAGTACCTCGGTAAAACAATTCAAAATATAAAATTAACACCCTCTTATGAGCCTTGGAAAGTAATATGCATTTTTAGAGATCCAATTGATATTATGCTTTCTCTGTACTTTTTAAATATTGAAACTAAGTCTAAAGATTTAGAGCTATATGAAGATAAAGAAGCTGCCCTAGAGTATTTTCAGAATTTATTTGAAAGTAATGACCCATCTGGATGGGCGATATGCAGATGGTTTGATGATGTCTTTTATAAAGAATTAGGTATCGATGTATATAGTCATGCTTTTGATACGGAAAAAGGCTTTGTAGTTATTAAAACAGAAAAATTCGAAATTTTATTGCTACGATTTGAAAATTTAGCAAGTGTATATAAGCACGGAAGCGCTGAATTGTTAGGAATGAATAGCCATGATTTTAATTTAATGCATGCAAATATTCATAGAAATGATAAGTATAGTGATATGCATATTTATATAAAAAAGAACCTCAGGTTATCAAAATCATTTTGTGACAAAGTATATACGACAAAATTAATGAAGCACTTTTACTCTCCAGCTATGATTGAAGCATCAGTCAAAAAATGGACCAAAGTAAAATGACTCAAGACAGTGTAGCTATAGTGCCAATACTTAGGTTAATAGCAGAAGTAAATACTAGAAATGGACATGTCAATTGTGAGTGAAGGAAACGTACTTGCCTATATGGTGCTCTGTGGCTGGCCTGTGCTCTCAATTTGGTTTTACCGGCATAAAAGCCTGCAACTAGCTACATTATTAACTATTATTGGTGGGTTTATGGTATTAGCTGTAAAAACATCAGTAGACTTTCCATTAATCCCTCCGCTCGGCAAGAGCTCCATTCCTGTTTTTTCAGCTATGCTAGGGTGTTGGTATATCAAAAAACAAAAAATCAAATACTTCTCTAATAAAGGACTTATTCAAGTACTCGTTGTATTGCTTTTTATCGGAGCCTTTATTACTGCAGAGCTAAATAGTGATAGAGTCATCATTGGCAATAAACTTTTACGGGGGCTAACAGTACACGATGCAATCTCAGCTGTAATAGCCGTATTCATACAAATTACGCCTTTTTTTATAGGCAAACAATTTTTCAGAACGTATCAAGACCAACTATTAATGTTTAAGTTTATCGTTGCGGCAGGGTTGATCTATTCAGTCCTAATACTTTATGAGATACGCATGAGCCCGCAATTGCATATCATGCTTTATGGTTATTTTCCACACAGCTTTGCCCAGCAAGCAAGAGGTGGTGGTTTTCGTTCAGTTGTGTTTATGGGGCATGGCTTGCTAGTATCTTTTTTTGTTGTTTGTGTTTTATCTGCCGCAGTTGCATTAGAAAAAGTAGGAGAGAAAATTCGTACCTTTTCACCTGCAATGCTTAGTTACTATTTTTTAACCGTTTTGGTGCTCTGTAAAAGTAAAGCTGCACTTTTATATGGGCTATTTATCCTTGTAATGCTTAAAAAAGCACCTTATAAAATGCAGTTTCGTACAGCAGCTATATTAGCGTTAATGACTTTGCTATATCCCAGTATGTCAATAATGAAAATATTCCCACATCAATCGATAGTACAAACAGCAACAGATTATTTAGGTGCAGACCGAGCCAGTTCTTTAGATTTTCGTTTTGATAACGAACATATATTATTAGAGCATGCAAGAAAACGGTTTTTCTTTGGCTGGGGTGGTTCCGGACGCAATAGAGCGCGTGATGAAGAAACAGGAAAGGATATATCGGTTACCGATGGCGGCTGGATAATTACCTTAGGGACTTCTGGAATAATAGGGTTTGTAGCTGAATTTGGCTTATTGGCATTAAGCATTTTTAGAGCCAAACAAGCCGCCAAATTTTTTAAAGACAAAAAACAACAAACCTTGCTTGCAGCGCATGCATTATTAGTAGGTATAATTATGATAGATCAACTCCCTAATGCCTCATTAGCCCCTTGGTTATGGCTGATAGTAGGCGTGCTGTTAGGAAGGTCTGAGGCTATTATTACAGAAAGCAAGCGGAAAAAGATAAAACAGGAAGCGGTAGAAATATGAAGCAGATTAAAACTAAAGATGATTTGGCGATTAATGGTGCTCGCCCAGCTTTTGAACAAGCGCTTCATGTTGGGAGACCAAATATAGGGGAGAGGGAAACATTTTTAAACTATGCAAATGAAATATTAGATCGAGGGTGGTTTTCCAATAACGGGCCTTGTGTGCAAGAACTAGAGAGCCAATTATCAAAGCACTTACAGGTGAAGCATTGTATAGCCATGAGCAATGGAACTATTGCATTGGAAATAGCAATTCGTGCTTTAGGTTTGAATGGCGAAGTCATTGTCCCATCCTATACATTTATTGCTACTGCACATGCATTGCAATGGCAACAAATAACCCCAGTATTTGCAGATATTAACCCCGAAACACATACGCTAGATCCAGATGCTGTTCGGCAAATGATTACTCCACGAACAACTGGAATTATAGGTGTTCATTTGTGGGGTAGGCCCTGTGATGTAGAAGAGCTACAAAATATAGCAGATGAAAATGGTCTTGAGTTAATGTTTGATGCGGCTCATGCCTTTTCATGTAGCCATCAAGGCCAAATGATTGGGAATTTTGGGCGGTGTGAGGTTTTTAGTTTTCATGCGACAAAATTTTTTAATACTTTTGAAGGTGGGATGGTTGCAACTAATGATGATGAGTTAGCAAAACAAATCAGGCTGATGAAAAACTTCGGTTTTGCAGGTGCGGATAATGTTATTTACCCGGGTACAAATGGGAAAATGAACGAGATGTCTGCGGCTATGGGGTTAACAGGATTAAGTAGCTTAGATAAATTTTTGACCCATAATCAAAAAAATTATCAATATTATCAAAAAGGAATAGACAGTATAGTTGGTTTATCCTTGATTAAATATGATTTGAAGGAGAAAAATAACTATCAATATATTGTGATTGAAGTACAGGATGAATTTCCTATAAGTCGTGATGAACTGATAGATATATTACAGGCAGAGAATATTTTAGCTAGAAAATATTTTTGGCCAGGATGCCATAATATGGAACCTTATAAGTCGCTTCAGCCACATGCAGAGTTGTTATTGATGAATACTAAGTTAGTTGCTGATAGAGTGGCTGTACTGCCTACGGGTGGAGCTGTATCAGACATAACAATAAATATAATTCTTCGTATATTGAATTTTTTAAGTTGTAAATAGGTAGGTAAGTTAATGAATATTTTGTTTACATCAGTAGGTAGAAGAGGTTATCTATTGGAATATTTTCGTGAGGCGTTAGCGGGGAAAGGCCTTATTCATGCTGCAAATAGTGATGCACAAGCTCCTGCTTTTTTTTATGCCGATAAAGTAGTTATAACGCCACTAATTTATTCAGAAAATTATATAGATTTTATTTTTAATTACTGTGAAAAAGAACAAATTGATGCTGTTATTCCACTTTTTGATATTGATATTCCTATTTTTTCTGCTTTTGCTTCTAAATTTAATGAAGCTGGAATTAAAGTGATAGTTCCTAGTTTGGATAAAGCAGTTATTTGTAATGATAAATTAAAAAGTAGTAAATTTTTAAGCAGTAATGGATTTTTAACGCCTGATACTTTTACTTCAGTAGATGAGGTTTGTTACTTGTTGAATGAGCAGAAGATTAAATTTCCTCTTATTATTAAGCCAAGGTGGGGAATGGGCTCTATAGGAATTCATATTGCACATGATTTGAATGAGCTTAAAGTATTGTATGCTATAGTTCAGCGATCTGTTTTAGAGTCTTATTTAAAATATGAATCAGCAGTAGAAATAAATGAGGCAGTTATTATTCAAGTCATGCTACCAGGGCAGGAATATGGTTTGGATGTGATAAATGACCTTGAAGGAAATTATATTACTACATTTGTGAAAAAGAAATTAGCTATGAGAGCTGGGGAAACAGATGTCGCAGCGATTGAAATAGATGAGGATTTGATCGAAGTAGGGGAAAAACTTGGAAAAATTATTTCTCATTTAGGTATCTTAGATGTGGATGTTTTCAGAGATAAAAAAGATATTTATATACTAGAACTTAACGCACGTTTTGGAGGAGGGTATCCATTTTCACATTTGGCAGGTGCAAATATACCTAGGGCAATTGTTAGTTGGCTCATGGGCTCTAAATTAGAGCCAGAGTGGTTATCAGTTATAGATAATACAACAGGTTTTAAGTGTTTAAATGTTAAGGAAATGAGGTGGAAATGTGACTAAACAAGAAAATATTTCTCAAGTTGAGATACAGAAATATTTTGAAAAAAATAAAAACATGTTAGCTGAGATGTTCAATCGAGTTGATTTGTATGATTTTTCGGTTAAATTAAGTTTGAATGCAAAGCACTTTTATGCATATGAAGGAGAAGAAATGGTTGGTTTTATAGCGGCCTATTTTAATGATCCCATTAATAGAGTAGCCTATATTTCCACTGTATCTGTTGTGTTGTCATATCAAGGGAAAGGTTTAGGCAGCAAGCTTTTGAACGAGGCCTGCCTTTATGCGAAAGAAAAAGATTTTAGGGCTATAAAACTTCAGGTTAGAAAAGAAAATAATAAAGCATTAAGATGGTATGAAGGTTTTGGTTTTTCTATATTGGAAACATTAGAAGATAGCTACCTTCTTGAAAAGAAGGTAGCTTAATTACTAAGTTCAAAAACTTAATTTATTTTGAAAGTGTACTTTTTGTGCGTCATAATTTTATTTTGCGAATTACGCTACCTTCGAATTAAATGACCTTGAGAATTAGGACTTAATATCAAATACTTTTCTGAGATAACAATAATATGGATTTAAAGCGTACAACACTTGTAGCATTATTTTGGAGTTTCTTTGAAAAAATCGCCCAAAAAGGGGTGAAGTTTGTCGTATCAATTATCTTAGCTAGAATTTTAATGCCTAGTGATTTTGGTTTGATTGCATTAGTAACAATGTTTTTGGTGATTGCCCAGACATTTGTTGATAGTGGATTAGGTTTTGCTTTAATTCAAAAAAAGAATCGAACTTTCGTTGATGAATGTACTATTTTTTATACTAATATTGTTATTGCTGTTATTGCTGTTATTTGCATTTATTTTGGTGCACCCTTTTCGGCTGAGTATTTTAATGAGCCGCTATTAGCAGATATTCTACAGGTTTTATGTGTAGTGGTGGTTATTGATGCGGTTGCAAATATACAGCTAACGGTTGCAACGATAAAAATTGATTTTAAAACACAGTTTCATGTTAGCTTCATTGTTTCAGTCTTATCAGGTTCTTTAGGTATTTATATGGCAGTTAATGGCTATGGTATCTGGAGTCTTGTTTTTATGGCGATGAGTCGTTCTGTTTTTAGTCTTATTTTTCTTTTCTATTTTGTTAAGTGGTGGCCGGGCTTAGTTTATAGTCTTAGCTCATTAAGGGAATTATTTTCTTTTGGCTTTAGAATATTTTTAGCATCATTATTGGACCGTATATTTAATAGTTTGTATGGGGTTGTTATCGCTAAAGTCTATTCACCTGTTGATTTAGGGTTGTATGGGCGTGCTAAATCATTACAACAGCTACCAGTTAATATGATATTGCAGCCAGTAATTCGTGTAACATTTCCTGTTTATTCACAATTACAGGAGGATAAGGTTCGCCTCAAGCGAGGAGTGAAAAAGTCCCTGATTTCATTGTTTTTTCTTATTTCACCCATGATGATTGGTTTGGCTATCACAGCAGAAAGTGTTGTAGTCTTGTTATTAACTGATAAATGGATACATGTTGTTCCTTATTTACAATTACTTTGTTTTGTGGGAATTCTTTTTCCAATTAATGCTATTAACTTAAATGTCCTTAAGGCATTGGGTCGTTCAGATTTATTTTTTAAATTAGAAATATTAAAGAAAGTGATAGTAGGAGCTACGCTTGCGATTACTTATCAACATGGTATTTTAACTATGATTGCAGGTATGGTTTTTACATCGTGCATTGCTTTTTATTTGAATGCTTATTTTAATGGTAAATTGATACTTTATTCATTTGGGGAGCAATTAAAAGATTGTGTCTGGCTATTTTTAGTCTCCATTATTATGGGGTATTGTGTTTACTCTGTTAATTTACTCGCGATAGAAAGTCATAGTATTCTTTTGGGTGTACAAGTTATAGTCGGTATTTTTTCTTATACATTACTATGCTATTTGTTGAAAGTTCCTATTTTAATGGGTGGAATAGAGAAGTTAAAAGGATTTAAAGCTAAAGGTATTTAGCTTAGGTGAGTTTTCTTGAGGTTGGAAATAATTAAATATGAATGAATTAAATACTATTGAGGTAGGGCTTCAGGCTGCAGTACCTCCAACGCCAAAAGCAGAGGTGGAAATACTAGATAACTGGATTGGAGAGCATACTAAGCCTCTTGTTAGCGTGGTTTGTATTACCTATCAACATCAGGGGTATATAGAGCATGCAATAAATGGCTTCTTGATGCAAGAAACGACATTTCCTTTTGAAATTATTATCCGAGATGATGCCTCTACGGATGGAACAAAGGCAATTATTGAAGAATATGTCAAAAAATATCCAAATATTATTAAGCCTATTTTAGAGAGTGAAAACCAATACTCAAAAGGTATTAAAGCTACCATGGCTGCTATACCTTTGGCTCAAGGGAAGTATATTGCTTTATGTGAAGGAGATGATTATTGGGTGGATAATAAGAAATTACAAATTCAAGCCGATTTCCTTGAAAGCCATGAGGACTGTGTTATTACTTACCATGATGCCATTGTGATTGATGATAATGGTATTATCACTAGAGGTTCTTTGTTAGGTAACAATAAAAGAGACTACACTCGGAGTGAGTTAGTGTACTCTGCGATTGTACCTACTTTAACGCGATTTTTTAGAAACGTGATTAAAGATTTCCCTGATGAAATGAATAATGTTGGTGCAGGTGATATCTTTTTAATTTCATTATTGTCAGAGTATGGTGGGGCAAAATATCTTCCTGAAGTGACCCCATCAGCTTACCGGCAACACGCGGGAGGGGTATGGGGTGGAGTTAATGAAGCAAAGCGTAAACAAATGTTAGCAATTACTTTTTTTTGGCTTGCTATGTACTATAAGCGGGTAGGTCGAGAAGAGGTTGCTAATAAAATAGGTATGGCTGCTTTAGTTAGTTTATCTAATCCGTTAAATTTATCAAAATTTACGAGCCTGAAATTTTTTATTTTATCATTCTCATCTGGTTTTTATGTGCGCTTGCGTAGAATAATACGAAAATTTATTTCTTGAATATGACACATTAGGGGGAACGGTGAGTAAGTTAAGTTATAAAAAAAATATACTTTCTAAGAGTATTTCTCGGAATTGGCTGTTTGCACCATCTACTTATTTAGTTGATTCATTTACACCCTTTGTAGAAGAGATATACTTGCCTGTTGTTGCAACTGAGTCAGGAAGTATCGAGTTTATATTTCATGAAAACGGAGTGGCAAGCCCATCTCCAAAAAAATATTTTTCTAAAATAAAAGCTTCATATTATCAGAAAGATAATAAACACGCCCAGCTGAATGACAAAGTTTATTTAGATTTAAGGGCATATTCACCTGGAAACTTATCACATTCCATTATGATTCATTTGCCTCTTGCACTGAGTGCAAGAGCTTATTTGTTAAGTATAAAAGAGCAGGCACCGACACTAATTTTTCCTACTAATTTACCCGCATATGTGCAAAAATTATTTGTTGAAATTGGGTTTGAATTGTTAATTACAGACCAAAAAGTTGTAGGAAAGTTATGTGAATACAAAGTTTCTTCTGTTGTTAGTATTCGCAGTATATTACCCGATATTATAAAGGACCTTTTACTGGGCTCTGATTTTTCTAAAGAGCTGCTGAGGAGGGGTGAGGCTTTGCCTAAGAAGGTATTTATATCTAGGAAAGATACGCGTCGTTTAACGAATGAAGCAGAAGTGGAAGAGGTATTGAAACAAGATGGATATCAAAAAATTTATATGGAAGACTATGATATTCTTGATCAAGTAGCCATGGTTTCTTTGGCGGATAGTATTGTTGCGATACATGGAGCGGCTTTAGGTCCATTAGTCTTTAGGAGTTTATTTGATATCAAACCTTTAAAATTTGTTGAGATATTTACTCCAGGGCACATGGCTAATGTATATAGGGTTTTGACTCACCAACTAGATGGGAAGTGGGTAGGGGTGAGAGGGAAGTTGTGGCCTAAATTGGTTGAGCAGGCCTATGAGTGTGAATCGTCTATAGTGCGTCAGTATTCCTTGTTAGATTTTGAAGTGTGTTTGCTTAGCCTAGAAAAGGCACTAAGTAATTTTGAATCACCCTCAATAGGTTAATAATTATTATGATTAAAAATATTATTCGCTCACTTGCTTTTAAAACTGGAAAGTTTAAGCGTATTTATGTAAAAGTTTGTAAACCATCAGGTTATGACTATGCTGAATATGAAAAGAAGTGGGGGCGGTTTTATGCCATTGGAAACGATTGTGCCTTTTGGCCTTATACGAATATTACTAACCCTGAATATACTCGCCTAGGCAATAACGTTATGTTATCGGCATGTACTATTTTAGGGCATGATGGTTCCGTTGCTGTTTTAAATAAAAGTTACGGTAAAAAGTTAGATCGAGTAGGTAAGGTTGATATTAAAGATAATGTTTTTATCGGCCATGGTGCCATTATATTACCTGATGTTACTATTGGTCCTAATGCTCTGGTTGCCGCAGGATCTGTCGTGAGTAAAAATGTACCAGAAGGGACTATTGTGGCAGGTGTACCAGCTAAAGTTATTGGGCGGGTGGATGATTTGGTCGCTAAGCTAGAAAGGCAAACGAATGAGTTACCCTGGGCAGACATCATAAATAATCGTGAAGGTGCTTTTGACCCAGCAGTTGAACCTCTTCTTAAAAAAATGAGAATAGATTATTTTTGGGGGAAGCAAGAGTGATAGATAAAGAAGTGGTTGAGAAATGTTGGGATGTGATTGTGGTTGGTTCTGGGATGGGAGGGGCAACAGCCGCACATTCATTAGTGAAAGATGGTTATAAAGTTTTAGTTTTAGAAAAAGGCCAAGCTCAGTTTTCTAATGAAAATCATAAAAACTATTTAAATGAAGAGAACCCAAGTGAGCGGCTTAAGCATGCTGCTTGGCCAGAAAAGATAACAGCTAATGTTGAGGGGATAGAGTCTCGTTTTTTTCCTTTAATTGGGTGTGGGGCAGGAGGCTCGACACTTAGGTATGCAGCTGCTTTAGAGAGGTTTGGAGCTGAAAGTTTTAATTTGAAAAGTGAAGGAGAGCAAAGCGATACTTCCTGGCCTATTTCATATGAAACACTGGAGGCTTATTATGAAAAAGCGGAGCAGCTTTATCGAGTTCATGGTACGAAGGATCCTTTAGATGTTAATAGTAAAAATAATCTGTTAGTACCCGCAAAAATGAGCGAGTGTGATACACATCTTTTTTCTTCTTTTAAGGCGCAGGGACTTAATCCATATAGGCTTCATGTAGGTATAGAGTATAAAAAGAGTTGTGAAGAATGCTTAGGGTATATTTGTAACCAAAGTTGTAAAAGTGATGCAAATAAAATTTGCCTTACGCCAGCGATTAAGACAGGTAATTTAACATTACTTGATAAATGTGATGTGCAACGATTGAGTACTAGTGAAAGTAAAATAAATGAAGTGATATGCACTAGAGAGGGTAAAGAAATTAGGTTTAGAGGGCGAGTTGTTATCATGGCTGCTGGCGCTTACTTTACACCGGTATTATTGCAAAACTCAGTAAATCAATTTTGGCCCAACGGTATTGGGAATCAGTTTGATATGGTTGGTCGGAACTTGATGTTTCATATATCTGATTTTATTGCTGTTTGGCCTAGAGGAAAATATTCTCGTAAAGGTCCTGGTAAGACTATTTCATTAAGAGATTTCTATTTTCATGAAGGGAAGAGTTTAGGTGTTTTTCAATCAACAGGTATGAAGGCTGAATATGGTAATGTGGTTTATACCTTGAAAATGCAATTTGACCGTAGTTGGTGGCGATGGTTTAAACCTATCCGACCTTTTTTAAGAGTGCCTGCATACTTGGCTTCTTTGTTATTTGGCTCTGCTTCTATTTTTGCAACGGTTATGGAGGATTATCCATATTTTAATAATCGTGTGATTGCTGATAAAAACGAACCGAGTGGAATGAGGTTTAAATATATTGTCCATGAAGAGTTGAAGGAACGTATACAACTTTTTCGGCAGTTGTTAAAGTCTAGGCTTTTACCTCATCGAACTTTATTAATGGGGGGGGAGATTAGCCTAAATTATGCTCACCCTTGTGGAACATGCAGGATGGGGCGTAACCCAAAAACATCGGTTGTTGATGAGAACTGTAAAGTGCATGGAGTTGATAACCTTTATGTCGTAGATGCATCATTTATGCCTACCAGTGGAGGAGTTAATCCAGGGTTAACAATTGCTGCGAATGCATTGCGTGTATCTGAGTTTATTAACTTACAACTTAAAAAATAAATGTTGTCTTAAGAGTTAAGTTTAGCTATTAATATTTGTTACTTTGAGTATCATTTTATAAATATTTGTGAAAATAATTAATGAGTGAGTGGTTATTTTGAATTATCGCAGTCCTATTTTTTATAATTATGATAGTAGTGATGTTTAACAAATGGTTTGAATGATGGTTAAGCGGTACGGGTGAGAACTTTGAATAACAAAATACTTAGAGTTGCCAGGATTTAGAATTTTTGGTGTGGAATTATTATGTGATAATTTTAATTAAGTGTTAACTACATAGGTAATTAAACAATGGAAAAAAAAACTGTCATAGGTGTTGTTGCCAAGAATTCTTTAGCTTATGTCAAAATAGTTTTTGATGCATATCAAGATGAAATTCCTGTTGTTTTACTTCGTTCACTGGATGATCAAGCAAGAATAGAGTTTACTGAAGTTACTGAAACCATTGAGCCTATAGATGAGTTTGGTTGGTTTGCTGATGATTATCAGTTTGGTGATGCTGATTCTTTGGCGCAAGTTTCATTTACATCGGGTACGGAAGGCGAGCCTAAAGGTGTTTTTTTAACGCATAGCGCTTTATCTGATGTTACTCAGCGTTTAAATACTATTATGGATGTTGATTCTTCCATTCGTGAATATGTAGGAGTTCCACCCCATTTTTCATTTGGTTTAGGGCGATTTCGTGCGGTTTCTGCTGTTGGTGGCCGAGCTTTTTTACCTGAGTTTGGTTTTAATCCGGTTGAAATTAGGGATATGCTGAAGGCGGGTGAGATTAATGCAATTTCTGCCGTACCAACTTTATGGCGGATCTTATTACAAAGCCAATCCATTTTTGGCCCTGAAACTTTAAATTTAAAGTGGATCGAGATTGGTAGCCAATTTATGAGTGGGTTGGAAAAATCTCAAGTAAAAGCTCTTTTTCCTAATGCTGTGATTGTGCAGCATTATGGGTTAACAGAAGCCTCTCGATCTAGTTTTTTAAGAGTTGATAAGGCGACAAATGCGCAACTGGAGTCAGTAGGCCAAGCTATTGGATCAACGCAAATTAAAATTGCTGAATCAGGTCATATTTGTATTAAAGGGCCTCATGTGGCTAAGCAGCTATTAGTTGAGGGAGCGCATAAAGATAATGTTGATCGTGCTGGGTGGTTACAAACAAATGATCTAGGGTATATAGAAGATGGTTTTCTTTTTTTTCAGGGGCGCGCAGATGATTTGATTAATTGTGCTGGTGTTAAGTTATCGCCTGATGCCTTGGAGCATGATTTACGCGAACGTTTGTTGATTAAGGATGGTATTGCGATAGCTAGTTATGATCATGAGTTGACGGGAAATGGTGTATTGCTGGCGTTTCAGAAGTCACTGGATTTTGATAAGCAAGTACTATTTTCGGCGCTAGCGGATATTTTGTATACTTATGGGATTCATAATAAGCACGTTATTAAGCTTATTTCAGTTGATGGCTTTCCTAAAACGACGACGGGAAAAGTAAAAAGAAAAGCACTTGCTGAGTTGTATAAGCATCATCGTATGGGGGATGATGTTGAAAGCTTGATAGAAGGTACTGGCGGCGTAATTGGTGATGAAAGTTATATGAACGAGAAGCCAACAGTTAATGAGGCGCTGGTTCAATCTATATGGCAGAAGGTTTTATCTATTAAGCATGTAGATTTAGATGCTAATTTTTATCAGTTAGGTGGTGATTCTTTAACTGCGATTAGTGCTGTTGTTGCTATTGAGAAACTGGATGATGTACCTGATGAGGTTTCTAAAGGTATGCTGCAGGGATTAACTGTTAGAGAAATTGCTAAACAGCTAAATAAGCAGAGTGGTAGGGTAGATTATAAACATCAAATAAATACGCCTGAAGTTAAAGCGGGTATGACAATTAATATTGTGCGCGGTTTTTTAGTGTTGTTTGTTATTGGAGGGCATTACTCAGGGGGAATTTTTGCGCGATTACCTGCTAGTTTAGATATTTTAGCAGTGTATTTTGCACCTGCTTTTGCTATGGGGACACCAGGGTTTTCAATTATTTATGGCGTAGGGGCTGGTTTTTCATTGTTTCCCATTTTTAAGTCTGACCCTGATCGCTTAAAGTCAATTTTGCGTAAGACAGTTATGCTGTTGTTGTTGGGTATTATTATTTGGGCAATGGTAAAGATTCTGAAGATGAGTTTTTCTGATGAGAGTATGACTTTTACTGGTGTCATGAATTCTTTTTACTCTGTTTTAACGTATTATTTATTGATTAGTTTAAGTTTATTTTTTTGGTTTAGGGTTATTTCTTATTCATCAATGCCTGCAATTTTTAGTATTTTCTTAGCTGTTGTGTTTTATACCGTACATACCTTTATGATTCGTGATATCGGGTTATATTATGCTGAAGGAGTTGTTGAGTTTATTAAGTTATTATTTACGGCTAAATATTCATATTTTTTGATGTTAAACGGGACAATGCTAGGTATTTCGATTGGTATTTTTACGCGACAATTAGTGGTTGAGGATAGGGTTTCATTAGGTAGTTATGCGATGGTTGGGCTATCGCTTATTATATTAGGTATTGTTTTTTCAGTTCATGCGGGGCATGCAGCCCAGTGGCTGGTATGGCCAGGGGAGTATAATTATATTTGGCGTTGGGTGCTTTATGCGGGTGTTGTGTTGGTGATGCTATCAATGGTTGATTATTTGTTGGGTGGTTATGGAGCCAGTAGCCGAGTGGTTAAATTTTGTTTTCAGTTTTTTTCAGTAATAGGTATGTTAGCATTTCCTTTGTATATTACGCATGCGCTAGTGGGGCCCTTGAAGGATGTATTTAGTTTTTTTGGCGTTCCGGGTGCACTTGCTTTGGGAAGTTCTATGGTGATTTTTTTAGTCGGTATATTTTTTCTATTTCGTAAAGTCTATCGATTGAGTTTTTTGTAAGGGATCGCCTGCGCGGACTGTTGATTTAAGTAATTAATGTAGTTTGTGTAGGGGGGGCTTTGTGTGGACCCTGTAAAACGTATAAGTTTTTTTATTAAAGGGTAAGCATAAAGGGCTGCCTAAACCAGATTTAGGGTATATATGAATTATCAATTAGCTGTTGTCATTATCAATTATAAAACACCTCAGATGTTGATTGATTGTCTTAAATCTTTATTGCCAGAATTAGATAAGCTTAATGCAAAAGTGGTAGTGGTTGATAACTTGTCTCTTGATAATTCTGTACAACTTATTCAACAGTGGATTGATGAGAGTACTATAGGTAAGTTAGTTGAATTACGTGTATCCCCTGCAAACTCGGGTTTTTCAGGTGGAAATAATATGGGTATTTCTGCGTTAGAAGCGAAGTATTACTTATTATTAAATAGTGATACCTTGGTTAGAAAAGGGGCTATTTCTACACTACTTAATGCTGCGATCAATAACGAGGAAGCCGGTTTAATTAGTCCGCGCTTAGAGTGGCCGGATGCGATTCCGCAAGAAAGTTGTTTTCGTTTTCATACACCGATTAGTCAATTAATTGGTTCAGCTAATACGGGTTTTATTACCAAAGTTTTGCAAAAATACAGTGTACCTTTTGCTGTTTCAGAACAGCCTGCTTATTATGATTGGACTAGTTTTGCTTGTGTATTAATAAGAGCTGAGGTATTTAAACAAATTGGCTTAATGGATGATGGCTATTTTATGTATTTTGAGGATGTCGCTTTTGCGTATCATGCGCAGCAAGCTGGCTGGAAGGTATTGAATATACCTGATGCACATGTAGTGCATCTGCGTGGAGGGAGTTCACCGCTTAAATCTCAAGTTAAGTTAGGTAAGCGTTTACCTCGGTATTTTTATGAGTCACGGACACGGTTTTTTTATCAGGTGTACGGGCGTTTTGGTTTATTGATGGCGAATTTATTTTGGACCTTGGGTTATGGAGTTTCTTTATTGCGTGCTTTATTTTCATCATCATATCAGTCAAATATTCCAGCTTATCAAAAACGTGATATTTGGATTAATTTTTTAAACCCATTAAAAAAATATATACACCCTGATGAGTATTTATAGCGGTACGCATAGTACAACGGCACACATAGTGCGAATAAATTGAGGGCAACCACAAAAGATTTCACTGTGGTTTAATAATATTAATATAGTGTGTAGGGTAGCCCCTGTGGCTACCCGTAAAATGCATAAATTGCTTATGAAAAAGGAGCAACCATAAAGGGTTGTCCGTGCAAATATTGGATAATAATGACAAAACCTGATTTTATAATTATGGGGGCAATGAAGTCTGCTACTAGTACTTTGCATGCTCAGTTAGCTCTGCAAGAGGGCATCTTTATGACCACACCCAAAGAGCCTAATTATTTTAGTGATGATGAGCAGTATGCCAAAGGCGAAGGCTGGTATAAATCATTATTTTCTGAAGCAAAAAGTGGTGATTTATGTGGTGAATCCAGTACACATTATACAAAATTACCGCATTACCCTTTAGCTGTTAAGCGTATGGCTAAAAGCCTTGCAGCAGCTAAGTTAATTTATGTGATGCGTCACCCTATTGACCGATTGGTGTCTCATTATATTCATCAATGGTCACAGCAGGTGATGAAGTGCGATATTAATAAGGCTGTTGATCAGTATGATGAGCTTATTGCGTATAGTTGTTATGCTCGGCAGTTACAGCCTTATATTAATCAGTATGGCCATGAAAATATATTATGTATTTTTATGGAGTCGATTAAGAGTAATCCACAAAAGCAATTAGAAGAAATTGCAGAATTTATTGGTTATAAAGGTCGAGTTCAGTGGCAGTTTGAATTAGAAAGGCAAAATATATCAAAGGAAAAGATACGTGCTTTTCCAGGGTATAAGCTATTAATTGATAGTGTGCCAATGGCATGGTTAAGGCGTAATTTAGTACCTCAAGGAGTTAGGGATAATATTAAAAAGCGACTTACTATGCAGGATAGGCCCGAGATTAATGCTGAGAATATGCTTAAGCTAACTAAAATTTTTAATCAAGACTTACGGCAGTTATCTATTATTTTAGGGTGTAGTAATTTGACTTGTGAAAATTATAAAACTGTAGTGTTGGAGCGCGATTTGGGTGAAACTGTATAGTATCCTTTGGAATTCTATAATGCGGGTAAAATTGATTATAAAAAGGCCAAAGACAAGGGGTTGCCAGTACGAGTTGCTGATTACTTAATAATATAAGTTGTGTAGGGGTACCCCCTTGTGGGGCCCTGCAATACAAATAATATACATAGGGTTAATAAAAAAGGACAGCTATAAAAGCTGCCCCTATATTTAAGTAGTGTAGAGCAACCGAAAATGATTGCTCTTAGCTTGCGATGATCGATTAGATTTTCATATCATGCAGTACTTTACTAGCTGAAACATTATTAGTAGTTGCTATGCTTTTAGCATCATTATATTTATTTTCTTCAGATTCAAATAGCCCAGCTAGTTGGCTAGGAATAGATGCGAACCAGTTACCTACTTGATCTAAAGGCGACATGTTAGCTGAGTACTCTGAACCTGGACCTGAATAGCTTGGATTTGAAGCTAGTACTTGGTTAAGAATTAAAACTTCTAAGTCTGCAGGGCTTATATTATTTTCTTGAGCGTAAGTAATAATATCATTCCATGTTATTTCAGGAATAGGCTCGCTAATTAAGCTGGAAATGTCATTAGCTAACAAAGAATCCATTGAAATTTCATCAACTGAGGACCATAAAGCAGCACTATTAGTAGTTTGTTGGCTGAAATCACCTAGGTTATTATAAACCCGAAATAGACCATCACTAGTTTGAAAGTACTGTGACCAATCAGCATCGCTATTGTACTCATTAGCGTGTCTATAGGATGATGAATAGCTACCAATTTGTATTGTGGGGATACCGCTATCTGCGGAGATCAACTGGTTATTACTCATAGTTAACTCCCTATCTAAAAAATCTTTAGCTTGATCTAGTGTTAGCTTGGGAAGGTCTAAGCCTGAAAGATCCTTACCTTGATCGAGGGGGGCAAACATCAGGATTTTTCTGAGAGGATTAAGCGTGTAAAAAACATTATTAGCAATGCTGATTTTTTCGTGATTAAACTGATCCGTACATTTTGTTTTACTATAGTTACTAAGGCTTATAAATCTAGAGCGAAACTGAGTGCTTGAGGCGTCAATAAACTTATTATCATTAATACTTACATTTCTAAAGGGTCTGTATGCAACCTGAGAGGCATTGATAAAACTTCCAGCCATAGGACTTGCTGATTGGAAGGTATTATGGGTAACTTTGATATTTTCTCCCGCAGCTAAAGAGAGTAAGTTTTCTGCGTCGGAAAGCTTGTTACGAGTAAATACAATATCATGGTAGGAAATTTGTTTCTTTTTTGTATTGTTGGGGGCAATTTGAACTAATCTGTAGTTATAGCGCTTACCATCGCCCAATGCATCGCCAAACTCAGCGCCAGTACGTGGGTCTTTCCAGCCTGATATCTTATTATCAGAAATCCAAACGTATTTGCTTGTGTTTGCGAAGTCTCCTCCTAAAAGTCTATATGCTGTACGTCCAAAAGCGGGGCGGCTTAAGGTGTTGTTATAAACTAAACCATGTGAAAGACTACTGTAGATAAGGTGGTTGTATGAATAATCTAAGTTGTTATTAACAATAGCGACATCTTTGGTATTAGTGTTGGTGTAAATTTGAGTAACTTTAGAATCATAAAAACTGGAATTAAAAATGAATAGCCCTTGTGCATTACTATCAAGAGAGCCAAGGATACCTTGATGCATTTCTTTTACACTAATATTGTTAAATACTGTGTTGATAGAGTTGCCATTTAATTGTGCAAATGTAGCGCGATTATCAAGTGAGCCAGGAGTGCCTGCATTTAAGTTAAAGGCTAAATTGCTCATAGCAAAACCAAACATTCCGACACCTTTCTGGTGAAATACTACGCTTGATTTTTCTCCAGTGTTATTTATGCTAGGAGCGTTACCTGAACCATATGCTCCAAAATGAACGCCTATTGCTCTACTCCAATGGTCGATAGTAACGATTGGTGCAGTGCTTAATCGTTCATAATTATAGGTAGTGCCATTTTTAGTTGATGTATATTTAGTTAAATAATTTGAGCCAGTCTCTAAGTTAAATTGTTGCCCACGATTAAATAAAACCTGATCCCCAGGCCTTAATGCTGATTTTCTTTTAGCAACTCTTACGTTACATACTTTAGTTGACAGTATCGGTAAAAAATTACCATCTGTATCTTTTAAAGCTTCTGACTCTACAAAGGAGCTACTCCTAAAAATTTTGAAGTTCCCCTGATTGTATTGAACAATGTCAGCCATTTCAGCACTTGAGCAAATGTTATCTGCTGTATACTCGCCATTAGGGTAATTTGTGACTTGGTAGGGGCTTAATTCACCCAGTGCTCTTGTGGCTGTTTTCCAGGGGCCAGAACAAGAGCCTAATGTAGCAGTACTGGCATCACAATTGTTGTCAGGTGACTGTGCTAAGCCGTTATATCTGTCATCACCTATTGCACTATCCACAAAATAATCTTTACCATCACGCGCCCAAACTGTAATGTTTTTGGTGTCGCTACTAGTAGATCCATCTTTATCTGTAATAGTTAAAGTTGTACTGTATTCGCCTGGTTGGTCAAATACATAAGACGCATTGAAGGCATTGTAAGTGGTTAAGACTTCATTGGTGGCAATATTTTTAATTTCCCAGTCGTAAGACTCGATATTATCTTTACCTGTTGAATCGGTACCACGTAAGAATACACCAAAGGGTGCATAGCCTTTATCTAAGGAAAGTTGATCTTTGTTTTCCCCACATTCGGCTTGGCTAAAGTCAACATGCTTTGCATAGTAGGGAAAATAGCGTTTACATTTTCTGGTTGTAAAATAATCATTTTCCGAAATTGTAATTTTGGCAACTAAATCTGTGCTGGTTTCTACGGGTACTTGCCCGAAGCACATACGCTCGGCAGCAGCTAGGTTGCCGGTAATGCTTAAGCCTAAGACTAAGCTGATGGTTTTGAGATTCATTAGGTTTCCCCTTAGATGGTGGTATAAGTGGTTCGAATTATACCAATAGAGTTAAGGCAATGTTACTGTACCTTGGTACATATGAATTTTTATCTGTATATAAGGTGCCTTAAAGGTTAACATCTTGCTTAGTTTATTTATAATTACTATTACTCGTTAACTAGAAATAATGATATATAAAAATATTGGTGTGGTCGTCATCGGCCGAAATGAAGGTGAGCGTTTAAAGAAATGTTTACACTCCGTTGTTGGCATAGTTCCTCATATTGTTTATGTTGATTCGGGTTCTGTAGATGATAGTGTGGTGTTTGCGAGTGGTCTGGGGGTACAGGTTGTTGATTTGGATCTGAATCAGCCTTTTACCGCAGCTAGAGCTAGGAATGAGGGTTTTAATAAGCTGCTAGTGAAATCTCCTGATATTGAGTTTGTACAATTTGTGGATGGAGATTGTGAGTTTATTGAGGGTTGGTTTGATAGGGCTTTAGAGCGATTTAGGCAAGATAGCGCTGGGAATTCTTTGGCGGTTGTATTTGGTTTGCGTAAAGAACGCTTTCCGGAGGCTTCAGTTTATAATTATCAGGCAGATAGAGACTGGCAAGTACCGGCGGGTTATACAGAGACTTGCGGAGGGGATGCTCTAATGGCTGTGCAAGCATTTAAAGCAATGGGTGGTTATAATGCTAACTTAATTGCTGGGGAAGAGCCGGATTTATGTTTGCGTTTAAGGCGGGCTGAATGGAAAATAGTCAGTCTGCCCGTTGATATGACTTGGCATGATTCTGATTTACATAGCTTGTATCAATGGTATAAGCGCGCTATTAGAACAGGGCATGCATTTGCAGAAGTGTCGTGGCGACATAGAAAGTTTCCTGAAAAATATTGGTTTAGGCATAATGTACGTGTTTTTGGCTGGGGTTTAATGCTACCAATCGTGCTTGGCTTGTTGTCTTTATATGATATTCGTTTGCTAGGCTTATCCATCATTTATCCTGTACAGGTAGCGCGTATCGCCATAAAAGAAGATTGGTTGTATGCTTATTTTTGTGTGTTAGTGAAATTTCCGCAAGCGATAGGCCAAGCGAAGTTTTTCTTTAATCGATTGTTAGGTAAAAGAAGTGCGCTTATTGAATATAAGTAGTTTTTCTGTGATTTTAAAATTATTGGCGCGCCGGTTTCAACCTATATCGATATGAAAAATGCAGGCTAAGGCGTACTTGTTGCTGATAACGGTATGAATTTATAATTAACTATTCAAATAGGAAGATTTAAAGTGGCAGCTATCGTTGGATACTTTGATTTAAATAATCAATTACCAGAAACAACATTAAAAACTATGTTGTCGGCAGCTTATGTGCCGTCCGCTTGTAACCTGCTATCATGGCGGACTGAGGTTTCAGGATTGGGTGTTGTAGTTCAAAAGTCAGATGCATCTAATGTTTACGATTGTTCGGAAACTGAAAGAATTGTGATGACAGGGGGATTTGAATCGCTTGAAGATAGTGATTCAATGCCTCGTTTAGATCAAATGACAGATCAGCAGATTGCTTTATTACGCGGTGGTTTTATATGGGTGCGAATGGATGAGGCGCAACAACGTTTTTGTATTGTTAATGACCATTTCGGTCGGTACCCCTTATATTTGGTTAAATATAAGGGGGCTATTTTATTTTCTACACAGATAAAAACTTTATTAGCTGCGTTACCCGTTAAGCCAGAGCTAGATAAGCAAGCTGTGGCAATGATGTTGTCAATTGGTGAAATGGTAGGTAATCAAACCCTGGTATCAGGTATTAAAACCTTGGCGGCAGGTTCTGTTTTGTCTATTTATGCTAATGGTATACATCAGCATAAATACTGGCAATATAGCTATCAGCAAGATTTCTCAAAAAATAAAAAAAAGGCGATAGCTGAAATAGGTTCAGCGTTAGAGCAATCAGTTCATCGTGCTGTTAAACAGAGTGATACCTTAACTGTCCCCTTAAGTGGTGGATTGGATTCGCGATTTATTTTGGGTTTAGCAAATAAAGAAAAGCGAGTTCACGCTTATACTTGGGGTGTACCTGGGTGTAGGGATTTAATTTATGCAGAAAAAACCTCGCAAAAAATAAAGTGTGAGCATGATTTATTTGAGTTTTCGCCTAATTATTTACAAGATTATGCTGATAAAGGGGTTTGGCTTACTGAAGGTCAGATTCCCGTCGTTAATTTTCATGTTTTGCCGTATGTAGATCGCTTAACTGAGGGGGGGAATTTAACGCTATTGGATGGTTATGCGGGCGATGCTGTTTTAGGAGGGAATTTTATTAAGCCTGCTTGGCTTAATAATTCCAATACAGCAGAAGTAGCTGATAATTTATGGGATTGGCGCTTAAATAGTACGGTTCAGAAATTTCAGAAAAGTAAGGAAGTCTCTGACTTTATTAAAGAGGCTAAGCCATTATTTATGCAGACTTATGCTGAGTATCAAGGTGAAACCAGTATGGATGTTGTGATGGCATTTTTAATGGATAACCGTGTTAGGCGAGTAACGGTAGGCGGAACTGAGCTTTTTAGAACTCAGTTCGCAGTGAAACAGCCTTTTATGGATGTGGATTTAATCAATGCGATTAATTCTGTGCCGCACGAATGGCGGAATCGGCATCGATTGTATGTGGATGTTTTAAAACAAACTGCACCTGATGTCGCAGCCGTTGCATGGCAGCGAACGTGTATTCCGGTCTCTTCTCCTTATGTTTTTAGTTGGTTATCACTAGCTGGCCAAAAAGCGTATAGAGAAGCGAGAAAAATTATACCTTTGCCTGATTTAATGGGAAATGATTCACCTAGTCAATTTGGTGTGTGGTTTAGGGAAGATTTGCACAGCTATGTAGAAAGTGTTCTATTTAGTGAGCAAACTTATGATCGTGGTGTATTGCCTATGACCTTGTTGGAGCAGGTGTGGAAAAAGCATCTTGCTAATGAGAGTGATGCTTCTGCATTTTTAGGTGCGGCAATGAGTATTGAGTTATTTTCACGTTTATTTATGGATGATTTACCCTCAACTATTCAGAAATTTTCGGAATAATAATGAAAAATTTAATTATGCGGAGTTTTAAGGGGCTAAGTATTCTGCTGTCATTTGTTTTTTGGTTGATTCAGCCTTTTTTTAAAGTGGTAAATCGATTTGTATTTTTAGCAAAAGTACAGAGTAAAGTGAGATTTTCTGTCCCCGTTAGTTCGCAATTTGATGGTGAATTACAAATTATTGGTACAGCGAGTGTTACTTGGGGTGAACATTGTCGATTTGGTAAGGATGTGGTGCTAGAAACGCAAGGTGATGGAGTAATTGAGTTAGGTGATAATGTACGTATTAATCAAGGAACTGTGATTGTTGCGCATAGCAGAGTTTCTATTGAAAATGATTGTTTGATTGGTGAATACTGCAGTATTCGGGATGCTAATCATGAAATTAAAATGGGTAAATTAATAAGAACGCAAGGGCATTCTACCTTGGCTATACAAATAGAACATGATTGTTGGCTTGGGCGTGGCGCTGTTGTTTTGAAAGGCGTTACCTTGCACAAGGGCTGTGTTATTGGTGCAAATAGTGTGGTGACTAAGGCTATTCCTGACAATGCGATTGCTGTGGGTGTGCCCTGCAAGGAAATTGGAAGCAGAAAGTAATACCTAACTATTTAGAGTGGATGAATTATGAGGGAATTAAGTTTTTATAGTCGTTTATTTGCGTATGTAATTCGCATGATTCGGAAAGTTTTAAAGCGAGACATGCTTGCCATTGAAGATTATGCCGCAGAGACTATTATTTTAAGTGAGGCCGAAGAAGGTGTTTCTCAGGCAGCAATTACTTTGAAATCAGAAGTAGATAAAGCAACAGATGGTTATGAGGGGAATTTATCTAGCTTTATTAAGTATGCAACTGCTATAGAGGTTAAGCATGAGGCAACTGAAGTTTATCGAATAGAAAATGTTGTTTATGATAATGGGTATTTGTATAAGGGATTTATTGCTGAGCATATTAGTAGTTTAGGTCGTCCTCAAAATAGGAAGGCTAAGCAGGTTGAGAGTATGTTTCTCGGTAGCACTGCTGGCGGCTCAAGGTATTTTGGTGTTTGGCTGGTGTCAGATAGTTGTAGGGAATTGATAGCGAGAGAAATGGGTATTGAACCGCTTAAGGTTATGCCGCATAGTCTGTACTCTCATTTACCTGAGTTAAATAAGTTACTTAACTTGAAGCAGACGTATAATGAGGGGGTTATTCATATAAAGAATTTATATATACCTAAAGATAATGGATATAATGCGAGCAAAAAGAAGCGATGTAATGAATTAAGGGATAGTTTGAGGGGAAATATCAAGCCGTGTGACGAGGTCAGTGATAAGGTTTATATTCTAAGAGGTAGTGGTTACGCTTCTGGCCGTGCATTAGTTAATGAGCGCGAAGTAATTGAATACTTTAGGTCAAAAGGTTTTTTAATTATTGATCCTACCAAAATGTCAGCTACTCAAATTTTGGAAAAAATATTAGATTGTTCAGTTGTTGTTGGAATAGAAGGTAGTCAGCTTGCTTATGGTTTTTTAGCATTGAGAAAAGGGGGCTTATTACTTACTTTACAACCACCTTACCGCTTTAATAGCGCTTCTAGGCCGCGTTGTGATGCTGTCGGTGTTAGATGGGGTTTTCTTGTTGGTGATGAGGTGGAAGGGGGATTTGATATTGCTATTGGTGATATTGAAAGTTTATTTGATGTATGGAAGTAATTTACCAGTAACCCATAAATGGGTAGTTGAGCTTATTTCAGGAGTATTTTGACTTTAAATTATTAAGGTTTTTTTTCTTGCTGAATTGTATAAGTATTTATACAGCCTTTAAAACTTACTTTGTATTGAGAGGGGAATATGCTTTTAGAGCTGGCATAAGACGAATTATATTTAAAAAATAACTTAAAAAAATAAAATGACTGATAATTCTTATATTTTAATCTCTCCCTGCCGAAACGAAGCAGATTATATGCGCTTAACACTGGATAGTGTGGTTGCACAAACCGTACCGCCTGATTTATGGGTTATCGTTGATGATGGTTCTACGGATGAAACGCCGACAATTTTAAGTGACTATGCGAGCCGTTATCCTTTTATTCAAATTATTACGCGTGAAAATCGTGGGCATCGCAGTGTTGGGCCGGGAGTGATTGAGGCGTTTTATCATGGTTATGACCAGATTGATGTCAGCCAGTTTGAGTATGTTTGCAAATTTGATTTGGATTTAGATTTACCGCCGCGTTATTTTGAAATTCTAATTCAACGGATGCAGGAAAATTCGCGTATTGGTACGTGTAGCGGTAAGGCGTATTTTAAGGATAAAAAAACGGGTGAATTAATTAGCGAAAAATGCGGTGATGAAATGTCGGTGGGGATGACTAAGTTTTATCGTCGTAGCTGTTTTGAAGCGATAGGTGGATTTGTTCGTCAAGTGATGTGGGATGGAATTGATTGCCACAAATGTCGCCAATTAGGCTGGGTCGCTGTGAGTTGGGATGAGCCTGAATTGCAATTTATTCATTTACGTCCTATGGGCTCAAGTCAGCAGGGTATTTTTACAGGGCGGATGCGTCATGGATTTGGGCAATATTTTATGGGTACCGGTTTGTTATATATGACAGCATCTTCGGTATTTCGTATGTTGCACCCGCCTTATATTGTGGGTGGGTTAGCCATGTTATGGGGTTATGTGAAAAGTGGGCTGCAAGGCAATTCGCGTTTTAATGATGTTGAATTGGTGGCTTTTATTAGAAAATATCAGTGGGCGTGTTTGTTGAAGGGCAAGGCACTAGCAACATCTGAGTTAAATGAGCAGCAAGCGAAGGTTTGGGTTACGCCAAATTAAGTGCTGGGTGCAGATCTTAGTCTGCTTTAGTCGTATTAAATAATTTCACAGAAAAATATGAAAATAGCAATCGCAGGAACGGGGTATGTAGGGCTTTCAAACGCCATGTTATTGGCCCAGCATAATGAGGTCGTTGCTTTAGATATCATTAAAGAAAAGGTGGATGGACTTAATAACAAGAAATCACCTATTATTGATGTGGAAATTGAGGATTATTTGCAAAATAAATCACTGAATTTTACAGCGACTTTAGATAAAGAATTGGCTTATAAAAATGCTGATTTTGTGATTATTGCCACGCCAACAGATTACGATCCTGAAACTAATTATTTTAATACCAACTCAATTGAATCGGTTATTAATGATGTTTTAGTTATTAATCCACAGGCGGTGATGATTATTAAATCAACGGTACCTGTAGGGTATACTGAAAGACTTCGCCAGCAATTTTCCACAGATAATATTATCTTTTCTCCTGAATTTTTAAGGGAGGGGCGAGCGCTACATGATAATTTATACCCTTCGCGGATTATTATCGGTGAAAAATCAGCACGTGCAGAGCAGTTTGCTAATTTATTGGTACAAGGTGCACTTAAAAAGGATATTGCGGTTTTATTTACTGATTCAACTGAAGCGGAAGCTGTTAAGTTGTTTTCTAATACGTATTTGGCAATGCGTGTGGCTTATTTTAATGAGTTAGATAGTTATGCTGAAGCGCATGGTTTAAATAGTAAGCAGATTATTCAAGGCGTTGGCTTAGATCCACGCATTGGCGATCATTATAATAACCCTTCGTTTGGCTATGGTGGTTATTGTTTACCTAAAGATACTAAGCAGCTGAGGGCAAATTACGAAAATGTGCCCAATAGCTTGATTGCTGCTATTGTGGATGCGAATAGTACACGTAAGGATTTTATTGCAGAGGCGATTATTAAACGCAACCCAAACGTGGTTGGTATTTATCGTTTAGTGATGAAAAGTGGTTCTGATAATTTCCGTTCATCAGCGATACAAGGGGTAATGAAGCGTATAAAAGCTAAAGGCATTGAAGTGATTATTTATGAACCTGCTTTAGAGGAGTCTGAATTTTTTCGTTCTAAAGTCATGTCAAATTTGGATGCATTTAAGCAGCAAGCAGATGTGATTATTGCCAATCGCTTGTCGGATGATATTGCTGATGTGAAAGATAAAGTTTATACGCGTGATTTATTTGGGAATGATTAACAAATAGCCGAAATGAGACATGCTAGCTCTATATTTTTAAAAATACTATTATGAAAAGCTTTATATGATTCGTAAAATATAGGACATCACTTTGTGTTTGTTGTTTTGCGTCTAAGTAGAAGTGCTTTATCTATGCAATGTCGTTAATATCAACAATTAGGAAACCAACCTGTGAAGATTGCTTATTTAGCACCTGAAATCCCCGCCTTATCCGCTACTTTTGTTTATAAAGAAATATTAGCGCTACAAGAATTGAATGTTGAGGTTAGTTGCTTTTCGGTGCATCAGCCGCATTCAGTTGCAAATGATGTGGAGCTGAATTTACTTAAGCAAAAAACCAGTATTCTGTACCAAAGCGCAAAATTCGCAGTTATTCAATCGCACTTAAATCTATTATTAAAATCACCGCTTACTTATTGTGGTACGCTTTTCAAATTATTAAGTGATATTTTTTCGGTGGGCTTATTTTCCAGAACTGCTTTAGGGCTTGTTTTTAGATTCTTTTATGCCGGACGATTAGCTAAACAATTAAGTGATCAGCAATGCCAGCATTTGCATA
>Ga0209707_1000369_pt1 | contig 27511 bp, 24 predicted proteins | sample EN4Hudsemesocosm_FD_184630 | JGI IMG/M metagenome (GOLD analysis project Ga0209707, IMG submission 184630) | Methane-oxidizing microbial communities from mesocosms in the Hudson Canyon - EN4B Hudson Canyon (SPAdes) (version 2) | ecosystem: Environmental > Aquatic > Marine > Cold seeps | place... | reverse complement strand
GAGTGAAACAGTTTTCTTGCAAGAGCATCGCTGGTTTGAGGTAGTGAGGGTTAATCGGTAAAAGTAATGGCTTTTAGGTGGCTAGTGTAAGGTAAGGTGGGTGATTGTGGTAGCTGTTTTTTTAAATCAAGCGGAGGCTTGTTTGGCGTTAGCAGTGATAAAGTTGTCAATGACTGCCGTAAGATTATAACGCTGAGTGAAATATTTTAATGGCTCAGTTTTTAACTAAAAATACCAAATAAACAAAACTGGGTGAAATACCCCACTCCAATAGGGCATATAGCCTATTATTTTGGCTGTATAGCTGTTTTTTTATTGGTTTTCAATGGAATGCGGCGGGCTAAAGGTTATACATTGCAAATTGAATGCCATCTTTGGCGGCATATTGTCACGCGTCAAAATGCCACATTTTCATAAACTGTTCTGGTAACTAGACTATGTCTAACTCTTGTATGCGACTTCTTCTTTTTAAGAGGTTTTAGAGTTTATCAGATCCTTCCTCTCAATGCGGTCTCTTGGCCGCATCTTTTTTGGAGCTAATCATGCAACGGAATTATCAATCAGATTCGTCCTATTTTCTAAATACTAAGGAATTGGCTCAACAAACGGCTTTTCATGAAGCGGGTCATGCAGCAAGTATCTATATAGGTAACAAACAAAAACAATTACCCCCCGTGTTTTTTCAAATTCAGATAAAAAAAGCCTCTGACTCGGATAAGGTAACCGTTGCCAAAGTGGTAGACGGGCATTTAATTCAAAATCTACCGATTGCAGGCCTTGAAAGTATAGAGTCCTTATCAACACAGGATCAATTAAATTATCAATCAGCTTACGAAGCGGATGTTATTAATTTATTAGTTGGGCCTCTAGCTGAAGCAAAATATGTCTCAATAAGAGATGATGAGGCATTTAATTTTAATCTTATTAACACTCAGGCCTTAAATTATTACGGAGGTTCTTCTGATGTTAAGAAGGCTTATACTTATTTGCAATACTTCATCAGGTCAGAAGCAGAGCGTGAAGAAAAAATGATTGAATTATTTTCACAGGCCTTTCAGTTTATCGAAAGCAATGAAAATTGGAAATATATTATCAATTTAGCTCATTATATTTTAGACAGCGAAAAAGATATTATTTCTTGTGAAGAAGCCGTTGAAGTATTTGATCAGTGTGCCGCTTGAAAAGCTAGCAAGTCAAGCAAGGACGGCTATAACTGCTGTCCTGCTATATTCTAGTGGTTCTAAAAGATTATTTTGAGTTACGAATAATATCAATAGATTGTTGAACGCGTGTTTGTACAGAACCAAAGTCATAGCCTGACTTTGTCATTTTTAATCCCCGGTTTGCCATCATAACCCCCATTACAATCACCAGTACACCAGAAACCCTGACTAAATCATGAATGGTATTTCTGGACATTATTGATGCAAAAAAACCAAACCCCAGTAATGGAATTATCGTACCTAAACCAAAGAAAAATAGCAGAGTAGCTCCTTCTTCAGGACTGCCCGTGCCAGCCGCCATAATATACATCGCTTGCAAAGGTCCGCAGCCCAATAATAACCCTGATAGAGCACCAATAACGAATGGACTGCGTTGAGTTCGAATATTGCTATTGACATTACCCGTAAATGTTTTGGGTAGTCGTAAAGAAAAAGACCGTAATGAAGGAATTAGGTCTAACATTTTTAAGCCATAAATGAGTAAAAACACACTGGCAAACAAGGCCGCAATCCCTCTCATGTGAGCAGTAATAGTTATTGCCGCACCGAGTAAACCGAAGGCTGCACCTATTGCTGAATAGGAAGCTGTTTTACCAGAGCCATAAGCCAGGTGAGATAACACTGTATGAAGTTTGCTCATAGGTTGACTGGAATAGCTGACAACAAAACTGCCACACATGCCGATACAATGAAACCCTGTAAGAAAACCAATGCTAAAAAGCATAAGATTACTCATTTGTGCGTTCAGTTGTGGAATCAGGCCTGGCATCATGCTTTTACCCCATAAAGCAACACCACCAACCAGTAAGAGTAAAATGATGAAAATTAGCAGATGAAAAAGAAATGGCCTTTTCTTTACTTCTTTTTTTTCTATGCTGTAACCTTTTTCTTCAATAAGTTGCTGTATATTTTTGATTTGTACAAGTTGATCGTCAAATTCAATATGGGCTGTTTTTTTGGAATAACTGACTTTGATTTTGTTAATGCCAGGTAATAATGAAACGGCATCTTCTATCGCTTGTTCACAACCAGTGCAGTGCATGCCCTGGATTTTTAGCTTACTTTTGTTGATCATTCTCTGTCTCCAAAATGGCGAGTATCTTTTGTGTAAGTTTATTTTACTGATTTAACAGAAGGGTGGTAGATAACAGTTTAGAGCATTAATGCTTATTTGAATATACTGAAAGTCTAATTTATATGTGGTATTGTTTATTTTGACGAAAATACTCTGCGTATATTTTTCTGTGGGTATAGGGTGTTGATTTCTCAGGCTTCTGCAACAGGAGGTTGTAGCAGAGCTTACAAGGAGGTATTTACGCGCCCTTATAAATCAATATCCTATGCCTTCAGTCTTAAATTTGCTGAGTAGTTACATTTTGACTAGATTTTATAACAAGCTGAAAACTGATGAAACGACTAAAACTAATATTAACGATCTTTATTATTATTCAAGCTCCATATCTTGCCGCTGTTAACAAAGCTTCCGATGCAAGACTTGATGAAGTTGCTGTTAAAGGCAGAATTGTTATGCCTTTTAGTTTAGAAAAAACGCTGCATATTTTTTCTAAAACAGAGCGGGGAGGGGTTCAGCAAGTTATTGTCAAAGAATTAATAGATCATGCTCAAATCTCTTTAATTCAGCAACATCTGGCTAAAATTTACCAGGATTTTAAGCAGGGCGACTTTTCCGACCCCAAAAAAATTCATGGTCAGAAAATGCCAGGGTTATCAACATTACAAGCCGCTACTTCTGATGATATTACATTGCAATATAGAAAATTAAAAAATGGGGCTGAAATTACTTATACTGCGGAAAAACCAGTTTTAATCGATGCTATCCATCTATGGTTTGATGCCCAGCTTAGCGATCATGCTCGACATGCAACCATGCATCGCTCTCATCATAAAATGCATAAGGGAAAATCAGGTGATTGAAATAACCGAGTTTATTAATAGAGCTGACTACTGTTATCCATATCTGCTGTATCACCATACAGCATAGGATCGCCTTCATTCAAAATAGCCGCATCAATCACCTGGCAAACAACAATCTTATGATCACCTGCATCTGAATAATGATCTACACGACAATCAAAATAGGCCAGACTATCAGCCAGTGCCGGGGCAGTCGTTTCCGTTTCTTGCCATACATAGCCGTCCATCTTGTCTTTAATGTTTGATTTGCCAAAGTGGTCGGCAGTAACATGCTGGTCATTGTTTAAAACACTGATGCAGCAAACGCCACCTTGTTGAAGTAGTTTATATGAGTGATGATCTGGGTTAATGCTAAAGCAGATTAATAAAGGGTCAAAAGAAACTTGCATCACCCAGGCTGCAGTAAAAGCATTTTTTTGTTCGCTATCATTAACACTAATAACATAGACACCTTGTGTTATATGTTTGAATACCGCTTCAGCATTTTCGATCATGATTATTACTCCATTATGATACGCATCGATAAATCAATGGCTTTAATGTGCTTAGTTAACGCCCCTATGGAAATGTAGTCAACCCCTGTTTCTGCAATTTCACGAATGGTTTTTAGAGTGATATCACCTGAAGCCTCCAGCTCAATATTACTTCGATTTAAAGACACTGCTTTTTTCATATCAGTGACAGAAAAGTTATCCAGCATAATGCGGTCGGGTTTGGCAGCCAGTGCCTGTTGATATTCTTGCAGAGATTCAACCTCTACTTCAACGATAACATCCGTTATTTTTCTGGCTGAACTAATGGCATCAGCAATTGAGCCTGCAGCCATAATATGATTTTCTTTAATTAGAACACCATCGAAAAGACCTATTCGATGATTGACACAACCACCACAGACAACGGCATATTTTTGCGCTTGTCTAAGGCCTGGAATAGTTTTTCTGGTATCCAGAATTTTACATTGCGTGCCTGCGACGGCATCGGCATATTGTCTGGCTATGGTAGCTGTATAGGATAAAGTCTGTAATAAGTTTAACGCGGTTCTTTCACCCGTTAATAAATCCTTGGCCGCACCCTTTAACTCACATAGCTGCGTATTGGCCTCACAAACATCACCTTCTGCTTTAAACCAGTGGATTGTAATCTCAGGATTCAGGGTTTTAAACACGCTATCAAACCAGGCCTGCCCACAGAGTACCATTTTTTCTCTGCAAATCACATTGGCTTTGGCCTGCCTGCTTGCAGGAATAATACTGGCGGTAATATCGCCACTGCCAATATCTTCCGCAAGAAAGTTTTTTATTTCAATTGTCGTGGGTTGCTTATTCATGTGTTTAAATACCACTTAAAATATTTCTATGATTGTTTATGAAAATTAAGAACCATTGGCTTAGCCAGGCATCCAAAGTTCCTTCACCTAATTATGATGACCGTCCTATAGGTCAGGCAGTGTCTCTTTTAGTTGTTCATTGTATCAGTCTTCCGCCAGAACAATTTGGTGGTGATTATATTGATCAATTATTTTGCAATCAATTAAACCCTGATGAGCATCCTTATTTTAAACAAATTTATCAATTAAAAGTGTCTTCGCATCTGCTGATCAAACGGGAAGGGGGGGTTGTTCAGTATGTAGCCTTTGATAAGAGGGCATGGCATGCAGGGCTTTCGGATTATAAAGGACGACAGAAATGTAATGATTTTTCTATCGGTATTGAACTGGAAGGTTCTGAAAATCAGCTGTATACAGATACACAATATCAGCAGTTAATTGCTATCACCGAGACATTGATTGCACATTATCCCGACTTGTACAGCCAGAATATCGTTGCTCATAGTGATATTGCGCCAGGTAGAAAAACAGATCCTGGACCATCATTTGACTGGGACAGATATTTAGCCGAATTATAGACCGTCGAATAGTAGAGACGTAGCATGCTACGTCTCTACATCAATCAAACTGATAAGACATTTCAATAAAAGTTCTGTCAGCTAAACGCCCTCCGGCATCAAACTCATCTTTTGAGCCTAAGTTGTTTTGATGGATAAAAGAGAGCTCAAGTTTTTGTGATTCTGATAAATTAAAGGTTTTTCGTAAAATAAAATCCAGTCTCTGGTATTGAGAAATAGCGGAAGATGTACGAATATACTGCATTTCGCTGCGATAATAATAAGCCAGGCTGGCTTGTAGCTGCCATGGAAATTCATAAGCAGATAAAGCATTAAGGGTGTTGTGTGGCGCTGACTCTCGGTAATTACTTATCCCGCCTTTGTGCTGAATATTAATCCAGGAATATCCCAAATGAAATAATGATTTGGGATCAGGTTTGTAGTCAACTTGCATTTCATAGTTGATGGCGCTGGCAACATCCCCGGTTGTGTAGTCAAACCTTCCTTCGGTTGGGTTAAAGTCCATCCGAGTTAAACGATGAAAACGTTGATGGGCAACTTTTATATCGGTGGCCAGTTTGTTATTTAAAAACTGGCCATGATGTCCTGCCTCATAGGTGATAACTTCGACCGGTTTAAGTCTTTCCGTTGTTGTTACCGGAATAGCGAGTAAGGACTGTACCGTACGAGTTGCATTCAGGTTTTGCTCACCCAGAATAGGCATGCGTGAAGCTCTGGATGCCATCACTCTAAAATTATGCTGATTAGACCATTGATAATTCAGTGATATCTTTGGCGAGACATCGACGGAGGTGTATGAGTTTTTTTCCAGTAAAGCGCCTATATTTAAGCTGAAATCATCAAGAAATCGCTGTTCAATATTTGCAAATACGCGATATAGCAAATTGGTTTTATCGTCATCCCCTGTCCAGAAAGGCATATCTATCCTGTCCAGCCGGGTCCCTACACCCCACACCATTCGAGTGGATTGAAAAGGGGATAAAGTGTGCTGTAGCTCAAAATCAAGCTGTTCTGAAAGGTAATCGTTGTTAATTTCTTGCCCGCTTGAGGTTAATTTATCAACGATTTCTTGTCGATTATGGGTCAAATGTAAAGAAACAAGTTCGCCAGGGTCAAATTGATGTTCCCAGCGAAAGTTATGAGACAAATTGACGCTTCGTTCTTTTCTTGCGGGGTCATTAAGATTATTATCTATACCTTGTTTATGTGAGCCTTCACTAATCCCAAGGTTATATTGCAAGGTGTCATTATTAGATAGTTGATAATCTAATCGACTGCTAAATGTATTGGTATTTATGCCGTCTCTAACACTTTCCAGTCCATCGTTTTGGTTGTGAACAAAACTAAAACGATAACCTAAATCATTCCACTGTCCACCATGGCGTATTGCTCCACGGTAAGAGTCACCTCCACCGATACGAACGGTAGCCTGCGTGCCCTGATCTTGAGAGGTGTGTGTGGTAATGATATTGATAACGCCTAAAAAAGCATTCGGTCCGTAAGTAGCTGCTGCTGGCCCCCTAATAACTTCTATACGTTCAATATCCTCAACCAACAAGGGATAGTCTACCCAGAATAAACCACCAAAGCTGGCATTATAGATAGAATGACCATCAACCAGTACTTGCATGCCTCGGGCAAATTCATCACTCATGCCATGATATGAGGCGGAGGGTAAATGTTGCTTCTTTGATCCCACCTGCATACCAGGGACCAGGCGGAATAAATCAACAATTTCTTTTGCGCCACTGGCTTTAATCATTACCTTATCAATAACAGTAATGGCTGCTGGCGCATTAGATAAGGACTGTTTTAGCCGTGTTGCTGACAATACAACAGGTACATCATCAAGAAAAAAACTCTCTGTTGTCTGATGATTATCTGCGACTGATAGGCTGATGCTATTAGCTGTTGTGATTAGCGCGGCTAAAAACTGAAGATTATGATTCATTGGCTTCAGTTGATTGTGCCCCAACCCCAAAATTTTCTAATAGCATTAAAAATGCACCCGCTGAAATTGCCATATCTGCAATATTAAAAGCGGGCCAGTGCCAGGTTTGATAATAAACATCTAGAAAATCGATGACATAACCATAAGCCAGGCGGTCTATTAAATTACCAATTGCACCACCTAAAACCAATGCTAAAGCAACTGCCAAAAGTGTTTCATGTTGCTTTAATCGATATAACCAAATAGTTAATATGACGCTAATAATTAAGGCCATGGCAGCAAAAAACCAGCGTTGCCAGCCTCCAGCTTCACTTAAAAAGCTAAAAGCAGCACCCGTATTATGCACGTAAGTCAGATTAAATCCCGGGGTCAATGCAATTGATTCATATAACCGCATGGACCCATTAATTGCAATCTTACTCCACTGATCAAGAACCAAAGTAATAAGAGATAACCATAACCATTTAAGCATTTGAAAACCTACTTTATATTTAGCGTTGTATTCCAAGAAATATTTATGCGAACTGGCGAACTTCACCTTCGCCATCAATATTTTCCACGCAACGCCCACAAAGTTCAGGGTGTTCTTTATGCTCACCTACGTCGTAACGCTGATGCCAACAACGGCTACACTTTTCATGTTCTGAGGCCGCTACTTTTAATTTAATGCCTTCAACTTCTGTTTGAATAGCATCTTCAGGGCAAAACTTTTCATCTGATATTGATGCACCCGAAGTGATAAAAATAAAATGTAATTCGCTGGATAATAAGTTCAAGGTAGAAAAATATTCTTCATTACAATATAGTTCCACTTCGGCATTAAGAGATGATCCTATTTCACCTTTTGATCTTACTTGCTCAATCTCTTTACTGACAGCCGAGCGTACGGTGATGATCTTTTCCCAGAAGTCTCTATCCATTGCAGTATCAGCATCTAATTCAACTAATTGCTCATACCATGTTTCCAGAAAGATAGAATCGCTACGCTGCCCAGGAATGTGCTGCCAAATTTCATCAGCCGTGTAACTAGTGATAGGTGCCAGCCAGCGAGCCAAAGCCTCAACTACGTGATACATCGCTGTTTGTGCAGAGCGTCTGGCCAGGCCATCTGTTTTAGAGGTATATTGACGATCTTTTACTATATCCAGATAAAAACCACCTAAATCCATGGCACAGAAATGATGGACTTTTTGATAAACTGACTGGAATTGATAAGCCTCGTAAGCAGCAATGACATCTTGCTGTAGTACTGCGGTCCTATCAACAACCCAGCGATCTAAAGGCAACATATCTTTAGCATCGACTAAATCTGTTGCAGGGTCAAAGCCATCTAAGTTAGATAACAAGAAGCGAGCGGTATTTCTTAGCCGACGATAACCATCTGATGTGCGTTTTAAAATTTCATCAGAGACATTCATTTCGCCTCGGTAATCGGTAGCTGCAACCCATAGGCGTAGCACATCTGCGCCCAGGTTTTTCATGATACTTTGTGGTGCAACGACATTGCCTTTTGATTTAGACATCTTTTTGCCGTCTGCATCAACTGTAAAACCATGTGTTAAAACGGCTTTATAAGGCGCAACATCGTTCATCGCAGTTGATGTCAAAAGTGATGACTGGAACCAGCCTCTATGTTGATCAGAGCCTTCCAAATATAAATCAGCAGGAAATTTTAATTGCTCACGTCTATCCAGCACAGCTGCATGCGTCACGCCCGAATCAAACCAGACATCTAATGTATCCTGCATTTTGTCGTAATGTTCGGCATCATCACCAATTAATTCAGATGCTTCTAGTTCAAACCAGGCTTCAATGCCTTTTTCTTCAATTCTTTTTGCAACAACTTCAATCAATTCAGCAGTACGCGGATGCAGTTCACCGGTCTCTTTATTGATAAAAAATGCAATAGGTACACCCCATGTGCGCTGGCGAGAGATACACCAATCAGGTCTACCTTCGATCATGCTTTCTATACGTGCTTGTCCCCAATCAGGAATCCACTGAACTTGCTTAACTTCCGCTAAGGCTTGCTCACGTAATTTATTCTGATTCATAGAAATAAACCATTGGGGGGTTGCTCTAAAAATAATAGGGGTCTTATGGCGCCAGCAATGAGGGTAGCTGTGAAATACTGCTTCGTGATGAGCCAACTTGCCTTTTTCTTTTAATACTTCCAGTACATGTTCGTTAGCGCTAAAGACATGTTCACCTGCAAAAAACTCAGTGCTAGGTAAAAATACGCCATTTCCATCGACAGGATTATCAACAGGCAGGCCATTTCTCATGCCCACTACATAATCGTCTTGACCATGGCCTGGTGCAGTATGTACGGCACCCGTACCTGCATCAGTAGTGACGTGGTCGCCTAAAATAATAGGGACCTGGCGATCATAAAAAGGGTGTTGTAATAGCTGTTTATTTAAGGCATCACCTTTACAGTAAGCAAGCACGTGATGCTCGCCTGCGCCATATCTGAGCATGGTATCTTTTAATAACACTTCAGCAACAACTAGTCGTTCTTTTTTACCATCAATTTCACATTGAACAACAGCATATTCCAGTTCAGGGTTAACCGCTACGCCTTGGTTGGCGGGCAGTGTCCAAGGTGTTGTGGTCCAGATAACAATAGACAAATCACCTTCACCATGATGATCTGGGACATTATGGCAACTTGCCATAAAGGCTGCTTCATCAATTACCTGGAAACGTACATCTATCGCTGGAGAATGTTTATCTTCATATTCGACTTCAGCTTCAGCCAGAGCCGATCCACAATCAGTACACCAATGCACTGGTTTTGAACCTTTAGTTAAATGACCTTTGGCGGCAATCTTACCTAAAGAGCGTACGATATCGGCTTCAAAAGCAAAGTCCATGGTTAAATAAGGATTGTCCCATTCACCTAAAATACCTAAGCGTATAAATTCTTCTTTCTGTATTTTTACTTGTTTGGCAGCATAAGCACGACATTCTTTACGAAAAACAGCAGGGGAGACTTTGACACCGGCCTTACCGATTTTCTTTTCCACCATTAATTCAATAGGCAGGCCATGACAATCCCAGCCAGGGACATAAGGTGCATCAAAGCCATTAAGTGATTTCGATTTTAGAATAATATCTTTCAATACTTTGTTAACGGCATGACCGATATGAATAGCACCATTTGCATAAGGAGGGCCATCATGCAAAATAAAAGGAGGGCGACCCGCAAATTCTTTCCTAATTTTTTTGTATAACCCCGCTTCATTCCATTTTTTTAAACGCTCTGGCTCACGCTGAGCCAAATTGCCTTTCATCGGAAAAGCGGTTTTAGGTAAATTCAGTGTCTTTTTGTATTCCATCTTTCTAATTTCAACTATTCAAAAGGGTAATTACGGTATAAAACAGATCGTTAATTGGCATTGATGTATTAATGCTATTAATTTAAGTGTCTATCGTATTAAAAATCTGTTTCGCAATAATAATATCTTTGTTTATTTGTTCCTTAAGTTCATTTAATGATTGAAAACGAACTTCATCTCTAATTTTATGTTTAAAAAAGACTTCTACGTAATGACCGTAGATTTCTTTATCAAAATTAAATAAGTGTGTTTCTAAAATAACTTTATTTCCGCCGTCAACTGTCGGTCGAGTTCCGACATTAGCAACACCTTGTATTTCTTTACCACCAACACCTGTCATGGTCACGGCATAGACACCTGTAATAGGTGTGTTGCGTCTAAACATCTGGATGTTAGCCGTTGGGAAACCAATGGTTCTGCCTCTTTTATTGCCATGAGCGACTCTGCCGCAAACAGAATAATCTCGACCTAGCATTTGCTTTGCCTGAGATAAATTACCACTACCTAAAGCATCTCTAATCAGGGTGCTACTGACTCTGTGCTGTTTTACAAAAAATGAACGGGTATCTTCAACCTTAAAACCAAACTGCTGGCCTTTTTGTTTGAGCATGGCAAAGTTTCCACGGCGCGCTTTGCCAAAGTGAAAATCATCACCCACCACCAAATGTTTTACGTTTAGTTTTTTTACCAGTAAATCAGCAATAAATTGCTCTGCATCATAATTGGCCATCGTCTGGTTAAATTTAATAATAACCATCTTATCAACAGGTAGCGATTTAAATTGAATAACTTTTTCTCGCAACCGGGTTAATCGAGACGGCGCATTTTCGCCAAGAAAAAACTCTAAAGGCTGTGGCTCAAACATCATAACGATAACAGGGAGGCCCATAGCCTTACCCTGAGCAGCCAGTTTTTCTATTACCTTTTTATGCCCAGTATGCACGCCGTCAAAATTTCCAACAGTCAATACACAGCCTTGAGCTAATGGCTCAAGGTGAGTCAGTCCTCTAATTAAATGCATGAATCAGTACAATAATAAAATCTTACCATTCTACCATTAACTTACTGCTAAATTCACTGTATGCTTTTTCTATCTCCCTTTAGCCTTCCAAATTTGAAAAAACAGCTAGAATTATGAAAAAACACAAGGATTTTGGTATGTCAGCAAAAATTAAGGCTTTATTCTCTCAGGTTCAAAATATACCTCAGATTTCTGAAGTTATTAGAGCTCTTATCAATCAGCTGAATGATCCAGATATCTGTTTAAAAGAGGTTGCCAGAAATGTAGAAAAGGAACAGCTGATATCGATAAAAGTATTACGACTGGTCAACTCTGCCAGTTTTGGCTTAGCCAAGAAAATTTCTTCAATCGAAGAGGCCGTGGTGTTGCTGGGGGTGGGGAAGCTAAAAACAATGGTTATTGCTTCGGGTATCGTGAGTGCAGTTTGCAAAATAGACAACTTTGATATTAATCAGTTTTGGCGGGAAAGTTTTTCTACTGCAAGCTACGCAAAATGGCTTGCAAATGAAAGCGACTGTAATGTAGATGTTGCTTTTACTGCAGGATTGCTCAGTAGCTTAGGTACGATTTTAATTCATTTAGGCCTGGAAAAAGAAGCGATGGATATTGAACAGCGTATTAAGAACGGACATGCTCGTCCTTTTATAGAAAAAATGCGCTTAGGTTTTACTAGTCAGGATGTTTCCGCTGAGCTATGTAAAGTATGGCGGTTTTCTGATGAGCTCATTATTCCTGTTGCCCAATGTGCAGAGCCATTGCTGGCAGAACCCGTTTCAAAAATGGCTTGTATCATATTCCTTGCACGACTACTCAGCTTTGCTAAAGCAACTGAAATGACTGAAGAGGAAATCATGTGTTCAATTCCCGTTGAGATTATTGATCAACTGGGGTTGTCTGAAGCGTTTTTTAAGGAAAATATAACTGCATTGTTGGCTTTAGAGTCTGGATTAGATGGCCTACTGGATTAGGGGTATGGGTTTTTATTAGATTACCCGATTAGGTATCACTCTCCGCCACTATGTAGCATTTTAATTTGAATGAGGAACAGGTAGGAGCGTCCGCCCTCGGCGCGATTTTAAATAGAGTTCTTGATCTAAAGCAAGAGCCTGTTATATTCGCGCCGAGGGCGGACGCTCCTACATCAATTGTTATAATCGAACTCATTCCAGTATCGTTGCTTACTGCCAAACAATACTATCTCTGGAAATTGGCTGAAGCTGGTGGGTAATCAGATTAGATTTTGGGTGGATATTTAGAAAGGGACTCTAGGTGAATGTTGAGCCCCTTTTCAAAATTACAAAGAAAAAAGTTCCCGCATTTTATGTCCAGGATAATCAGCTCTCATAAATGCTTCACCGACAAGAAAGGTGAAAACATCATTGTCCAGCATTAGCTGTACATCTTCCTGAGTATGTATACCGCTTTCAGTAATGATTAAACGATCAGCTGGAATGGCTTGTTTTAGCTCTAGCGTTGTCTGTAATGAGGTGTCAAAGGTTCTTAGATTACGATTGTTAATACCGATTAAAGGGGTCTCTAGTTTTAATGCGCGTTCCAGTTCTTCAGCATTATGCGTTTCTACTAATACGTCCATACCTAAAGCAGTGGCTGTATCAGATAACTCATGCATTTGCTCATCCTCAAGCGCAGCAACAATCAATAAAATACAATCAGCTCCTAAGGCACGAGATTCATGAATTTGATAAGGATCAATCATAAAGTCTTTTCTTAGTATAGGTAGCGGGCATTTTTCTCTCGCCATCTGCAAATAAGCTTCTGAACCCTGAAAAAAATCTTTATCGGTCAAAATAGATAAGCAGGTCGCACCATTCATGGCGTAATCTTGTGCAATTTCTATCGGCTTAAAGTTTTCCCTGATGACCCCTTTGCTAGGTGATGCTTTTTTTATTTCAGCAATAATTGCCGGTTTTTTTGTTTGTGCTTTACTCTGTAAGGCAGCAGCAAAACCTCTAGGGTTTTCAACGCCGTCAGCAATTTCTTTTAGCACATCAACTGACGTACGTTGTTTTCGATTAGCGACTTCTTCAGCTTTTCTATCAAGGATTTTTTTTAGAATATCGGGGGTATCGGTCATTTTTGAATTAAGATTGTTAGATTAAAATGGATCATGCCTTGAAATTATCTAGAGACGTAGCGTGCAGCGTCTCTACGCTTTATTTGAATAGGCAATTAAAGCATTAAATTTTTCCAATGCTGTGCCATTTTCGATGACTTGCTGCGCTTTTTGTATGCCCGCTTCCAGTGTTGCTGTAAGATTCGCTGCATAAATAGCCGCTCCTGCATTTAACACGACAATATCTTTTGCGGCGCCAGTCTGATTATTTAAAACAGATTTGAGCATTGCCAAGCTGGATTCGGCACCATCAACGGCTAATGAATCCAGATTTGATCGTTGCAAGCCAAATTGTTCAGGCGTTATTTGATAAATCGATACCACACCATCTTTTAGCTCGGCAATATTAGATGCAGAGGCAATACTGATTTCATCCAGACCATCTTCAGCATTTACAATGAGCACATGCTGGCTACCTAGTCTTTTTAACACATGTGCAAGCGGCTCCACCCAGTCCGTTGAGAAAACACCAATCAATTGATTAACTGTTTCAGCAGGGTTGGACAAAGGACCTAATAGATTAAAAAGGGTACGGACTCCCATTTCTTTTCTAGGGCCTATGGCATATTTCATCGCGCCATGATGTTTAGGTGCAAACAAAAAGCCTAAGCCAATTTCATTAACTGATTGAGCGACTTGCTCTGCCGACAAATCCAGATTAACACCCGCAGCTTCAAGTACATCGGCACTGCCTGAGCTGCTGGATACTGATCGATTACCATGTTTAGCCACCTGGCCACCAGCCGCAGCCACAACAAAAGCACAGGTTGTGGAAATATTAAAAGTGTTTGCGCCATCACCCCCTGTACCGCAGGTATCTATCACATGCTCACCAGAAACGGCTACTTTACTGGCAAGTTCTCGCATAACGGCTGCCGCGGCGGCAATTTCATCGATGGTTTCACCTTTGCAACGCAAGGCAATAAGAAAACCTCCAATCTGTGCATCTGTTGCACCACCCGTCATGATGAGATTCATCACATCACGCATTTCATCGCTAGTTAAGTCTTGCTTATTCAGCAGTTTATTAAGGGCTTGTTTTATATTCATGCTGTAATCTTACAAAGCGTATTCGTTAATGTTCCAAAAAGTTGCGCAGCATATCATGGCCGTGTTCGGTCAGAATGGACTCAGGGTGAAACTGTACCCCTTCAATATCCAGCTCTTTATGACGTACGCCCATAATCTCATCAATATTTCCCGACTCATCCTGAGTCCATGCAGTCACTTCCAGGCAATCAGGTAATGTTTGCTGGTCAATCACTAAAGAATGGTAACGCGTTGCAATGAAAGGGTTATTTAAGCCTTTAAAAACACCTGTATCATGATGATAAACAGGGGAGGTCTTTCCATGCATAATGCTTTTGGCATGCACAATGTCACCACCAAAGGCATGGCCAATACTTTGATGACCTAAGCAAACACCTAAAATAGGCAATTTTCCTGCATATTTCAAAATGGTTTCCACAGAAATACCCGCTTCTTTTGGGGTACAAGGACCGGGGGATATTACTATTTTATCAGGCGATAATGCGGCAATTTCTTCGACCGTGACTTCATCATTACGGACAACGGTAACATCGGCGCCTAATTCACCAAAATATTGGACTAAGTTATAAGTAAAGGAATCGTAATTATCGACCATGACCACTTTTACGCTCATGACTTTTCTCCTTCTAAGCCTGCCTCAGCCATTGCGACGGCACGAAATACAGCGCGTCCTTTATTCATCGTTTCATCCCATTCGTTTCTAGGAATTGAATCATAAACAATACCTGCCCCTGCTTGTATGTGGAGTATCTTGTCTTTAATCACTGCGGTTCTAATGGCAATTGCGGTGTCCAGATTGCCAGACCAGGAAATATAGCCAACTGCGCCAGCATAAACCCCTCTTTTGACTGGCTCCAGTTCGTCAATGATCTCCATTGCTCGAATTTTAGGCGCTCCACTAACCGTACCCGCAGGAAATGTAGCGGCTAATACATCAAAAGCATCTTTGCCTTCCTGCAGATCACCAATCACATTAGAGACAATATGCATAACATGCGAATATCGCTCAATAATCATTTTATCGGTGAGCTTAACCGTACCAATTTTTGAGACCCTGCCCGCATCGTTACGGCCTAGGTCAATTAACATAAGATGCTCTGCTAACTCTTTAGGGTCAGCTAACAACTCTTTTTCTAAGGCCTCATCTTTTTCTACCGTTTCACCACGAGGACGCGTTCCCGCAATGGGTCTAACCGTTACCGTATCATCTTCCAGGCGTACCAGAATTTCTGGAGATGAGCCGACAATATGGAAATCACCCAGGTTTAAATAGTACATATAGGGCGATGGGTTTAGGCAACGCAAGGCTCTATATAAATTGAGAGGTGTTGCCGAATAAGGAATAGACATGCGCTGCGAAAGAACAACCTGCATCACATCGCCTGCAACAATGTATTCTTTTGCTTTTAGCACAGCATCTTCAAAACCTTGCTGAGTAAAGCCAGAGATAAAGTCGGCTTCATCCACCTGTTTAGGCGAAGTATGTTTGCCTGTTTGCGGTGTTATATCTCTTAAATGTATGACCAGTTTATCCAATCGGCTAACAGCATTTTGGTATGCATTTTCTTGTGCTGGATCAGCATGCGTAAGCAGCAAAACTTTTCCTGACAGATTATCAAACACCAGCATTTCTTCAGAGACCATCAGTAAAATATCAGGATTACCGATAGGATCCTCTTTGCCTGTTGACTGTACGCGGGGTTCTATATAGCCAATGGTTTCATAACCAAAGTAACCCACCAGTCCACCATTAAAACGAGGTAGGTCGTCAATGTCGGGTACGTTATAACGTTGTCTGAATTCTTCTATCCACACTAAAGGCTGAGCATGGTTGATACTTTCCAGTATTTCACCGTCCTTTTCCAGCGTAATTTCTTGTCCTGAAATTTTCACGACTGTTTTACACGGCAGACCAATAATCGAATACCGTCCCCATTGCTCTCCACCATGAACTGATTCAAATAGGTAGGAGTAGGCGCCATCTGCCAATTTGAGATAAGCACTTAATGGCGTATCCAGATCAGCCAGAACTTCTCGGCTAATCGGAATTCGGTTATAGCCCTGCTGGGCATATTGATTAAATTGTTCAGGTGTCATTACAAGTTATACTTTATTCAATTAGTTCTGGGTGGACCAAAACCTTGTATTATATCTTTTTTTAAGCGATTGTCTTAACATTAGGGAGCTGGAAAGAAATAAGTGTCCGATATTGGGCAGGATTTTTGTTTGTCTTCAGTGGGGTAGCAACAGGCGCATAGCAAGCTACGTAACTGTTGCTACCTCGCTGAAGGCGGACAAAAAGACCAGCAAGATTGGATGATTATTTTTTTCTATCTCCCTTAGTGGTAGCCTTGTCATAAAGGCCTGCGATTTAAATTAAATTTTATGAAATTAATTACCTTTAGCTATAAAAATAAAACAAACATTGGTGCCGTTGTTGGCGACATGGTTGTTATGAGTTCAAATCATCACGATATTCCCGATAATATGATTGCTTTTTTAACAGCAGGTGATGCTGCGAAGCAGGCAATGCAAGCACTTATTGATAGCGATAGCCCTAGAATCTCATTAGCTGATGTTAAATTACTCGCTCCAGTACCAAGACCTGGTAAGTTTTTAGGTATTAGCCTGAATTATGCTGATCATATTAATGAAACACAGTTAGATAAACCTGAATACCCTACTTTTTTTACCAAACAAAGTAGTTGTGTTATTGCTGATGGTGATGCCATTCATCGCCCTGTCGTTTCAGAAAAACTTGATTATGAAGGTGAGTTGGCTTTTGTAATAGGCAAGCGCTGTAAAAATGTGCCTGTTGAAAGTGCCCATCAGGTTATTGCAGGGTATACCATTGTTAATGATGTTTCTGTACGTGACTGGCAGATTCGTTCGCCGACCTGGATGCTTGGAAAGTCTTTTGACACTCATGGCCCGATGGGACCCTGGATGGTAACAGCAGATGAAATAACTGATCCTCATAAGCTAAATCTAAAAACATGGATTGATCAGGAATTAAGACAGAATTCAAACACAAAAAACATGATTTTCAATTGCTATGAAATGATTGCATACTTAAGTAAAGCCATGACATTAGAGCCAGGTGATGTTATTTCTACAGGCACGCCTAGCGGCGTTGGGGTGAAAATGAAACCGCGGGGCTATATGAAACCGGGGCAAACAGCAAAAATAGAAATTGAAGGTATCGGTGTTCTTTCTAATCCTATCATTGAAGAGCCCTTTGTGAGTGAATTTTGAATTCTTTAGGCTTATATATACATATTCCCTGGTGCATCAAAAAATGTCCTTATTGTGATTTTAATTCACATGCAGTAAAGGAGGATACACCAGAAAAAAAATACATTGAGGCTCTGCTGGATGATTTAAGGCAAGACTTGCTGTTGCTTGATGAAACTATAACGATTAGTAGTATTTTTATTGGCGGAGGAACGCCTAGTTTATTTTCAGCCAATAGTTTTGAGCGTTTATTAACCGGTATTTCCAAACTTGTTTCTTTGCAGGAAAACCTGGAAATCACGTTGGAAGCAAATCCGGGGACTTTTGAAAGTCAAAAGTTTGCGGAATATAGAGCCATAGGGATAAACCGCTTATCCATTGGTATTCAAAGTTTTAATAATAAACATTTAAAAAAACTGGGTAGAGTGCATAGTGCAGAAGAGGCGATGGCCGCTGTTGAAATAGCGGGTCAGGCTGGGTTTGATAATTTTAATCTGGACTTAATGTTTGGATTACCTGAGCAAACGAATAGTGAAATGATGGCTGATGTGCAAACTGCAATTAATCTACAGCCCAGTCATATTTCTTTTTATCAGCTCACGCTGGAGCCAAATACCTATTTTTATAAGTTTCCACCCAAACTGCCAGAAAGTGATGGTATTTATACAGGGCAATGTCAGGCGCAACAGCTATTGGCTGATGAAGGGTATAGGCAATATGAAATTTCAGCGTATGCTAAAAATGATGCAAAGTGTCAGCATAATGTTAATTATTGGCAGTTTGGTGATTATTTAGGGATAGGTGCAGGGGCGCATGGCAAGTTGAGTCTTTCTAAGCCAGGTAATATTGTTCGTAGCATGAAGCATAAAAGCCCGGAGCAATACCTTAATGATAATGCAGCCTTGTTAACTAATATTTCAGCAGTTGATTTGCCTTTGGAATATGTGATGAACCAATTACGCCTGAAATCGGGTTTTAATCTACACCACTATTCTTTAGCTACGGGTTTAAATCCTAATTCATTACAGCCTGCTTTATCTGAATGCCTTAAGCAAGGATTGTTAATGCACAAAAATGAGCATTATTATTGCTCTGAGAAGGGTTGGGATTTTCTTGATAGTATTTTAGAAAAATTTATGCCCTGATTTATTGGTGGCATAGTAAAATTATTGTTATTCTCTTAAGACTTGGAAAAATATAGAATGCTCGATTATCAAAAAGAATTTATTCAGTATGCGCTAGACTGTGGTGTATTGAAATTTGGTGAGTTTCAATTAAAATCAGGACGCACCAGCCCCTATTTTTTTAACACAGGATTGTTTAACACAGGGGCACAGTTAGATAAGTTAGGGCAATTTTATGCACGGACTTTGATTGAATCAAACGTTGCAGTTGATATGTTATATGGCCCTGCTTATAAGGGTATTCCTCTTGCAAGTGCTGCGTCTATTGCCTATTCTCGACTAAAACAAGACATTCCTTTTGCTTTTAATCGTAAAGAAGCAAAAGATCATGGAGAGGGTGGGCTTATTGTTGGGGCGCCTTTACAAGGGAATGTGTTGATTCTTGATGATGTGATTACTGCGGGGACTTCGGTTCGCGAGTCTGTGGAAATCATCAATAATATGAATGCAACACCTGCTGGTGTATTAATTGCTCTGGATCGACAAGAAAAGGGTGAAAATGAAAAGTCTGCCGTACAGGAAGTGAGTGAGCGTTTTGCTATGCCTGTCATTGCAATTATTTCATTAACTCAAATTATTGAGTTTTTAGAGCTAGATGGAAAATCTTCAGAGCAGCTTGAAATTATTAAAGCTTACAGACTGAAGTATGGTGTATAAGTTATTTTGTTGGGTAGGCTAGGTAAATTAAGTTAACAGTTTTTATTTTTAGTCTACAATTAGTTTAAGTACATATTTTGGGGTTAGAGTGCGTGTTGAAGGCTGTTGTTTTCCTTCTGCTCTCTATTCTTAGAGATCATTGTTGAATGAATCAAATCATTTTCACTGAGAACAGTCCGCATATAAAGGCTAGGCATGAGGAATTTGGAATTTAAAGAAGAGTTACATGAGTATGCGAAGTGGCGCGAACAGTTGGTGCAGTCAATTGAGATGTATCAGGAATGGCGTTTGCGATATAAATTTGGTGACCCTCAAAGTACGGATACTATTTTAAATATATTGAATGGACTGCAAAAGGACCGGGTCACACTTGCTTTTGCTGCAGAGTTTTCTCGAGGAAAAACAGAGCTGATAAATGCCCTGTTTTTTGCTGAGACAGGCGTTCGTCTACTGCCTTCCTCCCCTGGTCGAACAACGATGTGTCCTACTGAATTGTTTTTTGATTCAGAGGGTAGTTATATTCGGCTATTAAATATAGAAAGCCGGCTAGAAGATGTTTCTTTAATGGAATACAAGCAAAACCCAGATCGATGGACTCAAATAGATCTGGATTGTGATTCGCCCACTCAAATGCAAGGGGCTTTTAAAGAATTGGTTGCGACCAAGCATGTAGCCAGAGATATAGCCGACAAGCTGGGCCTTTGGAATGAGCGTGAAGCGGCTGAGCAAGGAATAATTAATCCTGAAACAGTGGAGATACCCTGCTGGCGCCATGCTTTGATCAGTTTTCCTCATCCTTTATTAAAAGAAGGATTGTGTATTCTTGATACACCTGGACTAAATGCTTTAGGGACAGAACCTGAACTTACTCTGAGCATGTTACCCAGTGCGCAAGCCATTGTTTTTGTATTGGCGGCAGACACCGGGGTGACGAAAAGTGATTTAGAAATGTGGAGAAACCATGTTTGTAGTTCAAGAGGTCATAATAAACAGGGCTTAGCTGTTGTTATGAATAAAATTGATTCTATGTGGGACGATCTTGCAGGAGAAGATGGTTATGAAGAATCGATTCAAAAGCAAATTAATACCTCGGCTTCTATTTTAAAGTTAAGTGAAGATGTGATTTTTCCTGTTTCTGCAAAACAGGCTTTGTTGGCTAAGGTAAAATCAGATGAGGACTTGCTTGAGCGAAGTCGATTAGCAGGATTGGAAAATTATTTGTCTAAAGATATTTTGCAGCAGCGTCGAAATATTCTGATAGATACGGTAAATAAGGACATCGGTTTTTTAATTTCTGAATCATTTAATTTAACAAAATCAAAGTTAACAAATGCTTCCCAGCAATTGGAGGAATTTAAAAAGGTTGATTTTGATAATACTGAAATGACTGGCAAATTAATGGCTGAGACTCGAGATCGGCAAAATGCCTATATGTCGAATGTCGAGAATTTTCAAGCCAGTCGTAAAGTTTTTGCGGTGCAAGCGAGGATGCTTGTTGAGTCTTTTTCTAAAGATAAAATTGATGGAATTATTATTGCGACCAAGCAAGATATGTCTAAAAGTTTAACGACTTACGGCATGAAGCAAAATATCCGTCAACTATTTGATGAGCTAAGAGACTTGCTGCAAGATGCAGTTGATATTACCAATGAAACCCGTCGATTAGTTAAAGCCATCCATAAAAAATTCCAGGATGAATATGGTTTTAAGGAAATTGAGCCGCAACTTTTTTCGATTAAACAATATCAGTTTGAGTTGGAACAGATTTTCGAAGAAGGGGAGGCTTTCCGTAGTAGTGCAAAAACTACGATGACAGAGCAGAGTATAGTGGTCCATAAGCTATATAGTACGTTGATTTCAAAAGCCCGAAATATCCTAAAGCAAGCGCATAATGATGCTAAAACATGGAGTAATAGTGTGTTAACGCCACTAATGCATCAGATAAAAGATCACAAAAAACAAATTGAAAGTCGTTTGAAAATGCTTAGGAAAATAAGTGATTCTAAGGGCTCTGTTTCAGAAAGCATTGCTCATCTTGAAGCTGAATTGGAACCACTTAAAAAGCAACGCGCAGAATTGGCTATGATTATCAAAGCGATACATTTGAACGAACCGCCTTAATATCTTGGATTAAAAAAATTTTCTTGGGTGAGCCTTGGCGAGTTATACGTTAAGGCTTTGGGGGTTGGAAAGAAATAATTGTCCGATATTTGGGCAGGATTATTTTTTTCCATCTCTCTTATACTTTTTTAAAAATCAAATCCCACACACCGTGACCTAATCGGACGCCTCTATTTTCAAACTTGGTTAAAGGTCTATACTCTGGCCGCTCACAATATTGATTGTTTGTGCTGGTGTTTCTTAGTTTGTTATTCGCGCTGAGTGTCTTTAGCATGTCTTTGGCGTAATGATCCCAGTCTGTGGCCGCGTGGAAGTAGCCGTCAGGTATTAGTTTGTCATTTAATAAATCGACGAAACTGGGTCTGACTATGCGACGTTTATGGTGGCGTCTTTTTTGCCAGGGATCAGGGAAAAACAGATGAACTCCAGACAGAGAATGATCGGGAATTTTTTGTTCTAGAATTTCGATGGCATCATGGTGATAAATTTTTACATTGCTAATGCCTTTTTCTTCAAGTAATAGCATTAAATGACCAATACCTGGTCTGTGAACCTCAATTCCTAGATAGTTTAAATCAGGATTGGCTTCAGCCATTGCAGCCAAGCTACTCCCGTTACCAAAGCCAATTTCTACTATAAGCGGGGCATCTCTGCCAAATACCTGTGCATAATCATAGGTTTTTTCAGGATCTAGGCAATAGTTATCCCAAACATTGTCGATGGCATTTTGTTGACCTGCTGTTGCTCTGCCCTGACGGCGAATAAAGCTACGGATTCTGGGGTGAGATTCTTTTTCAATGGAAGTCATTAATGCAGAAATTACTATAAAGTATTAGGGATGCAGTACAAAAGATAGTACACGAAGAGCAAGTACCCTTAGGAAAGGCTTGTTCTTCGTGAGAATAGCGATTCTTTTTGCTTTAAAAGAATAAGCCGTCTACTGGAGAGGAGGCAGAGGCAAAGCGTTTCTTAGGCATCCGTCCCGCTAAATAGGCTTCTCTACCCGCCTGAATTCCTTTCTTCATTGCTGAAGCCATTAAAACAGGATCTTTAGCTGCGGCTATTGCCGTATTCATCAATACTCCGGAACAACCTAATTCCATGGCCAGGGCCGCATCAGAAGCGGTGCCAACACCTGCATCGACTAAAATAGGAACATTGGCATTTTCAACAATGGTCAATATGTTGTAAGGATTTCGAATACCCAATCCAGATCCAATTGGCGCTGCAAGAGGCATAACGGCAACACAGCCAATTTCTTCCAGACGTTTTGCGGCAATAGGGTCGTCATTAGTGTAGACCATCACATCAAAGCCGTCTTTAACTAAAACTTCAGCGGCTATCAGTGTCTGTTCAACATCGGGAAATAAGGTTTTTTGGTCTGCGAGCACTTCAAGCTTTACAAGCTTATGCCCTCCCAGTAACTCTCTACCCAGGCGACAGGTGCGAAGTGCATCTTCAACTGTATAGCATCCAGCAGTGTTGGGTAGAATGGTATATTTGTCTGGTGAAATAACATCCAGCAAGTTAGGTTCGTCAGCATTTTGTCCAATATTGGTACGACGGATAGCGACGGTAACAATCTCTGCTCCACTTGCTTCAATAGCAAGTTGAGTTTCTTGCATGTCTTTGTACTTACCTGTGCCGACCAATAAACGAGAGTTAAATTGTTGCCCTGCAACCATAAAAGAATCGTCCTGTCCTCCGCCAATGGCTTGTACAATTTCCAGAGTATCATTAGTGACTATCTTTTGTTCGGCATACTGGTCAAAAGGTAAAATCTCTTTATTTAACTCTATTGCAATCCGCTTTCCTTTGAGGTTCAGATCGTCAATCACATCTGCTACGCTTGTATTTTCAGCATATTCGCGGGTGTCGCCATTCACACTTATCTTCATTTTTTTTCCAGATTATTGTTTTACTGATCTTCTTTTTTGTACTGCATTAGCCAGACTGTTCAGTAAAAGCAAGGTATCATCCCAACCTAAACAGGCATCTGTAATGCTTTGACCATAAGTCAGAGCCTGACCCTCAACATTGTCTTGTCGTCCTGCCTTGAGATGGCTTTCGACCATCACCCCAACAATGCGTTTATCACCATGGCCAATTTGTTCAGAAACATCATCTGCAACGACGAGTTGGCGCTGGCATTGTTTTAAACTATTGGCGTGACTAAAGTCAATCATGATATTACTGGACAGCCCTGCCTTTTCTAACCCTATGGCTACTTTTTCGACATTAACCGCATCATAGTTGGGTTCATCGTTACCGCCGCGCAAAATGATGTGAGAGTCTTCATTTCCTGTCGTAGAAAAGATGGCTGAGCGCCCTTCTTTAGTGACAGATAAGAAATGATGAGGACTCATTGCCGAATTAATTGCGTCAATTGCAATGCCTATTCCACCATCAGTTGCATTTTTAAAACCAACGGGACAGGATAGGCCGGACGCTAATTCTCGATGCACCTGGCTTTCAGTGGTTCTTGCCCCAATAGCACCCCATGAGATTAGGTCAGAGACATACTGAGGCGTTATCAAGTCTAAATATTCAGTTGCAGCAGGGATGCCAGCGTTATTTATATCTAGCAATAACTGCCGAGCAATTCCTAAGCCTTTATTAATATTGAAACTGGAATTTAGATCGGGATCATTGATTAATCCTTTCCAGCCAACAGTGGTGCGTGGTTTTTCGAAGTAAACCCGCATAATGATTACTAAATCTTGCTGTAAGTCATCTTTAGCAGTTTTCAACAGCTCGGCATACTCTTTGGCTGCTTTGGTGTCATGAATAGAACAAGGGCCAACAATAACAATTAAGCGATCATCTTCACCTGCTAAAACTTTATGGATATCATTCCGTGCATGCAAAATTGTATTTGCGGCCTTTTCAGTCATGGGGATATTATCATGGACTTCAAAAGGCGCAAGAACTTCAGTTGTTCCGCAAATTCTTAAGTCATCGATATTAAATTTACTTTGCATAGTATTAATTGGTAAATGTTTGTTGACTATTTTATAAAACCAGATATTTTAACCGTTTTATGGGCGAGAGTGTTATTTAAAATTCTATTTTGAGCCTGTCTTGTGCTGATGATACTGAGGCATATGACTGAAAATTATTCTTGTATGCGTGAAATCCCTTATTTTTTAGAAAGCAGGGTTTGAATGACGGCTTAAGAAAGTAATGGCTTACAAGAAAGCACAGGGTTTCTGTTTTTTTTGAATAAAAAGGTCTGGTTTTTGCTTGTTTAAAGCTAATTAATGCCTAAGGAGCCTGAAAAATCAAGATGGATACTCTGAAATAGTGAAAGTTGGTAATTATTGTGATTCCATCTCTCTAAGGCTATGGTATGATTTTTCAGATAATTTAGAGAGCCAGGTATTTATCTCTCTATTTGAAACTGCGAGATTAAGTGATATTTTTGTGGTTCAACACTTAAATGATTAACTAAAAAAATAAAAGCATGCTCTAAAATGAGTGTGTCGTTTAGATTAAATAAGGAAGCTTCATGTCCATTTATCGTCCTTTTCAGTATTTGATATTTGCTGTATTTGGTTTGGCTGTTCACCCCGCTTTTTCAGAGCCGTTAAGTTCTGCAATCAATGTTGAAACTGCAACTAACAGTGCCGCTATACGGTCACAGAAGAAAATTGATGGTCTGAGTGATAAAACCAGAAAAATGTTGGGACAGTACCGTTCCGTTACTCATCAGACTGAGACTCTGCTTATTTATAATAAGCATCTTAATGATTTACTTGTTTCTCAGAAACAGGAAAAAGAATCTCTACAGCAACAGTTGGCTGAAATTGAAACAACGCAGCGAGAAATTGTGCCTTTAATTTTGCGTATGCTTGATAGCCTGGATAAATTTGTTGCTCTGGATCTTCCTTTTCTTCCAGAAGAACGATCACAGCGGATAGCTAAACTCAAGAAAATGATCGTCAGAGCTGATGTGACCCATGCTGAAAAATTCCGCCGAATACTGGAAGCTTATCAAATAGAAAATGATTATGGTAATACCATTGAGGCCTATAGGGCAGATTTAACGATGGAAGGGGTCACAAGTTCGGTTGATTTTTTACGATTGGGACGCGTTGCTTTGTATTATCAGCGATTTGATGGCAGCGAAGCAGGGTATTGGGATAAGGAGAAAAAGCAATGGCTGCCCTTATCAAGTGATTATAAAAATGCTATTCGGAATGGTTTGCGTATAGCAAGAAAAGAAACAGCTCCAGATCTGTTGGTTCTTCCTGTTTCAGTAGCGGAGGCAGGACAATGAAACAACTTATCTATATATTCTTATTATGCTTTAGTTCACAAGTTGTTATTGCAGAACATCTTGATTTAGACCAGCTATTACGAGAGGTAAAAAAGACTCAAGGCATAGACGCTAAAATCAATAAAGCTAGAGAGTCTCAGTTTTTAGCAGAAAAGAATAAGCAGCAACAGTTATTGCAAGCAGCACTTGCCTCGCTTGCAAAACAAGAAAGTTTGAGTGTCAGGTTAAAAAAGAACCTGGATGTGAATGAAGAGGAGCTGAGTTTACTGGAAACTGAGTTAAAAAATCGTAGTGGTGTGCTGGGTGAATTGTTTGGTGTTGCCAGGCAGGCGGCAGGTGATTTGAAGGCTGATTTAAATCATTCATTAGTTTCAGCGCAATTTAAAAACCGTGCTGATAAGTTAAATTCCATCGCTGACAGTAAAGCATTGCCAACAATAGGGCAGCTTGAAGCCTTGTGGTTTACTCTGCAACAAGAGATGACCGAATCAGGGAAAGTCGTTTATTTTAATACAGAGGTAGAGCAAGCATCGGGTAAACCTCATGATGCCAAGGTTATACGAATTGGTTCTTTTAGTGCTTTAGCAAATGGGGAATACCTTCAGTATTCAGCAGAAACGGGTCGCTTGACTCAGCTTGCACGACAACCAGAAAATAAATATCTGGCACTTGCGGACAGCTTTTCAGAAGCAACATCGGGCCCTGTTGCCGTAGGTATAGATCCAACGCGTGGTGTTATTCTAAGTATGCTTATTCAAGCGCCGGATAGCATAGAACGGATTCAACAGGGTGGCTTGATTGGATACATTATTTTAGCGATGGGAGCGATGGGATTTATTTATGCCATCATCCGCTTGATCAATTTATCGCTTACGGGGAAAAAGATGAATGCGCAGATGAGCTCTTCTGTTGCTAGTGACGATAATCCCTTGGGACGCGTTTTTGTTGCAGCCGAACAAGATAAGTCTGCCGATACAGATAACCTGGAATTGATTCTGGATGAAGCAATTACACGAGAGGTTCCCGTCCTGGAAAAAGGCTTGTCCATGATCAAGTTATTAGCGGCTGTCGCGCCTTTATTGGGCTTGCTGGGAACCGTAACAGGCATGATTGCAACTTTTCAATCCATCAGTTTGTTTGGTACGGGTGATCCTAAATTAATGGCGAACGGTATCTCGCAAGCCTTGGTGACGACCATGCTAGGTTTGTGTGTTGCTATCCCTTTATTGTTTTTACATAGCTTGGTCAGTGCTAGAAGTCGTACGCTGGTACAAATATTGGATGAGCAAACGGCTGGCTTAATTAGTAAACGAGTAGAAAAATAACAGCCATGTCATTATTTGATTCACTACAACAGTTTTTGAATGCCGGCGGCGATGTGCTGTGGATTATTTTGGGCATTTCAATTTGCTTATGGAGTTTAATTGCAGAAAGATTATTGTATTTTAAACAGGTCTATCCAAAACAGCAGCAACT
>Ga0209707_1000363_pt1 | contig 27857 bp, 24 predicted proteins | sample EN4Hudsemesocosm_FD_184630 | JGI IMG/M metagenome (GOLD analysis project Ga0209707, IMG submission 184630) | Methane-oxidizing microbial communities from mesocosms in the Hudson Canyon - EN4B Hudson Canyon (SPAdes) (version 2) | ecosystem: Environmental > Aquatic > Marine > Cold seeps | place... | reverse complement strand
TACAGGTCTCAGATACTCCACGGCATGGATGACGAGGGTGGGGAGCCAATCTACGTACAAGCTCGAAGCTTAAGGAGGGGCCGGCTTCCCCAGAAAATCAGTTATTACTATAATTGTTTTGTGTTAATTAATCCTGTGTTTAAGAGATATGTTTAATATACAAGGAGGGGCCTATGGCCGCGACCAGAACACGATCAGGTGCGATCGCGGCCATTGGCCCCTCCTACTTTTTCGACAACCTTTTTAACCTGTGGTTTGTTAATAGCCCTTTTAATTATTTCCCATTTGTTCTCATAATAAGATCAAACAAAGGGTGACTGATACACCAATTTTTATTGTCGTTAACTAAATGATGTCGATAATGCCACGGTAGATGTTTTTTTGCCCACTCAGGCTGACAATGTGCCCTTCTATGCAAAAAATAATACACGGCAATAGAAAAGTATATCGCACAAGCATAAGCCGTTGCCCACCAGAAAAAAGGTAGATTTAAAGTTAAAATACAAACTAAAACGAGTCCTTCCTTAGCTTGACTACTCCATGATTTTGGCCATTGTTGATAACCGGCATCAAGCATATTAAATTGTCGAGCAACCGCATGATGCTCATACAAATGATAGGCCCAAAAACTATCAGGGTTTTTCCCCCATCCATGTAATATATAACGATGAATAAACCATTCCCCGGTATTGGCGACTAACAAACCTAATAAAAACTGTAGAATCCAGCTAATCATGTTTTATTCGATAGTTTAAATACATAGAAATAGCCAATCTTATTTAAAAATATAAGCATACACCTTAAAGCAAAATTTAAGGTTTTTTTCTGTTTATCCAACCTTATCTATGATAATTATTTCTTGTAGATGGACGATCCCAATGGTTACCTCTACCTTTTCTATTTTTACCTTTTCTTTGATGCATATCATTTCTCGCGTGCCTTTCATTTTCATGGCCTGAATTATAATGATCGTATCCATGTTTCTTAGAATGATACTGTTTCTGAGGATTGTAATCCCTATATTTATGCTTGACTACTGGTTTATGAATATAGGCATCGTGGCTATAAAAATTCGTATGGGTTCGTATAGGCAAGGGAGGAAGTGGCGGTAATAAATTATCAATACTGATTCCAAACGCCAAATGATTTGATCGACCTGAATAATGGCCTGAATGCTGCGCACAACCACTCAAAAAAAGTAATAAAAACAATAAGCCTGATTTTGTCAGAATATTCATAATGACGTTCTCCTGTAATGTTAATTTCAGGATACGGCTTTGATGCTGAATGAAATATGAATTAGATAAATTAATATATCGATATAAATTCTATCTGTAACTTATCGACCGACCCTAAAACACCACAGACATACCAAGGCTCAGAAACCAATGGAGATAGGGCATATTAATCGTTCCAAAAGTTCTGGCAGTCTATTTCACCCTCATCCCAACCTTCTCCCTCTAGGGAGAAGGAGCTACATGCGAAAACTTTCGGAACAATTAATATATGCCAAAAAAAATGATCCCTAACAGAAATATGTCACAGAAAGACCTGCACCTTCATTTCCCAGTTCACTAATTTTCCTGAGGAACCATAAATAAATACGCTCCCTTTAGCCTTAAACCGCCAATCTTTTCAAGGAAGAGGCAAAGATTTATTTTTCACTATGTATTTTTGCGCTTAAGTACTCTAAAGCCAAGACCGAGGAGGCCAGTACTAAAAAAAGCAATAGAGGCAGGGACTGGGACAGGTGCTGGGATAGTTGCGTCCTGTACCAGCCATGCACCGATGGAAGTGAAATCAGCAGCCACCCCAGAGGTGCCGCCAGCAGCGCCTACTGAATATTCAGCAGTCCCTCCGCCTAGCACTAAATCAATTCCATAGCGTTGTACACCCGTATCAAGCATAGTCAAATCAGCAGTGATGGCAATAGCCTCAGGATAGATAACACCATTACTAAAGTCCATCTGTGTTTTTGTTTGCCCAATAAAGTTGTTTATTAGCGCTTGGGCAGGAACTTCATTATCAGCATGACGGCTCACGTTGATTTGCGGAATTCCTGCACTCTCAAAGAGACTGAGTACTTCCACACCGGTTGCAAGACGATAACCAACAAACACTCCGCCAGCACTAAATTCTGGCTGGAGTTCATTGTAGGAGTAGTCAAGCGTATGTTGCAGATCGAGCCATGCTAGGTTTGTATCCTCATCAAACGTTATACTGCCGACACCAAACGTGGAATCTTGCACTATGAGTGTGGCCTGTGCCATCCCAGATGCTAGAATACTTCCTGTAAATGCGATCATGATTATAATTGTGCGCATCACATTCGAATTTTCAGTATTTTTATTTGTAGATAGGTATTTCTCACACAAATTATTCATTTTATCTCCTGAGATTTTGGCTAATCAATAGTCAATGGAATTACCATGCAAATACCACACCAAAAACAAGTGAATACGATACTATTCAATATAATCAGCTAGTTACAAAAACCATCTTGCACCCAGAAAAATCAATCCATGAATAATATGTAAAAAACATCGACACATGGAATCGTAAGTATTTTGATATAAATCAAATCCATAACACCTATACCGATATATTTTATATGTAAAATCAATGTCTTATATAAATACGACTAATAAAACTCTGTTATTTTTAGGCTTTGGTAGCGTAAAAAAAACTGACAATCGCGACCTAGATTGATGCGAACAAAAGCCCTCTCTATATTTAGAGCCTATGGCTTGTATAATGCCATGTAAATTTAAAACTTATTAAGTCACTTTAAATCAAGCCCATGATCTACCAATTTTGATACTGAAATTGATGCTGTCTCGCTTATTTTACGCCAAGAAAAATCACCTGAATTAATCTGTCTTAATACCTCTTTTGAAGCAAAAAACCGCTCAGAATCATAAAAAAAATCTTCACCAGGCTCCTTTCTTTCTGACAGGCTGATTTCCTTGCTTCGCTGCTGCCAAACAATAAAGTCCTGCTTTGAAGCATCAAGTTCTTCTACAATATTATTAATTGATTGTTGATAAGCTTTTATATACGGTTTTGCATCTACAAGCTTATATGTTCCCCAACTACGAGCCACTTGAAACAATGCTTTCCAAAGAACTTTTATATTATCAAATTTTTCAATATGCTCAGCCGTCGCAGACAAAATTTTTCTAGGTTCAAATGCTGCCAATACGATCTTTTTTCGCTTAAACTTTATTTTCTTTGAGCCTTCTAACTCATAAATAAACTTCACATTTTCGTAAAAATTCTCCTTAGTCTCGAGTGATAAGGAATCAATTTCTGTTGCTGATAAGCCTATTCTGCTCATCCACCTATGTGTCAATACTTTTTCAACCGTATCATTAAATTTTCGCAAAAAATATTCCACTGGCATAACACTATCTGCATAGATAAATTGACTTTTTTTAAGTGTTTCAAGCAAATGACTGAACAAATTAAAAAACTGCTCAGTTTGCCCCATTTCACCTCCTAAGGCATTAACACCATCGGACATATAGCTGTAATGACTATGATGAGCATCTATAAAAACAAAAGTAGCAAAATCAATTGTTCCACCACAAGAGGTTATATTGCCAAATGTCGGTGATCCATGAACCGCATGTACATCAAAATAAACCGCGGCATCTGAGGCTAAGTTATTCACAATAAGCTCAAGATAATTCTTAACATCTTGTTTCTTAACTGAATAAGTTAAAGGCAGTCCCAGATTCCTTTTTAAACCATATTCAAACAGTTTTTTTAACTGATCAGTATTATCAGAAAAGTAGCAGTAATGAGCAAACCTTAAATGATTTCCTACTCGAACAACAATAACGGCTTTCTCATTATCTACGGCACGGTTGAATGGCAATTCAATAACAGCTAAAACATCGACCGCCCTGATCCCATTTTTTTTGGCAGCCAAACTGTATATATATTCATGAACCGCTTCCGTTAAACTCACCATCCCATCTTTATGGTTTTCTTTGGGATGATTTATCCAGGCTAACTCTGTCGCCCCTGTTCCTTTCAGTACAACATCAAGATATTGCACTTTACCTGATTCCAGCTCAGTAACAATTTCACCAGCCCAACTTGCACGCCCATCCCCTAAAGCACTGCCTTCAGATTTATCATCGGAATCTTGGTATCGAGTAGCAAAAAGTGTTTTGGTTTTCACACCGCTCTCATTCGAGTTATCACATTTAAACCAGGCAAAACTTTCTAGTATAACTTGCTCAATGCCTTTGTCTGTCTCTGGCAAATCAAGTTTTAATATTTCAGCCAAAGCCTCATTAAATAAAACTAGGCGTGACCCCGCTGCATATTCAAGCTCTATATCAACAGCATAATCCTGTCCAAGTTTACGATATGAATGTTTTCCTACTGAAATTTCACTCACAGAAATCATACTCTGATTATCAGAGCAGTCAGATTTAGGTTCTAAATTGGTTGGTAAATCGGTATTCATTGAAGCAACTTTATTATTTGGAACAAAAATAAATAATCGGAAATATTAAATATCTTTAAAACACTTAAAGACCTTTAATTTACTGATACTATACGCTGTATAGATAATATTAAAATATACTCCATGTCTTTACTTTCCGTGTTCCATCAACAGTGCAATCAAACACCCGATAATATCGCATTAATCGAAGGTGATCGTCAGCTAAGTTATCAAGAAACTTTACAACAAACATCGTTAATCAATAAACAACTTCAATCGTCTCAACGTGTCTGTATTGCAATTGATCGAGGAATTGATGCCACACTAGCTATTTTAGCGACATGGTATGCAGGTGCTTGTTACATTCCTTTAGACTTAAAAAACCCTGTCAGTCGTTTAAATTACATCATTAAAGATGCCGATGCACACTGTATTATAGGTAAAGGTCACTGTCCTGACTGGCTAGATGATCCTGACTTGTGGTTAGATATTGATCAATTGCAAAGCAACTCTCCACTCCCCTCAACACCAATTAATAATGAATCGTTAGCCGCCATACTTTACACATCAGGCTCAACGGGTAATCCTAAAGGCGTTGCTCTTAGCCATCGCGCCATGGCTAATTTTTCCCATTGGTCTGCTAAAACATTCAATATAAATAACAATGATCGTATTGCCTCTTTAGCCCCTTTTCATTTTGATCTAAGCATTTTTGATTTGTTTAGTAGTTTTAGCCGAGGGGCAACAGTCAACTTTATTCCATCTATGCTTTCTATGTCGCCAAGTCGGTTAACCACATGGCTTGATCAGAACAAAATAACCGTATGGTATACAGTGCCCTCTTTACTTAGTTTTATCGCTTTAAAGGGATCATTAAACACCACACCTTTAACTCATTTAAAAACCATCTTATTTGCAGGTGAAGTATTCCCTACCCCACAATTGATTAGGCTTTGTGAATTACTCCCTCATGTTAATTTTTATAATCTATACGGCCCCACAGAAACCAATGTGTGTTGTTATTGGCCAGTTGATAGAAACAAATTACAAGCAGATCAAGCCATTCCTATCGGTATTCCTGCCTGTGATTCTTCTCTGATAATAGACGAAAAAACAGGAGAGCTATTAGTTAAAAGTGATAACAACCTATCTGGCTACTGGCAACAAGGACAACTGACTCCCGTTTTATCAGCCGATAGTAGATATGCAACTGGCGATAAAGTCTCCTTAAATGAACAGGGTGAATATTGTTATCATGGCCGTTTAGACAGAATGTTGAAATGTTCTGGTTATAGAGTAGAACCTGCAGAAATTGAACATATTATTTTACAGTGTACGGCTGTGGAACATTGTGCAGTTATTGGTATTAAAGACAGTACCAGTGGACAACGCCCAGCCGCCGCTGTCGTGCTAAAAACAGATTACACACTGACTGATATTGTAAAACCTATCAAACAATCTTTACCCACATATATGCAACCCTGTAAATTTATTGTGTTGAATGCTTTGCCTTATTTAACTAATGGTAAAACCGATTATCAACAGTTACAAAAACAAATGGAGAATAAATGAGCGCCCTTCCAGCAATAGGTGATAACCAGGCATCAAAACAACGTTTTAAATATTGTGCTGAACAAGGCTTATTTAAGCATGCCATTCAAGCCCAGTTGGGTGGCCATGATAATAGTTTTTCTGATTTAGTTGAAGCACACGAAGCTCTAGGAAAATCGAGTTTAGATTGTGGCTTAATCCTTTCGATTAATGCACACCTTTGGGGTTCTGTCTTTCCTATTATTAACTATGGATCAAAAGAACAGCAACAACATTACTTGATAAAACTATTATCAGGTGAGTTTATCGGTGGACATGCTATTACTGAACCTCAGGCGGGTTCTGATATTAATGCATTAGAAATGTCAGCCGAAATCACAGAGCAAGGCATATTACTTAATGGTCATAAACGCTTTATCACAAATACCCCGATTGCTGATTTACTGGTTATTTATGCGCGTTTAAATGACAAACTCTCCGCCTTTATTGTGCATGCCGATGATATAGGTGCTAATTTTAGTGATAACCCTGAAGTCTCGGGATGCAAAACTGCAACTATGGGCGATGTAATCCTGGAAAACTGTTTAATCCCTATTGATAGACAATTAGGTAAACCAGGGGCTGGGAATATGATGATTCAACAAGCCTTAGAGCTGGAACGTGCTTTTATTTTTGCTGGCATTTGTGGCGTCATGGACTGGCAATTAAAACAAGTACTTCAGTTTAGTCGTCAACGTCGTGTTAATGGCTCACATTTAGGAAAAAATCAGGCTATCAGTCATAGTATTGCTGAAATGAAAGTAAGAATTGATACTATAAAACTATGGGTTAATGAATGTGCCAGATTAAAAAATAATAACAAACGTATTACTCTAGCCAGTGCCCAAACAAAACTATTTGCCGCAGAAGCTTTTTTACAATCCAGCTTAGATGCTGTACAAATTTTAGGCAGCCAGAGTTTAATTAAAAACAGTCCTATTACTGAGCTTGTGAATGATGCATTAGCCAGTCGATTATTTTCGGGGTCTTCTGAAATTCAGAAAAATATTATTGCGGCTCTGCTGGGGACTGGGGAAGGTTATAAATAACTATCTTTATGAACAACAACTTAAGTATTGCCGTTACTAGAAAGCAACTATCGTCCTAAAACCAGTCCTCATACTCTCAAAGTAAAAAACTAAATGTGAAAACTTTTTAGTAGTTTTCATCCTATGTAGCAACATCTGCTTGCAGACGGTAACTCACTTACTTTAAGGTCAGATACTGCTACAAAAAAACTGAAACTAAATATTTAAATGGGGTATTAAATTCACCCAGGAACGTGCATGGAATAACTTCCCGAAATTATAACGTAGGATTTTTGCTTCAAACGGAATGATCTCATGAGGCGCATAGCAGGCTACGCAACGAATGAGATCATTCTATCTGGAGCAAAAAGACAAGTTAGAAATCGGTAAGTTGTTTCATGCACGTTCCCTAGCTTCCATATCTTCTAATTCAAGATTGAGTGCTCTGGTAGAAATAAACAATTCAGTAATTGATGTTAATAAAGACAATACGATAAGCACCATGGCTACTATAAAAACCACATTCGCAATAAACTGCATCCCAGCATAAATACAAGCCATGGTTATGATGCAACTGATAATGCCAAGCACAGCCAATATTTGCATGGTAATAATAAGCTGTATTCTCTTTTTTAGGTTCTCAATCTGTTTTTTTGCAACAGGACTTTTTGTTTTATTAAATCGATCATGTAATTCTCTGATTCTATTAGCAATAGCCAAAAATCTATTGGCATAAGCTAAAAATAACACTGAAATAGCTGGAAATAATAAAGCAGGTGTTGTGTAGCTAATATCCATAATTAATCTGTTTTAATATCTACAAGTAAAACTCTGTTTTGATCTAAACGAATAGAAAGCGTCTTACATAAAAATTCGGTATCAAAATCTTTATATCTTTCTGATGTGACAAAACGATGTAAATCGGGTTCTTCTGCCGCTTCTAATGCCAGTAAATTGTAAAAGTAAGAACGCCAAGACCAGTTAAATCCAATTTTTGAAGGGTCTGTGTACCACTTTTTCTCTGAGAAATTAAAATTTGGTGATACCTGAACACCTTGGTTATTACACAAATAAAATCGTAAAATGCCCGTTGCTTCAAAATTCCAGGTAGCTAATTCATTTAAATTAAAATCGTCTTGTAAGGTGTCTTTTAATCGCAGAATCAACTGTTTAATATTACTTATTTTCTTTATCTTGTTCTGCTGTTTTACTAAGGTCTTGCTTAAAAACTTGTTCCTCAAAGACCCAAGATGTTTTTCAAAAGCTAATTCGGGTAAAAATTCCGCTTTTGCTTCCGAAAATAAATACCCTTGCAAAAACTGAGCACCGCAGTTTAAACCAAAAACAAATTGCTCTGCTGTTTCAACGCCTTCACAAACAATTCTGCACCCTGTTCGTTTACTTAATCGTGCCAATAAATGCACAACATCACTGGCTATCCCACCTTTAGCAGCTTTCTTAAACAAACGCATATCTATCTTTATTATGTCGGGCCTTATTGCCATCACCCTTTCTAATTGCGAAAACCCAGCACCAAAATCATCAATCGCCACCTTTAAACCATTTTTACGATAAATCCCAACCAGTTTAACTAATCGATCTATATCACCTTCTGTTTCCGTTATTTCAATAATGATACGACTACGATCAATACCGAATTCATCTATCATTTTTAATGTCGGTAATTCATTCATATCACTGACATATTCAATCCAGGCTGAAGAAATATTCAAGGTTAAATAACTGTTCCCTGGTAATTGAGAAAACCTCTCTAAAGCTTGTCTACGTATATTTCTATCAAGCTCAATCCTTTCTTCAACCTCTATATCTTCGTTACAAAATATATTCCCTGCTGAAATAATTTGTTTATCTTCATCATATTGTCTGGCTAATGCCTCATATCCAATAATTTTTCCACTTGCCACTCCAATAATGGGTTGAAAATAAGGGAAAATTTCGTTCTGTTGATTCATAGATTTTTTATTTAAGTAATTCGGCCATCGAAATAACATTTTTTGCCATTTCAGATATAGCAATATTGCGGTCCATCGCTAACTTTCTTAGCGTATGGTAAGACTCGTCCTCAGAAAATCCGCGAGTTTTACTCAAAATTCCTTTAGCACGGTCAATCACTTTCCTTTCTTCAAGTTTTGACTTGGTTTTTGTCAGCTCATCTTTCAGCTTTTTTTGTTCATTAAATCGAACAATAGCTATATCAATAATGGGACGAATACGTTTACTCTCAAGCCCATTAACAACAAAAGCACTAACCCCTGCTTTAATAACTTTTTTAATGGCTTTGCTATCTGCATCATCAGAAAAAACAATAATTGGAACGACGTAAACTTGATAAATATTAACAATACTTTGCAAAATTTCTTCAGTTAATTCAGAGGTATTAAACAGGATTACATTGGGTTTAATTGAGTCTGTAATATGTTGAATATTAATGGTATTAACTGATATAGATTGCGCTTTAATACCTTGGTTAATTAATATCTTTTCTAAATCATTATCGTTTGATATTTGTTCAATAATCAAAACATTTAAAACGGTCATATTTTTCTAAGTTGAATTGCGTAAAGCATTAAAATTGTGATCTTTAATTTTGAGCATTATTTATGCCATAAAAAAATAAATGACTAACTCAAGAATGTGAGAGGTTTCACGAAGTATAGTTAACAATTCAAAACTCAGAAGTGGGGCGATAGTCCTTATGGAACATATAAGGTTACTCCCCACTTCTAAATTACTTTAGTATTTTTACACCTTTCTTAGCAATACCTAAGAGTTAATGAAGACAATATTCTTCCTTAGAAAATTGCACCAATTAAGAGCAAAATAAACAATTTTAGGTAAATAATTCGGACTAAGGCCCGCTCTACATAACGCTGTTTTATGCCTTAATTTAAACTAGTGTTTATTTTTAGGCGTGTAAAAACTTCTTAGAAATGAATCCCACCCTGAATCCAGAATTTTTGAGTATCATTTTTATACTCAACCGCATTGTAGTTAGCGTATTTAGCCAATACAGAATAATGCTTACCAAATTTCTTGGAAACGATAAGATCAAATTCATTACCATAATCTTTAGAGCCTGTATCATCTGAAAAATCATGATATACAGCCATAAACTTTACACCTTGATACTTAATAGCAGCAGCACCATAAACATCACGTAAACCATCAACAGGTGTTGCTAGAAAAATATCAGCCCAGCCATTAAAAGCATGTGCTGTTGCTAAAGGTGTTTGAAATGCAGCTGTTCCATCACCATCTAATTGTTCCATTCCAGCTTTTAATGTCACACCAAAAGCTGAAACCCCACCAATGACATGGTAATAATCTGCTTCATAGTTTTTAGGGCTGTCTTCATAATCTGATTGATGGGCATATTCAACGGTATAGAGTGCTTTAATATCCTCAGATACTTTAGTTTTACCTTTAAATCGGACACCATAAGTCTGGTTCGACTTCCCTAGATTAGCTGTTTCTGTATAGTCCATCCAAAGACCATACGCTGATAACTTACCATACCCGGCAATATCATAATCAATATTTAAGAAGGGCGTGGACATCTCATCTGTTGTCGAAATAATGGTTTTAACTTGATTAATATAACCAAATGTAATGGTGGTATTAGCGAGTGATTTATTAGTTAATAACAGTGAGTCAAACGTTTGTTCCATTTGTCTCCAGCCAACGTTACCAATAAAACGATCATTATGTAGTTTAATACGTTGGCGACCTACTTTGATTGAAGTATCTGTAATACCATCAAAACTTAACCACAATCGGTTTAACTCAGTATCTTGAGGATCTTGAATAACATCATATTCAGATTTCCGCCAGCTTCCGTTTCTTTTATTTTTGTAATCGTTAATGCCAATATCCTGGTTGGCTTCAAATTCTGCATATGCTTGAAAGCCAGATAGTTTTGGAGATAAATAACCAATTCTAAAACGCGTCGTCAGGGCATCTGCCGCTTTACTTGTGGTATCTTGAGTATTGGCATTCTCATAACGCAAACGTATATCTAATTTTACCTGACCATATTTTGCATCGTCCTGACCAAACTTAAGCATCTTTTCAACACTATCATTGAGACTAGCTGATGCCACTTGTGTTCCTGAAAATGCCAGTAAAGCCATTGAAAATGCAGATAGCTTCATGCTTCTGCCTTTAGTAAAGTTTTTTCTTAAAGTCATTTTGACTCCTAAATAATAAAAATAAATAACAAATCAAGCCTAACATGCAGAATGATTCTTAATGCGTATGATCACACTCAGCTAAAAAGCTAAGCAGACTTTCTCTGTATTTGTAATAGTCTGGATGTTCTAATAAAGTTTTTCTGGTTCTGGGTCTTGGCAGATCAATCTCTTCAATTTTACCGACCTTAGCATGCGGCCCATTTGTCATCATCACCACACGGTCCGCTAATAAAATAGCTTCATCCACATCATGAGTCACCATAATGGCCGTTACATGCGTTCTTTCCCATACTTCCATTAACACTTCCTGCAATTCCCAGCGTGTTAATGAATCCAACATACCAAAAGGCTCATCCAGTAATAGTAATTTTGGCGATAAAGCAAAAGCTCGGGCAATACCTACACGTTGACGCATGCCGTTAGACATATCACCTGTTTTTTTGCGTAACGAACCACCTAATCCAACACGTGTTAAATAATATTCAACAATATCATCACGTTCAGATTGGGCGGCATGAGGATAAACTTTATCCACACCGAGAGAAACATTCTCAAATGCTGTTAACCAGGGAAATAAACTGGGTGCCTGAAACACCACACCACGATCAGGCCCTGCTCCAACAATTTCTTTATTATCAAGAACAATGCCACCTTCCGAAATATCATTTAAACCTGCTGTCATGGATAACACTGTGGATTTGCCACAACCCGAGTGACCAATGATGGAAACAAATTCACCTTTTTTCATCTTTAATTCAAAACCATCAACCACTTTTACAGTTGAATTACCATCAGGTGTTGGATAAATTTTTGATAATTGTGAATATTCAAGATAACGTGGCTTTCCAAAATCACTTTTATTAGGTTTTAAGGCTGAAGAATCATTATCCCAATTGTTACTGGTATTCGGCCTTACATCAGGCAGAATAATTTCATTTTCACCTGACTTTTGTGCGTTTTCAATCCCTATATCCATTAAATAACGCGTAATTTCTGCTCGTAAGCGTTTGAACTCATCATTATGGTTTAAAGCCGTTCTATCTCTTGGGCGATCAATATTAATTTTAAAATCAGGACCAAAAGTAGCATCAGGACCTGGATTTAAAGGAATGACTCGGTCAGCCATATAAATGGCTTCATCCACATCATTAGTAATTAAAATGACGGTTTTCTTTTCTTGTTGCCAAATTTGCAGAATTTCATCTTGCAAATTACCCCGCGTTAAAGCATCCAGAGCACTCAATGGTTCATCTAACAACAATACTTCTGGACTCGCAGCTAATGCCCGCGCCACATTCACTCTTTGACGCATTCCTCCAGAAAGTTCAGCAGGCTTTTTATCCATGGCCGCTGCTAAATTAACCATTCTGATGTATTTTTCAGTATGCGCGTGGCGCTTGTCTTTCGACCAGTCTTTAAAAATTTCATCAACAGCCAAAGCAACATTTTCATAAACGGTTAGCCAAGGCATTAAAGAATAATTCTGGAAAACCACCCCTCTATCTGGCCCAGGCCCTGCAATAGGTTTTCCATGTATTAATGCATTTCCCGAATCTGCACTAATCAATCCTGCAATAGTCGAAATTAAAGTTGTTTTACCACTGCCTGAAAATCCAACAATGGCAATAAATTCACCTTCATTAATTTGCAGATTAATATCTTTAAGAATAGATGTATGTTCTTTACCTTCACCATAAGATTTACAAACATTTTTTAATTCTAAAAATGGTTGTGCTGGATCATTGGATGGCTTTGACACCTCTTCTTTTACAATATTTTGTACAGCTGACATAATAATCTCCCTTAGATGTCTCTACCAAAACAGAATATGTTTTGTAACGATTGCATGATGCGATCCAATGCAAAACCAATTAAGCCAATGGTAAATACGGCCACCATAATTTTACCTAAAGAGTGTGAACTACCATTTTGGAATTCATCCCAGACAAACTTGCCTAAACCAGGATTTTGAGCCAACATTTCTGCCGCAATAAGCACCATCCAACCAACACCTAACGATAAACGCATCCCTGTAAAAATATAAGGCAAGGCCGAAGGTAGAATAATCTTTTTAATTTGTGTGCTGTAATTAAGACGTAAAACCTTCCCCACATTAACCAAATCACTATCTATTGATGCAACACCTACCGCCGTATTAATTAATGTTGGCCATAATGAACAGAGTGTGACAGTAACAGCTGAAGTAATAAACGCTTTATCAAACCATGAATCATCTGTGGTCACATAAACAGCACTCACAATTAATGTAACAATCGGTAACCAGGCTAAAGGTGAAACCGGTTTAAAAATTTGAATTAATGGATTTAAAGCGGTATTAAAAATCGGGCTCATACCACATGCTATGCCTAATGGCACAGCAATAAGCGTGGCGATGATAAAACCAGCAAATACCGTGTATAAACTAGTAACAATTTGATCTAAATAAGTCGGCTTACCTGTATAGGGACGAATTTTTACTTTGGCATCAGGGTTTTTAGCCAGTTTTTTCTCATTACGAACACGCTGACGCTCAAAAAAGGCTTCTTCCTTTTCTCTTTCAGCATAATGATCATCCAATAATCTCCCTGTTTCATGCCAAACTGCAGCTGGCCCGGGAATAGCGCCTAAACTGGTTTTAATTTGTTGTGCTGATGCACTCCATAAACCTAAGAAAATAATAAAGGCAAGAATGGGCACTCCCATAATCAACCATAATTGACGTATTTGCTGTTGTGGATTATCACCAGCGGCTATTTTTACCAAGGGAACAAACCAGGTTAAGCCTGTAATATTAAAAAACTTTATTAATTGATTACTCATTGTTTGACACCTATTCTGCGGCGTTGCATAAAATAATTCATTGTCATTAGGGGGTGCTATTAAAAGTAAAGTAAAAGATTTGTGACATAGTGTAGGGCGGACTTCAGTCCGCTATCTGTCAGTGTAAATTGCGGACTGAAGTCCGCCCTACAACATTAGCAATCATTATTTACTTCACTTTTAATCACATCCATCATTAGGAGTTTTACAATCTGAACTATTTGAATTCATAAAAAAGGTGATACATCCTTGTATCAAAATGACATACCTGTCTAAGGGAAGAACTTCCAGACGAAGTTTGTTACACGATCAACTTTTTACTCTACGATTTTTCCACCAACAACTTTTTGTTTTCCTTTTAAACCAATTGGGAATTTAGCCAAGTACTCATTGGGTTTGGTACCGTCATACACAATCCCATCAATAAAATCAGTTTGTGCTGGTTTAAAACCTGTTTCTGTCGCTGTTGGAAAATCACTTGCTTTAGCTTTACCTTCTGCAACCAATTCTTTAGCAGCAGCCATATAAATATCAGGGCGATACACTTTTTTAGCAATATCCATAAACCATGAGTCAGCCTTAGGTTCGTTAACTTGTCCCCAACGACGCATTTGCGTTAGGTACCAGATGGCATCACTGTAATACGGGTAAGTCGCATTGTTTCTAAAGAAAGTATTAAAATCAGGCATTGGACGCTTATCACCTTTTTCATACTCAAAGGTACCTGTCATACTGTTTGCGATAACATCATAATCTGCGCCAACATATTTACTTTCAGATAATATTTTTACCGCTTCAGGACGATTTTTATTGTTATCTTCATCCAACCACATAGCCGCTCTAATCAACGCTTTAACCACGGCAAGGTGGGTGTTTGGGTATTTATCAGCCCATTCTTTACTTACCCCAAACACTTTCTCAGGATTGTCTTTCCAGATCTCGTAATCCGTAACAACAGGAACACCAATCCCTTTAAATACTGCTTGTTGATTCCACGGCTCACCTACGCAATAGCCATAGATAGTGCCCGCTTCCATTGTTGCAGGCATTTGAGGGGGAGGCGTTACTGATAGCAAAGCATCCGCATCAATTTGACCACTGGTATCATACGGAGGTGCATAGTAGCCTGGTTTAATGCCCCCCGCCGCAAGCCAGTACCGCAACTCGTAGTTATGGGTAGATACGGGGAAAACCATACCCATATTAAAAGGCTTACCTTGTTCTTTATATTTATCAACAATAGGTTTTAAAGAACTTGCTTTAATAGGGTGAACAGGTTTACCGCCTTCCATAGGCACATGGGCTTTCATTTGTTTCCAGATGTCATTGGAAACAGTAATCGCATTACCATTCAAATCCATACTGAAAGCCGTAATAATATCTGCTTTAGTACCAAAACCAATGGTTGCACCTAATGGCTGACCAGCCAGCATATGTGCACCATCTAACTCACCATTAATCACACGATCTAACAAAACTTTCCAATTCGCTTGTGCTTGCACTTGAACATATAGCCCTTCGTCTTCGAAGTAACCTTTTTCATAAGCAATGGCTAAAGGTGCCATATCTGTTAATTTGATAAAACCAAATTTAAGGTCTTCTTTTTCTAAGTTTTCAACAGCACCTACAAAGGGTGCGAAAGTTAAAGTAGCTGCTGTCACCGCCGCAGACGTCACTGTGATCAATTTCTTTATGGAAAAAGCCCTACTCTGTTTCATGTTAATCCTCGTTATGATAAAAATTTTAAGCAAAAAAAAAGGCGTCACTATGCAGAATGCTTTAATACATTCAGATAGTAGACGCCTTTGTCTAGTTGGCTCATCATTGAGCCAGTTGTTTATTTACCCCGCCATTGGGGTGATATTAGAAATAAAAGCATATAGTATGCCAAAACCATAATGTTATATATATTTTGTTTAAAATCAGTATATTACAAACATTAATTAAAAACAAAGCCTACTGTTTGCTACCGCCTGTTAATTAAAAAGCACCAATTAAATACTTAAATGCCCATTATTGGCTTTATCTGCCCACTTTTTCTGGATGGAGCTCAATGATAGAAATATGATATAGAGCTTACTACGTTGATAGGCTCTCACTCATTAAAAATTAGACTTTGCGTTAGTAGCAGATTATCATTAATGGGTTTTTTTACATTAGAATATTATTAAATAGAGGAATTTTTATAATGATCTACAGCAATCCTAATCAACCTGATAGTAAAATTCACTTTAAAGATCAATATGAAAACTTTATTGGCGGCATTTGGCAAGCCCCTCTAAAAGGTGAGTATTTTGAAAATACAAGCCCTGTTAATGGCCAAGTATTTTGTAAAGTCCCCCGTTCTACACATGATGATATTGAACTTGCAATAGATGCTGCTGATGCAGCAAAAGAATCTTGGGGAAAAACATCAGTCACAGCTCGCTCTAATATCCTATTAAAAATAGCGGATCGATTAGAACAAAATCTAGAACTATTAGCCATTGCTGAAACTTGGGATAATGGTAAAGCAATCAGAGAAACACTAGCTGCCGATGTACCACTCGCCGTTGATCATTTTAGATATTTTGCTGGCTGTATTCGCGCCCAAGAAGGTTCTATCGGTGAGATTGATGAAAACACCGTGGCTTACCATTTCCACGAACCGCTTGGTGTTGTTGGACAAATTATCCCTTGGAACTTCCCTTTATTAATGGCTTGCTGGAAGTTAGCTCCTGCTTTAGCTGCAGGTAACTGTGTGGTTTTAAAACCAGCCGAGCAAACGCCTGTTTCTATATTAATATTAATGGAAGTGATTGCAGACATATTGCCCGCAGGTGTGATTAATGTTGTAAATGGTTATGGTAAGGAAGCGGGTCAAGCTTTAGCATCAAGCACTCGTATTGCCAAAATTGCTTTTACTGGATCAACCCCAGTGGGTTCTCATATTATGAAGTGTGCTGCTGATAATATTATTCCTTCCACTGTTGAATTGGGTGGGAAATCACCTAATATTTTCTTTGAAGATGTATTAGAACAAGAAGATAGCTTTGTTAGTAAATGTATTGAAGGGGCTGTTCTTGCCTTCTTTAACCAAGGTGAAGTCTGTACTTGTCCTTCGAGACTTTTAGTTCAAGAATCTATTTATGAGCAATTTATTGAAAAAGTCATTGAACGTGCCAAATTGATTAAGCGAGGCAATCCTTTAGACACAGAAACCATGGTGGGCGCTCAAGCATCAAAACAACAATTCGATAAAATTATGGATTATGTTGCTATTGGTAAAAATGAAGGCGCTGAAGTATTAACGGGGGGGGATGTTGAATCTTTAGAGGGTGAACATGGCGATGGTTATTACATTCAACCAACCATAATGAAAGGCGACAATAAAATGCGTATCTTTCAGGAAGAAATTTTTGGACCTTTTATTTCTGTCACCACCTTTAAAGATGAGGCAGAAGCTTTAGAAATAGCTAACGATACCGAATTTGGTTTAGGTGCTGGCGTTTGGACTAGAGATATGAATCGAGCTTACAGAATGGGGCGTGGTATTCAGGCTGGACGTGTTTGGACGAACTGTTATCACCACTACCCTGCTCATGCTGCTTTTGGTGGTTATAAAAAATCAGGTGTGGGTAGAGAAACCCATAAAATGATGCTTGATCATTACCAACAAACTAAAAATATGTTGGTCAGTTATGATGTTAATCCTTTAGGTTTCTTCTAAAACAATAATGTTACTGGGATATTAACTCACCATAAGTTCTGGCATTCCATTTCACCCTCATCCTAACCTTCTCCCTCGAGGGAGAAGGGATTAAGCTGTGAAAAATTTTGGAACAATTAATATACAACATCCCTACCTAAAAGCATTTATCACTGATTTGATTTATCAAGAAACCCAGCCGAATCGACCGGTATTGATTCAGGTACGATAACACTGCCCAATTCAACCATAGCTTTCTTATAAACTTTACGCTTAAAATAGATCACATCCTTTAATGGGTGCCAATAGTCTACCCATTTCCAACCATCAAACTCTTGCTTTTCACCACAGTCAAAACGTACCTCTGTTTCATCACTAGTTAAACGTAAAATATACCAAATCTGTTTCTGTCCAATACAAAGTGGCATAGAATGTTTTCGAATATATTTTTCGGGTAATTTATAACGTAACCAATAGCGCGTGCGACCTAGCAGTTCAACATGCTCAACCTTTAGCCCTGTTTCTTCCCACAATTCTCGATACATTGCATCTTCTGGATCTTCATTACAATCAATTCCACCCTGTGGAAATTGCCATGAATTCATTCCTTTTCGTTTTGCCCAAAATACACGACCATCATCATTGCAAAGGATAATTCCGACATTTGGCCGGTACCCCTTTGAGTCAATCATTTGAAAACCTGTTATTTTCCGTCTTATTCCTTTAATTTACATTCAAACAGTCGATTATCTAGTAAGCGAATATTTAAAATGCTATAAATCTCTCACTTAGAGTCCAAAACATTTTTGATTGATTTGATTTAATGACCAATTAAACAATTAAATCCAAAAAGTCGACTCTTAAATATTCATAGCTAGCTGTCTGAATGTTAAAATTAAAAAACAAGTCAGTATTAAAATTAATAGAGCCATTGTTCCATAAAAAAAGTACTGACGCTATAGTCCTTTTTCTTTTATTTTCCCTAGCAGGTTTTTACCGTGAGTTTAGCAATTTTTGATTTAGACAATACCCTTATTTCTGATGACAGTGATTACCTATGGGGACAATTCTTGGTTGACCAAGGTATTGTAGATAAAGAGCAATACGAAGCCGCAAATATAAAGTTTTATGATGACTATAAACAAGGCAAACTTGATATTGTAGAATTCTTACATTTTTCACTAGCCCCTTTAGCGGAAAATAACCCAGAACAACTTTATAAATGGCGCAATCAATTTATAGAAGAAATAATCAAACCTATTCAATTAAAACCTGCGATTAGATTAGTGAATAAGCATCGATTTAAAGGCGATACTGTCATGATTATCACAGCCACTAATCGTTTTGTCACTGAACCTATTGCAAAACTATTTGGTATTGATATTTTACTTGCTACTACACCTACATTTGTTGATGGTCGATACACAGGAAGTTTTGAAGGCACGCCTTGTTTTCAAGAAGGAAAGGTTACCTTGCTAAATGAATGGCTAGAAAAATCAGATGAGACAATGGAAAACAGTTCATTTTATAGTGATTCATATAATGATTTACCGCTACTAAAACTGGTTACTAATCCTTTTGCAGTAGACCCTGATGAAACATTGCGTCAACATGCTACAGAAGCAAATTGGCCTTGCATCAGCCTAAGAAGCTAAAACGGTAAATTTGCAATGCCAGTCAACTAGTGGTTATACTCATTAAAAAGAATAATTATAACCACTAGGAACTGTCCGAGAGATAACTTTTCCTCCTAACTATAATAATTATTAAGGAAAAATCATGGCTATATACGCTTTTGACGGTACCACCTGCACCCCGATAGACTTATCTAATGTATTTCGCATGTATGATGCTTATGATAGTCGACACAAATTTTATGCAACAGGCCCTGGCAGCCGAGGCACCTGGTTAAGTAAAGGAATTGAAGGCGCAACAGGGTTCGGGGGTAAAGACAGACTTTATGATGCTTTCGGAATATGGAAATATTGGCAATCAAAAGGCAGTAGAGAAACAATCATTATAGGTTTTTCCCGTGGTGCTGTTATTGCTCGCGAATTTGCCAACAAAATTTGTGAAGATGGAGGAAAAGTCGATTTTTTAGGGCTTTATGATTCAGTTGGTTCCTTCGGAAATCCATTTAACATGAAAGATGTGGGTTATAGAAAATCTATACCCAGTGGTGTTGCTTATTGTGCTCAAGCATTATCCATCCATGAAGAACGTTTTTCATTTAGAGTGATTCGAGCAAACCTAGCCGAAAAAAATACTCAAACGACGGTTGAAGAGTGCTGGTTCCCTGGTGTACATTCAGATGTCGGCGGCACTTTAAAACAAGGGCTAGGTGCTAATTCCTTAAGTTGGATGTTTGAACATGCCAGTGCAGCCTGTCCAAACCAATGGGATAACAGTGCAATAACTGAAGCTCAAAACAATGCAAGTTGCAAACAAACGCCCTCGAAAAATAAAATATCTCTTCCTTTATCTTTTTTAGAAAACTTAAGAACAAGGAAAATTCAAAAAGTTGATTCTGTATGTTGTAAAAAGTAGGAGGGGCCTATGGCCGCGATAGCACTTGATCTTGTTCTGGTCGCGGCCATAGGCCCCTCCTACCGATAAAATAACCCAGGAATTCACTGGTTTTATAAACCTGTGGAGTTTTTAACTACTAGGTAGTGAGGCTTTAGCCTCGCCTTATTCATAGGAGGCTAAAACTTCACTTCCAGGCCAACCTATGAATTGTTAATAAGTATGTTCATTTATTCAAAAGCTTAAAGTTAATCCTCCCAAGTCAATGCATTAAATTTCTTTCTTGCGTTGGCTTAATCATAATTCTATAAATTTTGAGAATATCACATGCATAAAATATTAAACCATAGATTGTATTATCAAAATAACCAAGTTGAATACCTACTAACCCCTAATCGTAGTAAAAATTACACCCTTAAACCTGAAGGCATTGTATTACACGATACAGCAGGTCGATTGGATGGAAACACCAGCATTAACTGGTTTATGAATAGTGCTGCAAAAGCTTCAGCTCATTTACTGATTCACCGAGATGGCAAAGTCACTCAACTCGCCCCTTTTAATACTAAAACCTGGCATGCGGGACGTTCTAGCTTAAATGGACGTTCTGGCGTTAATAATTTCTCAATCGGTATTGAAATTGTTAATCCTGGAAAATTAACACCCCTAGGAAATGGGAATTACCAATCATGGTTTGGTAAAGTTTATAAGGGCTCAGAATATGTTATTACTGAAGAGACGACTCCAGAACATGGTTTTGGAGGATGGATGAATTACACTGAAGAACAGCTTTTAAGTATAGAAAATATTTGCCTTGCCCTATTTGAAAAATACAATTTAGAATGGATTGAGCCTCACTGGAAAGTCAGTCCAGGTAGAAAACAAGATACAAACCCTGTATTTCCTTTACAAAACCTTCAATCAAAATTGCTGGGGCGTAAAGATGAGAAAAATAATACTGCCATAATGTTAGCCAACACTAACCAACGGCGCTGGCCTTCATACAGTGATAATATTATTCAAGTGATTCCCAGAGGCCAAGAAGTTGAATTGCTTCGATCAGGCCGTTACAAAAATGGAGATAATTATGCCGAATGGTACCTTGTCTCTTATAACGATAATGAAGGTTGGGTTCATTCTGACCTAACACAGCTTTCTTAAAAATAAAAAATCGAGAGACTCTACCTTACAGTCGTTATACTTCACGCTGTCACGGATAAGGAATTTATAGCAAGCTGGGTTTTGCGGAGGCACAGAAATGGGCGCTTAGTGAGCTACGTATCTATTTTAGCAACTCTGTCTACTGGCAAAAACCAACAGATAGAAAACCGTAGTCGTAACCGCGTGAAGTATAGGTAGCCTTTCCAATAATGTATTTTATTCTGCCTTATTTCAAATTTAAAGCCGTAAAAACCCAAGTTACCTGCTAAAAAACCATCCCTCAAGGTCACTCATGAACCTTTTTAAGGTTCCCCAAGTCTGTTTTTATCTGTAAAATTCAATTCATTATTAAACGACTGTAAATGGAGCAACAATTTAATGGGTAGAGCCTATCAAAACCGTAAAGAATCAATGGCTAAAACATCTGATGCGAAAGCAAAAGTGTACAGTAAATATGGTCGTGAAATTTATGTCTGCGCTAAAGCAGGTGGAACAGACCCAGATGGTAACTTAGCGTTAAGAGGGCTCATTGATCGAGCTAAAAAAGACCAAGTCCCTACCCATGTTATTGACAAAGCCATTGATAAAGCTAAAGGTGGTGGTGGTGAAGACTTCTCTCCTGCGCGTTATGAAGGTTTTGGTCCTGGCAATGCCATGGTTATTGTTGACTGTCTAACGGATAACCCAAATCGTACTTTTGGCGATGTACGCCAATGTTTTACCAAAACTAAATGTAAAATTGGTACCCAAGGCGTTGTCAGTCATATGTTTGATCATGCGGCTATCTTTATGTTTAACCATGATAATGAAGAAACCATTCTTGATGCATTATTAATGGCTGATGTTGATGTTTCTGATATTGAAAGTGAGGAGGGAAAAGTAACAGTTTTTGCTCCTCAAGCAGATTACTTTAAAGCAAAACAAGCTTTACTCGACTTATTAGGTGAAATTGATTTTGAAGTTGATGAAATTCAGTTTATCCCCACAACGACTAAATCCATTAATAGCGAAGAATTAGAGCTGTTTGAAAAATTTTTAGATATGTTAAATGATTTAGATGACGTACAAAATATTTATCACGATGTCGAGAATTAAAAACTAACAGTCATTAATTCAAAGCCATCTCATTTGAAAGAATGAAGTCAATCAATGGGTAACGGTGGAATGCTAATCACAGCATTTAACTCTTGCCCATGACCAAAAGTCAAAACAGGGAAAGAACTATTATCTATTTCTTTCCTATTACCCTGTTGATATATTATTGATGTATTAACAGCGTAGCGTTTACTCCGATCAATATCATTCCTAAAGTAAGGCAATACTATTTTGCATACATGATTAGAAACGAGAGAACAGCGTTGAGTTGAAATAAGACGTGTATTTTGAGGCGTTTGTTGCTCAACTAATTTAATCACCACTAAATTAGCTACAACCTTTTTAGGTAAATAGACCTGAAATTTACCTTTAACAATGGCAGACTCCTCCGCATTACTGGCAAAACTTGCCAGTAATGAAAGGATAATTAAAATGTGCAATTACTTTATCTTTTTTCGAAAAGCACCTAAGCCCAACAATGCTGATCCAAAGAAGTAAACGGCAGCAGGCACTGGAACAGCACTCACTTCCCAACCAATATCACTTAAGCCTGCCATATCCAGATCCGTCATGTACTTTCTGGTTCCTGTTATAATAAGTGGATCCATTGCAGTTTCCTGACTTACACCATCAACCAAACTCATTGTTCCATCAGCCCAGTGTGAATAGCTATATGGATCTTCTGGTGTACCAGAACCACCCTTGTGTAATGGAATAGGGCTTCCATTTTCTAGACTTGAATCAGTCCCATTAAACACTCCAGATTCACTAGTCGTTCCTTTGCTAGAAAGCACAACTTGATTATCCCAAGAATCAGAAATTCCAAAACCCAATAAATGAGCCAACTCGTGAAGAGCAACTGAATAAAAATCATTTCCAGAAAATGATTCTACCGTACTGACATCACTATCAAAATACCACGAAGTATTCGTATCAAATGTTATAGCGCCACCCCATGAAGCAAAATCGGTCGCAGTTTCACCCTTAACAGCGGAGCTAGTACCATTACCTTGACCTCTAGAAACCGCCGAATTTACAAATGAACTTGATCCACTCACACCGTATCCACCAGGACCACCCTGTCCTAGTGTCGACCCACCCAAATTTCTTCCCCCAGCAAATACACGTAATGTGTCAACTCCAACACTAAAATCATTTATAGCTGTAGATGAATCTGTTGCAGGGTTAAAAAAGTGCGCATTAAAAGAATTACCACCAGATGAATTAATAGCCGCTAAAGAATCATTAATTCTATTTTCAAAAAAACCTGCTGCTGAGCTAAGAACATCTCTTCTACTAGAGTCAGCAAAAAAATTATTTGCATCATAGCTATAATCAAGCTCTATAGTTATCGCTTGTGCTTGCTGCCCTGCAACCGTTAATGCTCCTACGACTAATAGTTTGGTGACCTTATTCATCTTTCTTATCCTTAATAAAATTTGATCTTGATTATAACCAGTTTCATCTAACGAGGTCACTTACTAAAAGTAAAACGTTAAATTATTCTACTAAACTAGGTGCTTACGTTATTTTAATAAACATCCTATGCATCCTTTAATTACTACACTCCCCTAGCATAATTTTAAAATTACACCATAGGTTCTCAATAAATATTTTAAGGATTATTTTGTGGTATATACCGCTACAGTGACCGAAGATTTTATTCTAAATATAATTGAAACTCTGAATTAGGCATATTTACTTAGAAAATCGAATATATCGCCTTAAAGGAGACCCCACCTGCCAAGTAAATGATTCGGTGTAATAATGCATTAACGACAAATAACCAATTAAACCTAAGGTTATGGCTTTATATATTTCGGTACCAAAAAAGAATTGAGTGATGATATTAACCCATTCATCGCCATAAGCTTGTAATAAGTAAGTCAAAATAAAAGATAATAAGGGTAATACTAAAAATACATGTATGTTGCAACGTGCAGCATATTTATAAAGGTTATTCTGTGCTATTGGCTGATGCTTATTATAATCATGAGTCACATAAAAAATATAAGCAGTCGCATCATGCACTAAACGTGGGATTAAAATAGCTAGAAAATAATATTGCTGAATATAAAAGAAAAAACTACTGACGATAAGAAAGGTATTAGCCCATAGAAAATATTTTCCAAATGTAGTTTTAACACGACGTTGACAGAGTATTGAGCTTAAAATTAAACCAATAGTCAGCACAGTGGCTATCATTTTAACCCAGACCATTTGCTGTGGATCTAAGCTGTTTTTTAGAAACACGCCTATATATATAAATATACCAGCACTTACACTTAGCCAGAGTTGCGAATAAAAAGCCCAGCCAGGCAGCCTGCATACCCCCTTTCCAATACCATGCTGTTGTTTAAAGACATGATAAACAGTCCAGCAAACACTGATAAGGTACAAAGCTATATAAGGTATAAATAAACTACCAAAACCAAAAAAGGCAATAATAAAGATCGTCATTCCTATCAGTTTCCACTTAAAAAACTGTAGATACTCTTTATTACCCGTCAATAAAATAGCACTTGCAATAATATGCGGTGTACCAAATAAAACTTGAAACAAAATAAAGTGCGTTGGACTGCTTGGTAAAATAGATTGTAAATAATCATTCCAAATAAACACATCAGCCAGATAGATAGCAAAACAAAGAGGAATAATAGAATATAGACCTAAAATCAGCTTAAATGAAACAGCTAATTTATTATCAACAGGGATTTGTTCATTCACAAGGGTCGAAGTACTCATATTTGTTTTCCTGCCAGTAATCCTAACCATAATGCCGAACTAAAAACCATAATATTGCAGCCAATAGACACTAAAATAGATTTCAAATGAGTATCAAAAGTGTAGCTATGCTCTATAAAATAAAGCACTAAATATAAGCTAGATAATGTTATATAAATCCCAATAAAAACAATAACCAATGCAGCGGCATATTCTTCTGGAAAATCGACTTTATTTAATAAAATAGTACTCACTATCCCGATAATAAAAGCACCTATGGTATTCACCACTAATAAACCATAAGGGAATACCCAGCCTTTCCAGTGAAGAACCCCACCAGAAGTAGAAAATAAAGCTTTGCCTATCGTCATACCTATCCAAACAGCAACAATACAAATAAACACATTAGCCGCAATATTTAACGAGGCTTTCAGAAAATGACCTTGTTCTATTAAATAAAAATTGTCTAAAGAAAAGGTTGAAAAGGTGGTTAATGATCCAAACAAGCCGACCAAAATGGCAGAACGGTACTCCATAGACAGAGCAATACGCTGTAGAGGCAACGCAACTGTCATCAAACCTATCAGCAAAGAACCGATAATATTTACGGCCAGTGTGCCATAAGGAAACCCACGCCCTAACCAGTGATATACACCGCTAGAGATTAAAAACCTCAACACTGCACCAAAGGCACCGCCCATTGCCACTGCTATCAAATGATTCATCTTTAGAATTTAATGAAATGCTCACGATAATATTTCATTTCATCAATTGACTCTATAATGTCATCTAATGCTTTATGGGCTGATTTTTTTTGAAATCCTTTTTGTAAATCAGGTGCCCAACGTGCTGCCAATTCTTTTAATGTAGAGACATCAAGATTACGATAATGAAAGTAATCTTCTAACTTAGGCATATAGCGATAAAGAAAACGTCTATCCTGACAAATGCTATTGCCACAAATAGGTGACTTATTAGCAGGCACCCATTTTTCTAAGAATTCAATGGTTTGTCTTTCCGCTTCAGCATCATTAACCGTTGATGCTTTTATTCTGTCTATTAAGCCTGATTGGCCATGGTGTTTTTGATTCCAGTCATCCATTCCGGCAATGGCTTCATCAGGCTGATGAACTGCCAGTACTGGCCCTTCTGCAATAATATTAAGATCTTTATCCGTGACAATTGTTGCAATCTCGATAATTAAATCAGTGTCGGGATCTAAGCCCGTCATTTCCAAATCAATCCAGATTAAGTTAGTAGAATCCTGCGCCATTTTGTTTCCATTGATAGATGATAGTTGCTTTAAATTGTAGCATTGGCTAATCTGTATGGCTATTTCTTAAAATCTGGTCATTAATCCAATACCATGCAGACATTTACTATCATATTTTTAATAGCTGTTGTGATCTCATACGCTATTCAACAGTGGCTTTCTAACCGTCAAAAATCTTTTGTTCTTGAGCATAGGTCAGCTGTTCCCGAAGCATTTAAAGACTCTGTAGATCTGGATGCCCATCAAAAAGCAGCTGACTATACAATAGCTAAAGGGAAATTAGGTGATATAGACAGTGTTGTTGGTGTTATCTTTTTAATACTTCTCACTTTGGGTGGAGGTATCAGTATTGTATTTGATCTATGGTCATCTTTTGGCTTATCACCCATGCTGACTGATTTAGCCGCTGTTGGAAGTATTATTTTAGTGATGACTATTGTTGAAATCCCAAGTAGTTATTATCAAACATTCACTATCGAAGAAAAATTTGGCTTTAATAAAAGTTCTGTCGGTCGCTTCTTTAAAGATCAAGCCATTTCATTATCTTTAGTGATTGCTATAGGCATGCCGATTCTTGCATTAATCCTTTGGGTCATGGATAGCATTGGTGATTTATGGTGGTTATATGCCTGGGCTATATTAATGAGTGTTTCATTATTAATGAGCTGGTTATTCCCCACTGTTATTGCGCCTTTATTTAATGACTTTACTCCAATGGAAGACGGTTCTTTAAAACAGCGTATTCAAGGGCTTTTAGAACGTTGTGGTTTTAACAGTAACGGTATTTTTGTCATGGATGGGTCAAAGCGTTCAGGCCATGGTAATGCTTACTTTACGGGGATGGGTAACAACAAGCGTATTGTATTTTTTGACACTCTAATTGAATCATTAGATGATGAAGAATTAGAAGCTGTTTTAGCCCATGAATTAGGCCACTTTAAATGTAAACACGTGATTAAAATGTTGGTTGCTTCATCGTTTATGACACTTATTAGTTTTGCTGTTTTAGGCTGGTTAATTACTCAAGACTGGTTTTTTAGTGGCTTAGGTGTTGATACACATTCAAATGCAGCCGCATTATTACTTTTCACTTTAGTCTCCCCTGTTTTCACTATTTTTATGCAACCAATCAGTGCTTATTTTCAACGTAAATTTGAATTTGAAGCGGATGACTTTGCATCAAACAATGCTAAAGCAGAAAAAATGATTAGTGGTTTAGTTAAATTATATGAAGAAAATGCCAGTACATTAACACCAGATCCATTGTACTCAGCTTTTCATT
>Ga0209707_1000361_pt1 | contig 28010 bp, 28 predicted proteins | sample EN4Hudsemesocosm_FD_184630 | JGI IMG/M metagenome (GOLD analysis project Ga0209707, IMG submission 184630) | Methane-oxidizing microbial communities from mesocosms in the Hudson Canyon - EN4B Hudson Canyon (SPAdes) (version 2) | ecosystem: Environmental > Aquatic > Marine > Cold seeps | place... | reverse complement strand
AGCATTGTCTGATTTCGATTTAAACTTTGTTGGTAGCGTCGTTGGACAGACATTTTATTTTTTATCGGGTGAATTACTATAGGTCATATTATATCCGATGGGGAAGCTTAATACTTTCACAGTCTCTTTAGCCTCGCACAATTCAGGCGAGGCTAAAGAGGCTGTGAAAGTATTCCGAAATTAGGCAAAAAACTGCATTTCGGCAACGGATAATCAATAGCTTACAGCTAATTTTTGGCTGTTTTTAGTGGTTTTCTCGAATACTTTCACAGCCTCTAAAGCCTTACATCCAAAAGATAAGTTATAGAAAATGAGCAAGCTATTTTTTGAGCAGAGTCGTAAAACACAATAACCATTATTATAAAAGTAGGTTTAAACTGACAATATTTTCAGCATTTACTTATATCAATGGTCGCTATTTAGGAGCATAGTGAAATCTGTTAAAGGGGTATGGTTTAAAGAGTATCGTTAAACAGCTTTTTCAGCGAAGACACTCTTCTTCTGAAATTTATATTAATACGGTGTTTGTAATAGAAAATTAAAAGTAATTGATAACATTTGTGTCTATATCAAAAACAGTCCTATTCAGAGTTATCTATGACAAATTTAAAAAAACTAATTTTTAATGCGCTCATATTTACCAGCATAAATTTGAGTGCCAATGAATGTGGGGTATTTGAATTTTTAGAGGATAGAAGTAACGGGATACAAATTAGCAATAATCAATGTCAATCGAGCAATGAAGTATCTGTTGGTACACGTTTTAAACTCTCTGCAAGTGCTCGACTTTTCCTAAAATCTCCCTCAAGGGTTACCCAATTAAAATACGGCTTGATATGTCAAAATCGAGGTAAGCAAGACGTTCACTTTTCAATTGACTCTAAAACTTCCCCGTGGATAAAAAATGTTGAACATTTAGAGTGTGATAAATGGAAAAATAATCAATTGAAATGTAGAAGTTCAAAGGATAAAGATATTAATTTTCTTTGTCATGTCTCTAAAACCGTGGCTTCAAATTCAAAAAATAATAAAGCTGTTGTTTTGAATAAATCTCTTTACAACGGGGTAGCAGTTATTGCTAAACCTGCGAATACAAATAAAGCTGTTGAGAGAACTACAAGTGTTAAAATGCGTGTTATCAATACTCCTAGTTTCTCGTGGCCTCCCCCGCATGCCTCAGCTACCACCGTACTTCCTAGAGATATTCTTGTAAAGAATAACAAAAAAAAGACACTCAGTCATATTAATCATATTTTGAGTAAAGCGCTGGAAGCTAATGGCTACAATGATAAAAGTTACTATTCTGCTCCCGAAGGCTTTGTCTTAGTCACAAAACTAGAGCAAATCAATGCAGATGGTTCCCCAAAAGATCCACCTGCTCGCTGGTTAATCGATGTACCGCCTTTAACCTCTTTTTCACTAGAGAGTTATATGAAGGCTTTATTTTCTGCAAAAATAGGTTATTTCAGATTATTGGTTTTTACGGTTACATCTATGCCATTTAGACAAACTGAAGAATCGATTAGTCGGTCAGCGGCTTTAAAATGGCTTTCCAATGGGCTAAATGTATTACCTAGTGAAATTGGAAAACAATCTTTTTCTCTAAACCATAATGTGACTGTTTTAATTTATGAGTTTGAAAAGATAAGAGGGGCTAGTAAAGCTGAGTTAATAGAACCGGGCAGGCTGGATGGAATAATCCATTTAAAAACATCACGAATAATACAGGAAATTACAGAATAATATGTTGATGCAGAATGGTAAAAAGAAGTTAGCGAAACTTTGGTTTTGCGGCGCTGGTTTTTTGTTTCTAATTTTATTTATCCAGACCTTTATGAACCATTATGGTGAAGATGTTAATGAAGCATGGGGCTGGATGGTGACCAATGTTATACCAACACTTTCTCTAATTATTGGTGTATTAGCTGCTGATGCTCTGGATAAAAGAGCTAAAACAGATATCGTAGACACTTTTTTATTTAAATTAACTTTTGGGCTTTCATTGATTTATCTATTAGCCATTGTATTCCATGTGCTTTTTCAACCATTTTCACCGACAGAGCCATTAAAAATGATGCGGATGTCCAATCTTTGGCTGGGTCCTTTTCAGGGATTGGTCAGTGCCAGTCTTGGTGTTTTCTTTGTTTCTAAGCCAAAAAACAAGTAAAAAGAAGCTTACACAATGGAGCCGATTAGCGTAGCGTAACCGGACTCACTGTGTTTAAGCTCTTTTCGCCTTGTACCTTTAGCCTTTAACCTGCTCTTAACTTAAACAAGCTTGTCTTTCAACATCTTGTTAACTTCGCCAGGGTTGGCTTTTCCTTGAGTCTGTTTCATCACCTGGCCAACAAAAAAGCCAAAGACCTTATCTTTACCACTTAAATATTGTGCAACCTGATTTGGATTGTCAGCAATGATTTTATCGATAATGGCTTCAATTGCTCCACTGTCAGTTATTTGTTTTAGTCCTTGTTGCTCAATAATGTCATCAGCACTTAAATCATTTTCCCATAAGGCATCAAAAACCTGTTTGGCGATTTTTCCAGAAATAGTGTTATCTGCAATGCGCTTTAATAATCCGGCTAAGCGTTCAGAACTAATTGGTGTGTCAGTAATGTCAAGATTAGCTTTGTTCAATGCACCAAGAAAATTTCCGCTGATCCAGTTGGTACAAAGTTTAGCCTCACAGCCTGAATCTTTAACAACAGCTTCATAAAAATCAGCTAATTGACGCGAGGATGTTAAGATTGTTGCCGCTTCGTTGTCTTGTTTGTATTGCTCAATAAAACGTTGTTTTTTAACAGCTGGCAGCTCTGGTAAATCAGCTTTAACCAGCGCGCGTAATTCATCGGTGATTTCTACTGGCAATAAATCAGGGTCAGGAAAGTAGCGATAATCGTTCGCTTCTTCTTTGCTGCGCATAGAACGGGTTTCATTTTTATCCGCATCATACAGGCGCGTTTCCTGAACCACTGTGCCGCCCGATTCAATGACATCAATTTGTCTTTCCACTTCAATATTAATGGCTTTTTCCACAAACTTGAAAGAGTTGATGTTTTTTAATTCAGCTCGGGTACCATATTCTTCCTGCCCTTTTGGGCGGATGGAGACGTTGGCATCACAACGGAAAGAACCTTCTTGCATATTGCCATCACAAATTTCCAGATAACGCACCAGCTCGTGAATTTTACGCATGTAAGCGACGGCTTCTTTAGCAGAACGCATATCAGGTTCTGATACGATTTCTAGCAAAGGCGTGCCTGCACGGTTTAAATCAATGCCTGTTAAGCCATGAAAGTCTTCATGTAATGATTTGCCTGCATCTTCTTCCAGATGTGCACGGGTGACGCCTATGCGTTTTGTTTCACCATCGATTTCAATATCTAAATGGCCTATACCTACGATAGGGAGTTCCATTTGGCTGATTTGATAGCCTTTAGGTAAATCCGGGTAGAAATAGTTTTTTCTGGCAAACACAGAGTGATCCGCTACTTCTGCCTCAATTGCCATACCAAATTTAACCGCCATCCTTACCGCATCTTGATTTAAAACGGGTAGTACGCCTGGTAAACCTAAATCAACTGCACAGGCTTGAGTATTAGGCTCTGCACCATAGGCAGTAGACGCTGCAGAAAATATTTTAGATTTTGTTGCCATCTGGGCATGAATTTCCAGACCAATAACTGTTTCCCATTCCATCATATTCTCCTTATTCGAAACCTTTCGGTGTTTGTTGATGCCAGTCGGTGACTTGTTGAAATTGGTGGGCAATATTCAATAAGCGGTCTTCTGTGAAATAATTACCAATAATTTGCAAGCCGACAGGTTTGCTATCGACAAAGCCTGCAGGTAGTGACATGGCAGGAAGACCTGCCAGGTTAATGGCTATTGTGTAAATATCAGCAAGGTACATTTCGATAGGGTCGTTGGTTTTTTCACCAATACCAAAAGCTGTCGTCGGTGAAACAGGCCCCATTAACACATCAACTTCAGACAGTGCTTTAGTAAAGTCTTCCGAGATTAAGCGACGGACTTTTTGTGCCTTAATATAATAAGCATCGTAATAACCGGCTGATAAGGCATATGTCCCCATCAGAATGCGACGTTTAACTTCTGCACCAAACGCTTCGCCACGCGAGCGAATGTACAAATCATTTAGATCCGCTGGATCATCACAGCGGTAACCAAAACGTACACCATCATAACGCGATAGATTAGCCGAGCATTCTGCTGAAGCAATCACGTAATAAGCAGGGATTGCCAGCTTCATATTGGGTAAGGAGACTTCTTTGACTTCGGCGCCTAGTTTTTTGTATTCATTAACTGCGGCTTCAACGGCAGCGGCAATATCGCTATTTAAACCTTCATCAAAAAATTCTTTAGGTAAACCTATTTTTAAACCTTCCAGACTGTTATTTAATCCAGCCGAATAGTTTGGAACGGCTCTGTCTACACTGGTTGAATCTTTGCTGTCAAAGCCAGCCATTGTTTGCATTAAAATTGCTGCGTCTTCAGCTGATCTGGCCATTGGGCCGCCTTGATCTAAACTGGATGCGAAAGCAATCATGCCAAAACGTGAAACACGACCATAGGTCGGTTTTAAACCTGTAATGCCACATAAAGAGGCTGGTTGACGAATTGAGCCGCCAGTATCTGTTCCTGTTACGGCAGGCGATAATCGTGCGGCAACTGCAGCAGCTGAACCGCCAGAGGAACCACCGGGAACGGTGTTGCTAGACCAGGGGTTTTGCACTGCGCCATAAAAACTGGTTTCATTGGATGAGCCCATGGCAAATTCATCCATATTTAACTTGCCGAGCATCACTGCGCCTGCAGAATTAAACTTTTCAATCACAGTGGCATTGTAGGGTGCTGTGAAATTATCCAGCATTTTTGAGCCGCAAGTGGTTTTGATACCCTGGGTGCAAAAAATATCTTTCTGGGCAATGGGGATGCCAGTTAATAAACCAGCATCTGCGCTAGCTAATTGCACATCTGCAGCTTTGGCCTGTTCTAAGGCATAGTCTTCAGCTACAGTGATAAAGCAGTTGAGATCCTGGTGCTTTTTAATTCTGTCTAGATAGGCTTGAGTGAGCTCAACGCTGGAGTATTCTTTTGCACGTAAGTCTTTGGCAAGTTCGGTGATTGTTTTGTTATACATGATTATTCCGTTAGTCGAGAACTTTAGGGACTAGATAAAGTCCTGCTTCTACTTGTGGTGCGATGGCTTGAAAGTGTTCACGTTGATTGCTTTCTGTTGCCACATCAGGACGTAAGCGTTGCATTTGATCCATAGGGTGAGCCATTGGTTGAACAGTATCAGTATTTGTTTCACCCATTTGTGTCATTAAATCCAACATATTAGATAAATCGCTGGCATAAGCATCAATATCAGTCTCATCAATTCCTAGTCTTGCCAAGTAGGCAATTTTTTTTACTTCATCAGCCGTTAACGACATTTTTAAACTCCAAATGTTACTTTTTTTAAATATGATACTTTATATCTTGCTCAAATACCCACTAGATTGTTAAAGTAGTCAGATTTTTATACCGTTAAGGATACAATAAAAGATGTTCAAAAGAATTCGCGGACTTTTTTCTAATGATCTGTCAATCGATTTAGGTACCGCTAATACCTTGATTTATATTCCAGGGCAGGGGATTGTTCTGAATGAACCATCGGTTGTGGCTATTAAGGAAGATAGGATTCGAGGTGCAAAAACAATTGCAGCTGTAGGTGCGGATGCGAAGATGATGATAGGCCGTACACCAGGAAATATTACAGCAATTCGCCCTTTAAAGGATGGTGTAATTGCTGATTTTGCAGTGACTGAGCGAATGTTACGATTTTTTATTGAAAAAGTTCATGAAACTAAATTATTACGTCCTAGTCCTCGTATTTTAATTTGTGTGCCTTGCGGATCAACTCAGGTTGAGCGACGCGCAATACGTGAGTCAGCTGCAATGGCTGGTGCCAGAGAAGTTTATTTGATAGAAGAACCAATGTCAGCCGCTGTAGGTGCTGGGTTACCTGTTGATGAAGCGCACGGCTCTATGGTGTTGGATATTGGTGGAGGAACCTCTGAAGTTGCTGTTATTTCATTAAATGGTATTGTTTATTCAGCATCTGTACGTATTGGTGGAGACCGCTTTGATGATGCCATTATCAACTATGTGCGTAGAAATTATGGCACCTTGATTGGTGAAGCGACTGCAGAAAAAATTAAAAAGGAAATTGGAACGGCTTATCCTGGAAGTGAAGTTAAAGAGATTCAAATTACGGGTCGTAATTTGGCTGAAGGGGTGCCACGAAGTTTTTCCTTGAATAGTAATGAAATACTGGAAGCTTTACAGGAGCCTTTACAAGGTATTGTTGGCTCAGTAAAAGTTGCCTTGGAACAGACTCCTCCAGAACTAGGTGCCGATGTTGCAAATAGAGGCATTGTATTGACTGGTGGCGGTGCATTGTTATCCGATATTGATCGATTAATTGCTGAAGAAACGGGGTTACCTGTTTATATTGCAGACGATCCTTTAACCTGTGTCGCTAGAGGCGGCGGTATGGTATTGGAGATGTTAGACGACAAAGGGCTTTCTGCTTTTTCATTGGAATAATTTCATTTGATTTTAGATAATAATGGCTGGGCTTATGTCTGGCCATTTTTGTTTTATATACCCTTTCTTTACGTATAGAAAGGGTGAATGATTTTTGATACGTAATATCATAGGGGCTCCTCATAAAACTTTTATTTGCTTCTGGCCCATCACTTAATACTCGCTTATTAATTGTTGTGCTAATTTCAGTTCTTCTATTGGCCGTTGAGCATCGCAGTTCACGAATGGATAATACTCGGTCTATTATATCGATTCTCATTTATCCAATTCAATTGCTGGTCAGTTTTCCTATAGAGATGGCTGAGCAAACCTATGATACGGTCATTTCATATAATGAGCTAAAAAAAGAAAATGAGCGATTAAAAGAAAAACAGCTTGTGGATAGTATTAAGCTGTTGAAATTTGAGTCCTTAGAAAATGAAAATATTCGATTAAGAGGGTTGCTAGAAAGCTCATTTAAATTAGGTGAGCAGGTTTTGGTGGCAGAGTTATTATCAGTCAACCTTGTGCCTTATGAACATGTGATGGTAGTTAATAAAGGCTCTCGGTTTGGTGTGCATGAAAAACAGGCGGTACTTGATGCAAATGGTATTGTTGGCCAGGTTGTTCGCTCTTTGCCCTTGAGTTCAGAAGTGATGTTAATTACAGACCCCAACCATGCCATTCCAGTTCAAGTGAATAGAAACGGCTTAAGAACGATTGCTATTGGTACAGGGCAACTGGACCGATTAAATTTGCCTTTCTTGCCAAATAATACAGATATATTACCTGGTGATTTATTAGTGACTTCTGGTTTAGGCGGTACTTTTCCTCAGGGATACCCTGTGGCTGTTGTCGGTAATATTACTGTTCAACCAAATAAACCTTTTGCTAATATTTTTGCAACACCTAAGGCTAAATTAGATAGAGTTCGTGAATTGTTGGTTGTTTGGAGTGATTCAACACCAATACCCCTTTCATCCCCCAAAGTAGAAAGCAATGACGATGAAAGCGAATAGAAATCAATATGGTAAGCGGTATTTTATAACGCTCTTATTGGCAATGGGTTTAAATGTGTTGCCTTTAACCAATGAGCTAAAAGCTTTAAATCCTGACTGGGTTTTATTGGTTTTAATCTATTGGACCCTGGCTGTACCTGAGCGTGTGGGTGTGTTTAATGCATGGGGCTTAGGAATATTAGTCGATGTGTTAACAGGACGTATTCTAGGGATGCATGGGTTGATCTATGCATTAATTAACTATACTTGCATAAAATTTCATCGTCGATTAAGACATTATCCCATTCCACAACAAGCATTATTTGTTTTTTTCTGCTTGTTATTATCCCAATCTCTGGTGTTTTGGATAGAAAATATACAAGGATCAACAGGGTTGACTTGGGTTTTTTGGTTGCCAGTCCTGACGGGGACAATTTGTTGGCCTTTTATTTTTTCTGGATTACGCTTGATTCGTTTAATAGGGCCTGTTAGCTGATATGCAGCGACATTATTCAATTAAAGATCCTTTAGCAGAAAACCGTATATTCCTTAGCAGAGTTGTCGCTAGTTTTATATTTATTTTGTTACTGACATTCGGGCTGATTGGCCGTTTGGTTTATTTGCAGGTTGCAGGTCATGAACATTATTCAACCATGGCTAAATCAAATCGAATTAAAATTGTTCCATTGCCTCCAACACGAGGTATTATTTATGATCGGCATGGGCGAATCCTGGCTGAAAATATGCCATCTTATAGTTTGGAGTTAATTCCAGAACAGATTAAAGATTTAGAGGAGACTCTGGAACGGTTGCAGCAATTATTAGATATTCCTGATGAAAAGATTGAGCGATTTTTAAAGCATAAGCGAAGATCAAAAAGGTTTGCTAGTCTTCCTTTGTTGTTACGAATGAGTGATGATAAGGTCGCTAAATTTGCAGTTGTCAGACCCTATTACCCAGGTGTTGATGTACATGCTCGACTGATTCGTCATTATCCCTATAAAGAATTAACTGCCCATGTTATTGGGTATGTAGGCAGAATTAATGAAAAAGAACTGAAAAGTTTGCCAGTATCTGAATATAGAGGAACCCATCATATTGGGAAGCTTGGTATAGAGAAAACTTATGAGTCTCTATTGCATGGTCAAACGGGCTATTCGGAAATTGAAACAAATGCTCAGGGCCGAGCGGTTAAAACGGTTGCATCTGATGACCCTGTACCAGGAGAAAACATACATCTGACGCTGGATGTGGATTTGCAGAAAACGGCTTATGATGCTTTGGAAGGCTATAATGGTGCTGTTGTTGCAATTGAGGTTAAAACAGGGGATGTATTGGTTTTTGCTAGTCGTCCTGGGTTCGATCCTAATCCATTCGTGTATGGCATTAGCAGTAAAGCTTATAAAGCATTGCAACAATCTGATGCGCAACCTTTATTCAATCGAGCATTAAGAGGTCAATATCCCCCTGGGTCAACACTTAAACCCTTTATTGGACTGGCTGGTCTTGAATATCATGTGACAGATTTTTATCATAAACTGTTTTGTCCTGGATATTATCAACTGCCTAAAGTAAAACATAAATATCGAGACTGGAAAAAATGGGGACATGGTTCGGTGGATCTTGATATTGCAATTACCCAGTCATGTGATGTGTATTTTTATGATTTAGCTAGAACTCTAGGCATTGATAGATTACATGATTTTCTTCAGAAGTTTGGCTTTGGTGAAAAAACCGGGATAGATTTAGTGGGAGAAAAAGCGGGGCTATTACCTTCTAAAGCGTGGAAAAGAAGAGTTAAAAATCAGCCTTGGTATCCTGGAGAAACTTTAATTACAGGGATCGGACAGGGCTTTTTACAAGTAACGCCACTACAATTAGCCAGAGCAACTGCAACATTAGCAAATAAAGGTAAAGTTGTGAGGCCTTATTTAGCAAATAAAGGCTATGATCCAACTCACCTCGTAGACGGTGGTGTTCAGCAGGATAAGGTTATAGAATTGGATGAAAAAAATGTGGATGATGTGATTTCTGCAATGATTAATGTAGTCCATGGTGCAAGAGGCACGGCCAGGCGATTAAAGAAAGGCATTAATTACCAAATAGCAGGGAAAACAGGTACTGCACAAGTTTTTGGTGTTAAGCAAGAAGAAAAATATAATGAAGATGAAATTGACTTTAAGTTAAGAGATCATGCTTTGTTTATGGCTTTTGCCCCAGCTAATGATCCACAAATAGCAGTAGCGGTCATTGTGGAAAATGGTGGGCATGGTGGCTCGGTAGCTGCACCAATGGCGGGGAAAATTATGAAGCAATATTTGATGGGACCAGAACCAGAACAAAACGAGGATATTGTTAATGCAAAATGAAACAAGGAATGAGCAATTCCATTCATCCTCTGTTTTAGGGCCATTACTTAGAAAGCTACATGTGGATATTCCTCTGTTTATCGGGCTATTATTAGCTTGTGGCCTAAGTTTTTTGATTTTGTATAGTGCTGGTGGACAGGAATCTGCAATATTAATAAGGCAAGCGACTCGAATCGGAGTGGCTTTTTTCTTAATGATTGTTTTGGCCCATATTAACCCTAATCAATTTCATCGTCATTCAGCATTACTGTATGTTTTTGGAGTGTTGTTACTGATTGCCGTTTTATTTTTTGGGCAAATAGGAAAAGGGGCCCAGCGTTGGTTGGATTTTGGTTTTTTTCGTTTTCAGCCTTCTGAAATGATTAAAATTACTACGCCAATGATGATCGCCTGGTTTGTATCAGGTTATACTTTACCTCCCAGACGCAAACAATTGTTTCTTGCTGCTTTATTAATTATTATTCCAACTATTTTAATTGCAAAACAACCTGATTTAGGAACTTCTTTATTAGTGGCTAGCTCGGGGGTTGCTGTGTTGTTTTTTGCCGGATTTCCCTGGCGATTTATGATTGCTACTGGAGCAGTGCTTTCGGGGTTAACGCCCGTTCTATGGCATTTTATGCGTGACTACCAGAAAGGCAGGGTGCTTACTTTTTTAAATCCTGAAGCTGACCCCATGGGCAGGGGCTACCATATTATTCAGTCCAAAATTGCTATTGGTTCAGGTGGCGTGCATGGCAAAGGCTGGTTAGGAAGTACTCAGGCAAAATTAGATTTTTTACCTGAAAGCTCAACAGACTTTATCTTTGCAGTATTCGCCGAAGAATTTGGTTTATCAGGGTGCCTGGGCTTATTAATACTTTATATACTGATTATTAGTCGTTGTTTATATATAGCTGTACAAGCACAAGATACCTATAGCCGATTACTGGCAGGCAGTTTGACCTTTACTTTTTTTGTTTATGTGTTTGTAAATATTGGAATGGTTATTGGTATATTGCCTGTAGTGGGGGTGCCTTTGCCACTTATCAGTTATGGTGGTACTTCAATGGTGACCTTATTGGCAGGGTTCGGTATTATTATGTCTATCCATACACACAGAAAGTTTTTACCGACATAGTGCTGTAGTGGTGCTGATAACAAATTCTGTATAGAGCTAGCATACAACTTCTATACAATTAATTTATATTGAAAGATTATGTGTTTTGATGCGGAACTTCGGTTTGGCATAAAGAATAGATTTTACACAAATTAAAGGCAGATTTAGATATGAAAAAAATCGTTATTCGATTGTTGCTGTGTAGTAGTTTTATTTTTAGCAGTCATGCATTAGCGGCTGTTGAAGAAACTGAATTGTTTAATAGTTTTGTTAAAAAGATGGTTAATGAGCATCAATTTAAGGAAGAAGAATTAAAGCAACTGTTTAAGTCAGTTGATATTAAACAAAAGATCATCAAAACAATGACTCGTCCAGCGGAAGGGTTGCCTTGGCATAAATATCGAAAAATATTTATGGTTGATAAGCGAATCAAAGGCGGAGTAAAGTTTTGGCAGGAAAATGAAGAAACTTTATCAGCGGTTGAAGAAAAATATGGAGTACCTGCAGAAATAATCACAGCCATTATTGGGGTAGAAACATATTATGGTGGAAATACAGGGCACCATCGAGTGATTGATGCGCTTTCAACATTAGCATTTGCGTACCCTAAACGCAGTAAATTTTTTACTAGTGAGCTAGAAAACTTTTTAATACTTTGCCGTGAAGAAAAAATGAACCCTTTGCAGCCAACAGGTTCTTATGCTGGTGCTATGGGGATTCCTCAATTTATGCCCAGTAGTTACAGAGCTTATGCTGCAGATTTTGAAAATGATGAAAAAAGAGATATCTGGAATAACCCTGCTGATGCAATAGCCAGTGTGGCTAATTATTTTGTTGAGCATAAATGGCTTAAGGATGAGGCCATTGCTTTTCTTGTTAAGGCTGAGGGTGAGGCATATCAGCAAGTACTTTCAAAAAATTTGAAGCCCGAAATGACATGGGCTGAATTACAGGCTTTAGCTGTAACAGCGGATCAGGCATTAAATGCTGATGAACGTGTTAAATTATTAGCCTATCAACAAAAGGATGGGGACGACTTATGGGTTGGTCTACATAACTTTTATGTGATTACTCGTTATAACCACAGCCCTTTGTATGGTATGGCTGTCTATCAATTGAGTCAGGCAATTTATAAATTAAGGCAGCAAAATAATGCTTTAAAAAGTAGTGAGTTACCTTTAGGTGGCTAGGCAAGTGATCAGGTGTGAGACGGTTTGCAAAGCTGATTACCGTTCGCTAAAGTTGTGTCTCAGCATTATTGGTGGATTAAAACCTGCTCCCATATGATTATCATCATCAAATCAAAGTGATTCAACTAGGTAGTATTAGTTTATGATAAAAAAACTTATTGTATTAATGGTTGTTGTTAACAGTGGGTGCATGATTATCCCTGAGGAAAAAGACAATACACCTGATTATGTGCCAGTTGATGTTATGGCTGTTACAGATGCCATCCCCAAGTACGAGAAAAGAACAAGAGCGGGTAATCCTCGCGAGTATAAGGTTTTGGGAAAGTGGTATAAAGTATTAGCTCAGAGCAAGGGCTATAAAGAAAGAGGGATTGCTTCATGGTATGGCACCAAATTTCATGGAAGAAAAACCTCTAATGGCGAAGTTTATAATATGTACGCGATGACTGCCGCGCATAAAACTTTGCCAATTCCTAGTTATGTGCGGGTGACACATTTAAAAAATAACCGCAGTGTGGTTCTAAGAATTAATGACCGAGGGCCTTTTCATGATAATAGAATTATAGACTTATCTTATACGGCGGCTGTTAAATTAGGAATTAAACAAACAGGAACAGGCTTAGTTGAAGTCACCGCGGTGGGATTTGATTCGCCTGAAACAAGTGCAAGCGTAGAGACTCAACTTGGTCAAGAACAACAGCCAGCATTTTATTTACAAGTGGGGGCTTTTGTTAGCCCAGAAAATGCCAGGCAATTACAGGAAAAACTGCTCTTGTCTGAAATTGCCTTTTCAAGAATACATCATGAAAGGAGTCAGGGAAATGATATATATAAAGTTCAGGTAGGGCCTTTATATTCAGAACAACAAGCAAAGCGAGAAAATGAAAAGCTGGTACAAAGAGGTTTTAATCATCCCCAGCTTGTTGTTGACAACACGAACAAAAAATAGATAGTAAGAAATGCCGCGCTTAGTCCTTGGGTTAAGCATAATGTTACAATATGTGAACAATCTTTAGAGATACTTTGGTCAATGAAAATATACCCAGAAATACGTAATTATTTTATTTTTCTTATTACTTTGTTTGCGTTTATTAGTACAGCAAATGCAGCGAATACTATATTAATTCCTGCAGCTCCTAGTATTGCTGCAAAAAGTTATGTTTTATTAGATTTTAATAGTGGGAAAGTTTTAGCTGAAAAAAATGCAGATCAGCGACTAGCGCCAGCCAGTCTGACAAAAATCATGACGGTCTATGTGATTTTTAGGGAATTAAAAAATGGGCATTTAACGCTGGACGAAAAAGTAACTATTAGCAAAAAAGCCTGGCGAACACCAGGCTCAAGAATGTTTGTTGAAGTCAATAAACAGGTTGCCATAGAAGATCTGTTACAGGGCGTGATTATTCAATCGGGTAATGATGCAAGTGTTGCTCTGGCAGAGCATGTGGCTGGTGATGAGGCTACTTTCTCTGCAATGATGAATCAGCATGCAGAACGATTAGGTATGCTGGATAGCCACTTTCAAAATAGCATGGGTCTACCGAGTAAAAATCACTACACTACTGCAAGTGACCTGGCCAAGTTAACAACGGCAGTGATTAAAGAGTTTCCAGAGTATTATCGTTGGGATTCTCAAAAAGAATTTACTTTTAATAATATTACCCAACCGAATAGAAATAAGCTTTTGTGGCGCGATAAATCTGTTGATGGTGTAAAAACGGGATATACAGAAGAAGCTGGATATTGCATGGTCGCTTCGGCAAAGCGTGAAGAGATGCGTCTTATTTCTGTGGTCATGGGAACGGCAAGCGCCAATGCCAGAGCAAATGAAAGTCAGACCTTGTTAAATTATGGATTTCGATTTTTTGAAACGCATAAGTTATATCAGGCTCAGACATCTTTAACTGATGCCAGAATCTGGAAAGGTGATATTAAAAAATTACCAATGGGGTTGATTGAAGATTTGTATGTGACTATTCCTCGTAGACATTACAACGATTTAAAAGCTGAAATCAATATAGATAAAAAAATTACTGCTCCAGTAAGTGAAGGAGCAAGCTTTGGATCTGTGAATGTTGCGTTAGCGGGTGATGTGATAGCAAATAAACCATTGGTAGCACTTAAAACAGTTAATAAGGGCAGTTTAGTACAAAGATTGTATGATGAAGCAATGCTATTGCTGGAGTAAGGAATGGATGATTTTATTGATAGTCAAGTGTATCTGAATGGTGAATATCTACCCCTATCAGAAGCCAAAGTGTCTGTACTGGATAGAGGCTTTTTATTTGGTGATGGTGTATATGAGGTCATTCCTTCTTATTCGGGTGACTTGTTTAGAATGCAGGATCATTTGGATAGATTACAGGCAAGTATGAGTCGAGTCCGATTGGAACTTTCTTATGATTTTGAACAATGGCTAGATATTCTAACGCCTTTATTAGATAAGACTAAAGACCAGTATATTTATTTGCAAATTACCCGAGGGGTTGCTCCAAAAAGGGACCATGCTTTTCCTAAAAGTCCGCATCCTACCGTGTTTGCCATGTGTTCTGATATTAAAGCTTTTGCCGGGGTTGAAACCGGGGTGAAAGCAATGACCATGGAAGACAGTCGCTGGGAAATGTGTGATGTTAAAGCGACCACGTTATTGGCTAATGTGCTTTTGAGGCAGAAAGCGATAGAACAAGGCTGTGCTGAAGCAATTTTGCATAGACAAGGTTATGTTACAGAAGGTGCCGCGAGTAATTTATTTGCTGTTATTGATGGCATTTTATTAACACCTGAAAAAACGGCAGAAATATTACCCGGTATTACCCGGCAGGTTATTCTGGAATTGGCAAAAGAAAATAATTTTAAGATGAGTGAAGAAGTTATTTCTCTTGAAGCCTTACAATCAGCAACTGAAATCTGGATCACCAGCTCAACCAGAGAAATAGTCCCCGTAATAGAATTAGACTCAGTTAAAGTGGGGGATGGTGAGCCCGGACCTGTTTTTAATAAAATGAATCAACTGTTTCAAGAATATAAAAAATCCGTATGAGTGAAGAAGAAACCCTATTTGAGTTCCCTTGCCAGTTTCCAATAAAAGCCATGGGTAAAAACAGTGCTGATTTTGATGCGACTGTTGTTGGAATCGTTCGAAAACACGCTGATGATATCAGTGAAGGTGCAGTTAAAATAAGGCCAAGTAAAGGTGATAAGTTTTTATCTGTTACTGTCACCATAGAAGCAAGCAGTAAGCAGCAATTAGATGCCATTTATCAAGATTTAAATGATTGCTCTGATGTGATTATGGTTTTGTAGGATTAAGCTATAAACGAATATGGCAGACTTACCATTAGTGGCCGTCAGTGCCTGTTTATTAGGTCAGCCAGTCAGATATGATGGCCGAGATAAATACACCGGGTTGATTGCCGAAGAGTTGAAGAAATATTGTCGATTACTTGCTGTTTGTCCTGAGGTTGAAATTGGTTTGGGTGTTCCAAGGGAAAAAATACAACTAACCCAGGTGAATGGACTAGTTAAGGCTTTAAAAGCAGATGATGCTAATGTTGATGTTTCCGATTTATTAACTGATTTTGCCATTCAATTTATCAATCAACAGGCTTTATCTGGACTAGTGTTACAAGATAAGTCACCCAGTTGTGGCGTGGATAATACCCGGTTGTTTTCTCAAGCAGGGTTAGAAATTGGTCTGAGTAGTGGTTTGTTTGCAAAAACAATCATGCATCAAATGCCGAATTTAGTTGTTATTCAAGCAAGTCAATTACAAAGTAAAAACGATGTTCAACAATTTGTAAAAAGGCTGCGTTGAAAAAATTATCACGGAGTTTCAAATGAAAAAAATAATATTAATAGCTCTACTGTTACCTCTTTCAACAGTTGTTCAGGCAACAAGTGAACAGCAAATGATTTTAGAAAGCAAAGGATCAATTAAGCTGTTTGCCAAGCAATTAAAAAACAAATTACAGCAAGGTATGAAAGCGGGGGGGCCAGATGAGGCCATTCAGGTCTGTTATACCGCTGCGGAAAAAATCGCCAGCCAGGTCTCAGAACAAAAGGGCTGGAAAATTGCTCGCACTTCATTAAAAGTCAGGAATGACAATAACAAAGCTGATGCCTGGGAAAAAAAGGTTTTAGATGATTTTGAACAACGTTTAAAACAGGGTGAAGCAATAAAGGATATTGATTTTTCTGAAGTCATTAATAAACAGAATCAGTCAGTTTTTCGCTATATGAAAGCTATTCCAACACAAGGAATTTGTTTAACTTGCCATGGTGAAAAACTAGCCCCGGCTATCACAGAAAAATTACAGCAATTGTATCCGCAAGATCAGGCAACAGGGTTCAAATTGGGTGATATTCGAGGCGCCTTTTCAATTACCCGAGCTATCAAATAATGCAAACTGTTTTACGTCGACTAGGACAGCAGGATTATGAAACCGTCTGGCGACAGATGCAGGACTTTACCCAGAATAGAGATGAAGAAACGTCTGATGAAATCTGGATAGTAGAGCACCCTGCTGTTTATACGCTGGGGCTCAATGGCAAGCGCGAACATTTGCTTAATATAGACAATATACCAGTTATTGAAACAGACCGTGGAGGGCAGGTAACTTATCACGGCCCCGGTCAGTTGGTGATATACCTGCTATTGGATATAGAACGATTAAGTATGGGGGTTAGATCTGTAGTCACCTTGCTTGAACAGGCAATGACTACAAGCCTGGCTCAATATGGCATTAAGGCCATAGCAAAGCCAGAAGCACCAGGCGTATATGTTGATGATAAGAAAATTGGCTCAGTCGGCTTAAGAGTGAAAAGAGGATGTTGTTACCACGGGCTCAGTCTTAATAATAATATGGACTTAAGCCCATTTAATAATATTAATACCTGTGGTTATTCTGAGCTGGAAGTTACCCAGCTTGCTGACCTAAATATTAAAATAAACACTTATGAACTTGCCGTGCCGGTTGTTCATCATATTCTACAAGCGATAACAAAATGACCTTAAAAGCACCTTCACGGGCGACACCAGAAACACATCAACGCAATGCAGAAAAGCTGGCAAGAATTCCGATAAAAGTTGAGACTAGTGAGACAGTGTTACGTAAACCGGACTGGATAAGAGTCAAAATATCTGGCAATGAAGATATTACACGGATTAAAAAAACCTTAAGGGAAAATAAATTACATACGGTGTGTGAAGAAGCGGCCTGTCCAAATCTAGGCGAATGTTTTAGTCATGGCACAGCGACTTTCATGATTATGGGGGATATATGTACCCGCCGTTGCCCATTTTGTGATGTGGCTCATGGCAAACCTAAAGCTTTAGACAGTCAGGAACCTATCAATCTGGCAAAAACCATTAAAGCCATGGCGCTTAAATATGTGGTGATTACCTCGGTAGACCGAGATGATTTAAGAGATGGAGGCGCGGGCCATTTTGCAGACTGTATTAAAGCGATACGGCAGCATTCTGCTGCAACTAAAATTGAAGTATTAGTGCCTGATTTTCGAGGGCGTATGGATAAAGCTGTTGATATTCTTAAACAACAGCCTTGTGATGTGTTTAATCATAACCTGGAAACAGTGCCCAGACTGTATAAACAAGCCAGGCCTGGTGCAGATTATCAGGGATCCTTAACCTTGTTACAAAAATATAAGCGGGCCTATCCGGAAGCGATGACAAAATCTGGCATTATGCTTGGACTTGGGGAACAGGAAGACGAAGTTAATCAAGTGATGAAAGACTTGATAGATCATGGCTGTAGCATGTTAACCTTAGGCCAGTATTTACAACCCAGCAAAGATCACTTGGCTGTAAAAGAATATGTTACTCCAGAACAATTTGATCGATATGCTGAGACAGCAAAAGCATTAGGCTTCAAGAATGTAGCCAGTGCACCTCTGGTTCGGTCTTCTTATCATGCAGATTTGCAGGCAAAGGAATTGACCTGAGCGATTGGTAAGGCTATGGATTGAAAATTAGTACTTTATCATCCATTTGCCAGGCAGGGTATTTCTGCATAATAGCGATAAATAAATCAGATTCAATATGCTTGTTCAACCATTGGTTTAGTTTTTGATAGCCAGATGATTGAAACCAGTCTTTATCTACATTGGCAAATTGTCGAATAAATGGAAAGATTGCCATATCAGCTAAAGAACATTGGTCGTTGCAAAGAAATAACTGCTGAGATAAACGTGATTCTAATTCAGTAATAAAAACCTCTGCTTTTTGCCGGTAATAGTGTTCACTGTGTTCAGGATAGCGATCAGCGTATTTATATCGATCCAGATAATATTTAAACGATTGATCATTTTTCTGAATCAATTGCTCAATTTCTTTCGCTAAAGCATTGCTTTTCCAGTTTTTTGGGTCATTAATAGATAAGGCCCAATGCATAATTTCAAGACTTTCCTCTATCACTTTTCCATTATCTAATAATAAAACCGGCACAGTGCCTTTGGGGGAAACATCAAGTAAATGTTGAGGTTTATCGCGTAGCACCACTTCTCGTAACTCGACTGTAACCGCTGATGCCGCGATGGCTAATCGTGCTCTCATGGCATAAGGGCAACGACGGAAGCTGTAAAGTATTGGCTTGGTAGTATCCATATAAAGACTAATACACTTCTCTTAAATAAATTTGTTTACTGTTGCCTTTGTAAATACCAAAAGTGGCACGGGAAGAAGGCGAGTTATCATGGCTTCCATTGTTATCCCAGTCATAAGCAAGCCATGGGGAAGATGAAATGAATGTGGCAGTGCCAATATCTACATACCCCGTATTTCCTGCTCCAGGCGCTGTTAACGATAAACCGGCTTGACCAAGGTTTAAAGGTGAATTGCCAATACTGGCTGTTGAGCTGCCAGAACCAACAGATACAGGACTAAGGGCATTATTAAAACGTAATTGATTGGTTGAAATGCTGGTACAAGTGTCTTCAATATTTGTGACAAAATAAGAGCCATTAAAATATTCTGTGAATAATGGAACCGCTAGATTAGATAATTCAGAGCCGTGGGTATTTGCAATATTAAGGCGACCAAACCGTATAGATGAAGCTGATGACTGTAGGGTCTGAGGCAGGCCTTGTGTTTGAATACCATCACTATCAGTGATATCGGTGAATTCAAAATCGACAGTTGGGGTAAAAGGTGCAATTTTACTATTGTCCTGGTGTAAATAATTAAAGCTGTCATTACCAAAAGAAAAAGTCAGACTACCATTGGTATTATCGGCCAGCGTAGCTGAACCAGGTGTCCATAATAGATTAACCAAGGTGCTACCATCTGCTCCAAGCTGTGATGAATCGGTCGCTGGTGTGGTTACATTAAAGTCAGTTGCAGTAAGGTGATCAGCATAAACACCCGTATAATTGAAGGTCACTGTGGCAGGGCTAAGAGCATTATAGGCGGTGATAGTTAATGTAGGCGCTGTTTGATAGTTAAATGTTTGTCCGTTATAAGTGAAACCAGTGCAAGCATTAGAAAAAACACCATCAGTTGAAGCTGTCACTTTAAAATGATCAGGGGTAAAACGGCCAAAATAACTTGCTGTTGCCGTATTACCAAAGTTACAGCCTATGCGATTTTTCCCTGTTGAGTCATTAGTAGGGTCATTTTCAAAGCTGTTTATTATGCAGTCGTCAGACCCTTCATCCCCGGATAATTCGGTGAATTTATCATCGTAAATAGCATTCTCTAAAAGTAGAAACCAGCCGACATCTGAATAGTTAAAATTACCAGTAAAAGGGCTATCTGTTGCAGCTCCAGAACGTGTCCCTGTTAACGTACCAGCTAGACTGGCTCCTGAGTGAGCTGTAACAAGGCTGTTATCAATTTGATTTGGTTTATCATCATAACCAGTAAAGACCAGATCAAAGAATGCGCCAGCTTTTGTTGTTGAAGCAGACGACGGTGTCGGTGATGCTGTGCTTGCTAAGCTAGTCGATGAAACGCTAAATGTGGTGGGTCTAATAGCAAAACTATCTGTTGAGCAGCCAGTCACAGTATCGGCAGGGTTGGTTTTGTCTATAACTCGGCATTTAACTTTTTTGTAAGCAGAGCTTGTTACGGATGGGTTTAAGTTAGCTGTTATTTTGCCGGCATCTGCTGATGAAAAAGCTAAATTTTGTACTATTGCCGGATTGAGTGCGTTGTAGGTAGAACAAGAGCCTGATGAGGCGTCAACAAGTTCAATGCTGACGGTATGGTCTGAACCATTGGCAAAGTTGTTTTCTAAAGTATTGGCATCACGTAAAGCAACCACATCAAAGCTCAATGATTGAGCAGTTGTTTTTGTATATAGTTTCCCTGTAATGGCATCAGTGCCTTGTTCTACACAATTAAAATTAGTTGCTGGGGTATCTCCACCGCCACCGCCACAGCTAGCATTATTTGGATAACCAAAGACCTGCACTTCCGCTAGATGTAAAAAGTTTCTACCGTTCAATTGCACTTTTACGGTGCGGCCAGGGGTATTGGAGGGTAAATTGATGGTTAAAGACGGATTAAAAGTTCCACCACCACTATAATAGACCTTGCTCCAGACGGTGTTTCCAGCATTGTCTAGCACGAAGACAGTAAAGTTGGATAAACGGGTAGAGCAGCAATCTGTACGATTCCATAAAACAATGCTATCTAGTAATGAATCCTCAGCTAATTTCACTTGCCACCAGGCTTTCAAGTCATTGTTGGTATGGTTGAGTGAATTAGTGCTACCCCATTTCCAGACGCCGCTGGTGTTATTGTCGATAACATGCTTGGGTAATGAGTAAGCGGCATTTCTCCAGGTTGAAGACTGGCTAGCTGTACCATCTAAAGCCAGGTTTTTTGTTGCGCAGGGTTTTGTTTCAGGGCACGGATGGGTCGAATTCATCTGTTGCTGGATTTCTGCCTTATTTAAGGCTTGATTGAATATGGCTACCTCATCTATTTTGCCATCAAATAATCTGGAGCTAATACCCTGATCTGCACCGATCTGTAATGGGAGGTTGTTTAATCTTAGTGAACCTGATATTGATTTTGAGGCACTTAATACTCCATTAATGAAAATGGAGGCTTCATTATTATTATCAGAATAGACAATAGCTACATGGGTCCATTTGTTTACTGTTATGGCTGTTGATGTAGTTAGTTCTCGAGAGCCTCCACTCCACCACCAAAAAAGCTGTCCCCTTGAATTAATATGAAATTCAAAATTAGTATCTTTTGAAACAATAGTTTTTAAGCCGCTTCTTGGAATCGAGTTAGGGTATACCCATGAGGTAACAGTTAATTCATCAGAAATATCCAGTTGAGAATTATCGGCTATTTGTACATAAGATTTTCCATTAAAGTCACCGTAACCACAGGTACCCGGATCACCACTAATGGCTGGGGTAGGTTGAGATGTATTGGCTCCATTGATAGCTATTCCAGAGTGGTTATTTCCAGAGCTGTCAACTACTTCATTTGTTGAACCGTTCCAGCTGGCTTCATCCATATGCCAGTTTGCAATGGGTGATGGAAATACAGAGGGTGGAGTATTGCCACAGCTTGAAATATTATTAACAGCATCTTGGTCGCTTTTGGTGTAAGTAAAAGAAACATCCTTTTTTTTGATTTTTATCTCTCCGCCCGAGACGATAATTGCACCATGAAAGGAACTATTCTTACCTTCGATTTCAATTTCATCGATATTGGATGGACCATAGATAAGCCCTGTAAAGTTTAGATTGTCACCTTTGTTTTTAAATTTTGCACCAGAATGTAGGTAAACAATAAAATCAGCGACTCCTTTTGTTGTATTAACTTTAATATCTTTATCATCTATTTTAAATTCATCTTTTATATGAAAGATGACTGGGCCACTACTAATATTAAGAATGATATTTTTGTCATCAAGCTTTAACTCATCAATAAAGTAAGTTCCAGCCGAGAAGTTAAGCGTAGCCTGTTTTTTTACTTCAAGTTTGTCTATATGGAATGGGCCCCCACCTGTAAAGTCGACAGTAATCCCTTTTTTATCAATTTTTATATCATCATAAAAAAACTCTGAACTATGGTTAATCGTAGTGTTTTTTTGTAGTTTGAGGTCTGTTTTTGATTTGTTGGATGGAAAACTGCTGGGACTTAAACTGGGCAAGGTCAGGTTAATATTTGTATTCACATTGCCATTAATATCAATAGCTACCAGGGGCTTATATTCCTTTTTAGCAACGTTGTTTCCATTGACTTTTATTTGTTCTTCAAGCTTGATTTTTGATTTACTGTATAAAGGGTAAGTCCCTGGAATAAGACCACATGAACTATGAGCTACAAATGGAAATAGGCTGGAAAGTATAATAATTGTGATTATTTTCAATTGCATGTGTCTTTCCGGGTAAATTTAATTGAATCAACTCGTTTTATTTTGACAGGTTGGACAAATATGCTGACCATCTTTTGTATATTTCCAGCCACTATTTAGAGCCGCAGATAAATCACCATCAAACCAGGCGCGACCATCACTTAATCGCCTACCTTCGCGATCACCTTCTCGTGGGCTGCGGCGAAACTCAATAGATCTGAGTCCTTGAGGGTTGCAGATATCACAAAAAATAAAAGATCTTATACTCATATTGAAAGTCTATTAGATTTAAAGGAGGATGAAAGTGAATTGGATCGAGTTTATAAAAAACATTATAAATAATAATATTTATACTAGAATTAAATAAAATTATAGGTTAATTTAACTGTATTGTTTGGTTTTTATATAAAGGATAAAAATGTTACGAAATAAACAGCAAGGCTTTACTCTGATTGAATTGATTATGGTTATCGTTATTTTAGGGATATTGGCTGCTACAGCATTGCCTAAGTTTGCCAGTATGGGGGCAGATGCCAGGTTATCCGTTTTAAAAGGCGGCTTAGGCTCAGTTAATTCTGCAATTGCTATAGCGCATGCTCAGGCACTTATTAAAGGTCAAACAGGAGCAACAGGGACAGTTGATCTAGAAGGCAGTACTGTTAATTTGGTGTATGGCTACCCTAAGAAAAGTACTGATGGAATTGATTTGGCTGTTAACGTGACGGGCGATCTTTCTATTGCTTCCGGGGTGCTGACAATTTCTGGTGTGGCCGATGCCACAAAATGTACAACAACTTATACTCAAGCAACTGCATCAGCTCCAGCATCGGCTGCTTTGGTAGCATCACCAGACTGTAGCTAAGCTTTCTGTTTTCCCGTTCTCACGTTAAGTCCTATGAGAACGGGATGAAATATTTCAATTCATGACCTATAACAGGCAAGCTGGCTTCACTTTAATTGAATTAATTATGGTGATTGTTTTATTAGGCATCTTGTCATCAACCATAATGCCTAAATTCTTTGAAAAAAGTGTGTTTACAGAACGTGCTTTTTTTGACGATACTTTAAATGCAGTGCGTTATGCCCAGAAACTTGCGGTTGCTACCGGCTGTAATGTACAAGTGGCTATATCAGCTAATAGCTATACCTTAATGCGCCAAGGAAGTTCCAGTTCCTCTTCCTGTCCAGGAGGGTCTTCATATAATCTAGCCATTCCTCATCCTAGTTCTGGTGCTGCTACATATTCAGGTGATGAGTCGGGGATGACAGTAGTCAGCACAGCTTCTTCCTTTGTCTTTTATCCATTGGGAAATGTCTCGACTGATGTATCTATTACTGTTAATGGTGCTAGAAAAATGAAAGTCATTGCCAGTACAGGCTTTGTCTATGTCTGCCCTGATTTAACTTGCGCATTATGAGCATGCATAGCAAGCTGCAAAATGGTGTGACATTAATTGAACTAGTACTTTCAATAGTTGTTATAAGTATTGCATTAACGGGAATATTAACGGTAATGAATTTTACTGTCAGGCATAGTGCAGATCCTATTATTCAACATCAGGCTATTGCAATTGCCGAGTCTTATCTGGAAGAGATTTTATTACAGGCCTATGAGGCTGGTGGTTATAGTGGAACAGATCGAAGCAAGTTTGATGATGTAGATGATTATAATGCGCTAGCTGATTTAAAAGTGCGGGATCAACAAGGCAATGAATTAACGGCCTTTTCTGATTACACAGTGACAGTGCTAGTGTCTGCACCTACAACGTTGACAGGAAATGTGTTAGCCAAAAAAATAACAGTGACCGTGTCTGGTGCAGCCAATACAAGTATTCAGCTGCTTGGGTATAGAGCGAAAATACCAAATGATTAGACAATACACAAAGGGCTTTACGCTTATTGAGTTAATTATGGTGATTGTGCTGGTTGGTGTTCTGTCGGCCATGACCACCGATATCATTACGCTACCGGTTAAAAGTTATCTGGATTTAGAGCGTCGAACAGCCTTGGTAGATACTGCAGAAATTGCTTTAAGGCGCATGCAGCGAGATATTCGCCGTGCTTTACCGAATAGTATTAGAATTAAAACTACGGCTAACAGTGTGGTGATGGAGTTATTACATACTGTAGATGGTGGGCGATATCGTCACGACACGGGGACAGGGGATATTGCCTGTTCAGCAGTTGGAGATAATATTTTGTTGTTTAATTCGGCAGATAGCTGTTTTGATGTGATTGGCGAATTGGTGAATTTTTCTGAAATTGATACTACAAACCATTGGTTAGTGATCAATAATACGGGGTCTTCAGGTGCCAATGCTTATGAGCAAGACAATAGAGCTGCTTTAAATAGCAGTCCTGACTTTACTAAAACTAAAGTTTTCTTTTCTAAGGTCCCACCTTTTTCTTCTCCTCCCTTAGGAACAGCCCCTTATCGTTTTTTTATTGTTGATACACCGATTACCTATCAATGTGATTTAGTGAAAAATCAATTGATTCGCTATCAGGGCTATACTATTACTTCCTCTCAAGCTAACCCTCCACCCGCAGGAAAAGGACATTTGCAAGCAGATAAGGTTGCAGCCTGTACATTTACATATATTAAAGGCACTTCATCTCGTTCAGGATTGGTAACGCTGGAGATGACCTTAACTGATAGTGCGGGAGAGTCTGCTCGGCTGGTTCATCAGATACATGTGGACAATATGTTATGAGTCAGCAACGTGGCTTTACCCTTGTTATGGCTATTTTTATTTTAGTGGTATTGGGAGCTTTGGCTGGTTATATGGTTAAGCTAAGTGGTGTGCAACAGGCAACTTCTGTTTATGCGATTCAAGGGGCAAGAGCTTATCAAGCTGCACGGGCCGGAATTGAATGGAGTATATCCAGAATTGTTGATAAAAATGGTGGTTGTGCCGAGGTTATAGCAGCCTCTCCTATGACTTTTGCGGATATCAATGGTTTCTCGGTTACATTGAAATGTAAGGAGCCCTTAGGGAACCCATATACAGTGGGGGCCACTAATTTAAGTGTTTATAACATAGAGGCATTTGGTGAATTTGGTAACTACAGTGGTGCTGAGTATGTTTCACGAAGATTAGCCGTTTCTATTACTCATACTAATTAAAGAAGGCTATGTCATCGTTAAGTGTTGAAAACGCTCTTAAAAGCCCTCTCCAGCAGGAGAGGGCTTAAGAGCCACAAAATCCACACTTAACGGTGACATAGCCTTAAAGAACCCCTGATCAAGTCCAATTATTTTTAGCTTGCTAAAACAGCCGATATTTTCCACGAAGATCGGCGCAATAGAATGACTATTACTACTCACTTCATGAAAAATAGCGACAGTTTTTTCTGCGCTAAATTCTAACCAACTTAATCAGAGGTTCTTTAATGCATTGCAGAAGATAAATTCCACATAGGTAAAAAGATCCCTAAGGCTAATACCAAGACCATAATACCAATCACCACTATTAGCAAAGGTTCTATTACAGAGGCAAGGTTTTTCAGTTCTGTATCAATTTCTGACTGATAAAAGTCAGCAACTTCTAATAGCATCTCGCTAATATTCCCGGTTTCCTCTCCTACCATAATCATTTGTATAACTAGTGGCGGGAATAAGCCTATGCTCATGGCCATACGACTAATACTGTCACCTTTTTCTATACCAATTCGCATTTGGTCCAGTTTTGAGCCAATATAAACATTGCCTAGAGCCGAAGAAACGATTGTTATCCCTTGAATTAAGGGGACACCAGAACTGAGAATCATGGCAAAGGAACGGGAAAAGCGTTCCATGGTCGCTCGATGAATAATGCTGCCAACAGCGGGTATCTTTAACAGTAACTGGTCTTTTTTTAGATGGCCTTCTGGGCTTTTGATGTATTTGCTTATAGAAAAAGCAATGACTATTAATCCAGTTAAGATATGAGGCCAGAATTGAACGGTAAAATCTGAAATTCCCATTAGCAGTTTTGTTTGCCAAGGGAGTTCTGAGCCTATTTTGTCAAATACACCTTTAAATGCGGGAATAACATAGACATTAATAATGCCCATCGCCACACTAATAGCAATGATCACCATGGAAGGGTAGCGCAATGCAGATTTTATCTGGTTTTGCGTTTCTTTCTCTCTCTCAAGGTAATGTGATATTTGCTGGAAACCTTGATCGAGTCCTCCAGTGGCTTCTCCAACATTCACAATACTAACAAACAGGGTGGAGAAAATTTTGGGGTGTAGAGCCATCGCCTGTCCAAGCGGGAGACCTCCCTCCACTGAATGAGCTACTTCTTTAAGGGCATTTGCCAGGGCGGTGTTTCTAGTTGATTCTGTCAGGCTGTGTATGGCTCTGATTAGTGGAACACCCGCTTTAGTCAAACTGTACATTTGTCGACTAAATAGCATTAAATCATCAATTTTTAAGCTATTGAGTGCATGCCATTGATTTATTCCATCCATTATATCAACAGCAATGACAGTTTCTTTTATATTGATAGGTGTCATATCCTGGCTAACAAGTCTTTGGGCAACGGTTTTAGAGTTATTGGCTTCTATAGTGCCTTCAACTAAAGTGCCGGAATGATTACGTGCTTTATATTGATAATGGGGCAATTTAGACTCCGGAACCAGTGATACGAATGACTTCATCCAGAGTGGTAATGCCTTGGCGAACAAAGTCTAATGAGCATTCGGTAAAGGGTTTGAAGCCTGGTGTTTTTTTTGCTGCCTGAGAAAATGCAGCAGAATCATTTCGTCTTAAGGCATCAAGTGTTTCATGACGCATTTCTAATAATTCATAGACACCAATTCTTCCTCTGTAGCCTGTCTGGTTACAATGCTGGCAGCCTTTACCCTGTTTAAAATTAATAGTTTTGCTATCAATATTTAAGGCATTTTCCAGCCAGGTTTTATGGGCTTCTTCAAGTTCCATCGGGGAGATGCAATGTTCACAGATTCGCCTGACTAATCGTTGGGCAATAATAACTTTTAAGGCACTAGCTAAAATATAGCCTTCAACCCCCATATCTAAAAGACGTGTTGCAGTTTCTACTGCACCATTAGTATGTAAGGTGGAAAAAACCAGGTGACCCGTGATGGAGGCGCGAATAGCAATTTCGGCGGTTTCGGTGTCTCGCATTTCCCCAACCAGTAACACATCGGGATCTTGTCTTAAGGCCGAACGAAGTACGCTGGCAAAGGTTAGTCCTACTTTTTCGTTCACTTGTGACTGATTAATACGAGGAATATTATATTCAACAGGGTCTTCAGCAGTAATTATTTTGGTGTCAGGTTGATTAACCTCAGATAGAGCCGCATAAAGCGTGGTTGTTTTACCACTCCCCGTGGGGCCTGTGACTAATATGAGTCCATGAGGATTGTTTATATAAGACCTGAAGCGGCATAGTATTGATTCAGGAATA
>Ga0209707_1000360_pt1 | contig 28079 bp, 25 predicted proteins | sample EN4Hudsemesocosm_FD_184630 | JGI IMG/M metagenome (GOLD analysis project Ga0209707, IMG submission 184630) | Methane-oxidizing microbial communities from mesocosms in the Hudson Canyon - EN4B Hudson Canyon (SPAdes) (version 2) | ecosystem: Environmental > Aquatic > Marine > Cold seeps | place... | reverse complement strand
CAATCTGCGTAATGATAAACAGATACAAAACAAAAAAAATTTATGTAGGTGATGTGGCGATTGGTGGGGATGCCCCAATTTCTGTTCAGTCTATGACTTACAGTAAAACCTCTGATGTAGATGCAACAGTTGAGCAAATAAGACAGCTCCACTTCGCAGGTGCAGATATAGTGAGGCTGGCAGTTCCAGATATGGCAGCAGCTTTAGCGCTTAAAGAGATAAAAAAACAGACAAGTTTGCCAATAGTTGCAGATATTCATTTTAATCATAAATTGGCGCTCATTGCTGCTGAAGTTGTTGATTGTATTAGAATAAATCCAGGAAATATTGGGAATAAACAAAGAGTAGCTGAAGTAGTAAAAGCTTGTGCTCAAAGAAACCTGCCCATTAGAATTGGGGTAAATTGTGGTTCTTTAGAAAAAGAGTTTGAAACTAAATATGGACAAACAGCAGTTGGAATGGTTGCAAGTGCCGATTATAATATCAAGTTTTTAGAAGACCTTGGATTTACAGATATTAAGGTGTCTTTAAAAGCCAGTGATGTTCAACGAACTGTTGAAGCCTATAGGCTCTTAAGACCTAAAAATCATTATCCTTTCCACCTTGGAGTTACTGAAGCTGGAACACTGTTTCACTCTACTATTAAGTCTTCAATTGCGCTAGGTAGTTTACTACTAGATGGTATTGGTGATACTATGCGAATCTCAATTACAGGGGAACTTGAAAAAGAGATTGAAGTAGGTCGAGCCATCTTAAAAGATGCTGGACTTGTAAAAGAAGGACTAAACATCATTTCTTGTCCAACTTGTGGTCGAATTGAAGCAGATTTAGTCAGTGCCGTGGCCGAAGTTGAGAAAAAGACAAAACACATAAAAGCTCCATTAAATGTCTCAGTAATGGGATGTGTGGTAAATGCCTTAGGTGAAGCAAAAAGTGCTGATGTTGCTATTGCATATGGAAAAGGCAGTGGTATGATTATCAAAAAAGGTGAAGTTATCGAAAAATTACCTACAGATAAACTATTGGACAGATTTTTAAAAGAAGTTGAAATCGAAGCAGATAAATATAAAGAGGAAAACTAGTATAAATGGATAGCGTTTACAGTATAAATATCGAAAGAGCCGTTCTGAGTTCTGTACTATTTAACCCAGAAGAAATAGAAGAAATATTAGGTGTATTAAAACACAAAGACTTTTATCTCCCTGCGCATCAAAAAATCTTTGAAGTTATGGAAAACTTACATACTAATGATTTACCTATTGATGAAGAATTTATTCGTAAAAGAGTACTTGCTAAAGATGTAGATGATTCAATTTTGATTGAAATTTTATCTGCAAATCCTATTACCAATACTATGGCATATGTTTCTGAAATCAAAGATGGATCAGTTAAACGTGAGCTTGCAACCTTAGCAACTACTATTAAAAAAGTTGCCATTGAAGAAGATCTTCCAGCTGCTGAAGCCATGGATACTGTACAAAATGCGCTTTATCAAATAACCACTGACTCCGTTGCCAGTGAACTAAAAGATATGGATACCATCAATACTGAGACTCTTGATTATATCAAACGTATGAAAGAGATGGGAAACAAACATCTTATTGGGGAAACCACGGGATTTTATGAGTTGGATAAAAAAACCACTGGGTTTAATGCCGGAGATTTAGTCATAATTGGTGCTAGACCCGCGATGGGTAAAACCGCACTGGTTCTTAATATGGGATTGGCCAATGTTGAACAAGGGAAAGGTGTGATTATCTTCTCCCTGGAAATGCCAGCAGAGCAGCTAATGTTGAGAATGTTAAGTGCGAAAACATCTATACCTCTTCAAAATCTTAGAAAAGGGGATTTAGATGATCAACAATGGAGTAATCTTACTGCTGCATTTGATGATTTGAACGGGAAAAAACTTTTTGTGGATGATGGCGGTAGTTTAAATATCAATCAACTTCGTGCACGAGTTCGAAAAATTGCACAAAACCAGGATAACAATATCTCAATGATTATCATTGATTACCTTCAACTAATGCAAGGTACAGGTGGGAAAGACAGACACCTCGAGGTCTCTGAAATCTCTAGGGGACTTAAAATGCTCGCTCGTGAGATGAAAATTCCTGTAATCGCACTTTCACAGCTAAATCGTGGATTGGAAAATAGACCAGATAAACGTCCAATGTTAAGTGACTTAAGAGAATCAGGTTCTATTGAGCAAGATGCTGATATTATCATGTTTGTATACAGAGATGACGTATATAAAGAACGTGATGAAGCACGAAAAGAAAAAGAAGCAAAAGACAGAGGGGAAGAATATAAATCAACCTTTATTAACAATCCTGTAGAAGAAGCGGAAGTTATTATTGGAAAACAAAGAGCAGGACCTATTGGTACTGTTAAACTTGACTTTCAAAAGGGTTTTACTCGCTTTGTGGATAAAGAACAAAGTGGTGTAGCACCAATTGAAGTGGTGTATGAACAAGTGGCAGATGTGCAAAAAGATACAGTGGTAGAAATACCAGATATTTTATAAGGGAAGAATTTGAAGATACTCATAACTGGAACAGCAGGATTTATAGGAAGTCATTTAGCACTTAAATTACTTAATCGTGGTGATGAAGTGGTTGGACTTGATAATATAAATGACTACTATGACCAAAATGTAAAGTATGGTCGTCTTCAACGAACGGGAATTATTAATACTCTTAATGAAGGTAAAAGGATAAAAGAAAATGAACTTTTAACTTCTTCAATATATCCTAAATATAAATTCATAAAAATGAATTTAGAAGATAAAAAAAGTATGGAAGAGCTTTTTGAATCTGAGAAGTTCGATGCTGTATGTAATCTCGCAGCACAAGCTGGAGTTCGTTATTCATTAACCAATCCACACGCATATGTTGACAGTAACATCGTTGGATTTGTAAACATTCTGGAATGTTGTAGAAATTATGACGTGAAAAACCTATCTTATGCATCTAGCTCATCTGTATATGGACTAAATGAAGCATTACCTTTTAGTACAAGCCATAATGTAGATCATCCAATATCTCTTTATGCTGCAAGTAAAAAATCAAATGAACTGATGGCACATACTTATTCACACCTTTTTGGAATACAAACTACTGGATTGAGATTTTTTACCGTTTATGGACCATGGGGAAGACCTGACATGGCGTTATATCTTTTTGTTAAAGCAGCACTAGAAGGCAAAACCATAGATGTATTTAATAACGGTGAAATGTTAAGAGACTTTACTTATGTTGATGATATTGTTGAAGGAGTTACGAGAGTAATAGATAATCCATCAAATGCTAACAAGAATTGGACAGGAAAAATTCCTGATCCATCAACTTCAAGTGCACCTTATAAAATTTACAATATTGGAAATAATAGTCCAGTGAAACTAATGGATTTTATAGAAGCCATTGAAAATAAAATTGGTAAAGAGATTAACAAAAATATGATGCCAATACAGCCAGGTGATGTTCCTGCAACATATGCTGATGTAACTGATTTGGTTGAAAACCTAGATTATAAACCTGAAACTTCTATTCAAGAAGGTATTGATTGTTTTGTTGATTGGTACATAGAGTTTTTTGGAAAAGGTAAATAGAAATTTGACTTTTATAAAAAATAAACAAAAAATCAATGATATCAATGCATATTTACTGATTGCATTTGCATTTGCTTTACCTTTAACAGTTGCAGGTGCTAATATCATTGATGCAATTATTGTACTTCTTTGGCTTGCACGAGGGACTTTTAAAGAAGATTGGAATGAAGTTAAAAACAATAAGGTCGTTTTGGCTGTACTTGGGTTTTACTTATTACATATTGTTGGACTTTTATGGACTGAAGATATGCAATGGGGATTACATATTCTTAAAAAAGAGACAAAATTTTTAATGATTCCCATATTTATGCTTTTTGTGAGGCGTGAACACATTAAATACTACATATATGCTTTTTTACTTGCAATGACTATTAGTGAAATATTGTCATATGGAATTTGGTTTGATTTAATACCTGCTTTTAAAAATGCAACAATAGTTAATCCTACAGTTTTTATGAGTCATATATCCTATAACCCATTTTTAGCATTTGCGATATATATTATAAGTTCTATATTTCTATTCAGTAAAGATATTGATAATAGAAAGAAAATCATATATGGTTTTTTTATTTTAACGATGACCATTAATATGTTTATTACTGGTGGACGAGCAGGGCAAGTCATGTATTTTACTACCTTAATAATTCTATTTTTCCAATTTTACTGGAATCAAAAAATAAAAGCTCTTTTATTAACAGTTATTATAATACCTTCAATATTTTTAATAAGTTATAATTATAGTGAACTTTTTAAAATAAGAGTAGATGCGGCAATTTCAGATATAAAGCACTATGATGTGAATGCAAACACATCTGTTGGGCTGAGATTAGCTTTTTCAATTAATTCTTGGGATATTATAAAAGAAAATCCATATATAGGTGTTGGAACAGGTGATTTTGTAAATGAATATAAAAAAGTTAATGAAATAAACTCACCTGATTTACCAAGTCCTGATCAACCACATAATATGTATACTCTTGACTTGGTTCAATTTGGGTTATTAGGATTACTTAGCTTATTAAGCATTTTATATTTTCAAATCAAACATGCTCTTAAAAATGATGATTTTATATATAAATGTATTGGTATGGCATTGCCTTTATTATATTCAGTTGTTATGTTAAGTGATAGTTATTTGCTCGGTCATTATACAGGTATGTTATTTATATTCTTTAGCTCTTTTTTATATAAGGAATACGCTCCAAATAGTAAGGAGAGGGATACATTATGAAAATAAGTGTAATTGGTACAGGATACGTTGGTTTAGTCTCTGGAACTTGTTTCTCTGATATGGGTAATGATGTAATTTGTGTTGATATCAACGAAGATAAAATCAAGGGGCTTAAAAATGGTGTTATTCCTTTTTATGAGCCTGGATTAGAACAAATAGTGATAAAAAACCAGAATAGTGGAGCATTGAGCTTTACCACTGATATTAAATATGCACTAAAAAACTCAGATATTTGTTTTATTGCTGTTGGAACACCTATGTGTGAGGATGGAAGTGCTGACTTAAAATATGTAATTGAAGTTGCTAAAAAGATAGGTGAAAATATAGATCAATATATGTTAGTAGTTGGTAAAAGCACAGTACCCGTTGGGACGGCAGAAATAGTAAAAAAAACAATTCAAACATCACTTTCGAATCGCCATTCTTTACTTGCATTCGATGTTATATCAAATCCAGAGTTTTTAAAAGAGGGCGCAGCTATTAATGATTTCATGAAACCAGACAGAATTATAGTTGGTGCTGATTCTATTGAATCATTTGAAATAATGCGTGAATTGTATGCGCCCTTTACCAGAAGTCATGATAGATTTATCACTATGGATATCAAATCAGCAGAAATGACTAAATATGCAGCAAATGCTATGCTTGCTACAAAAATATCATATATGAATGAAATTGCAAATATATGTGAACTGGTTGGTGCAGATGTTAATATGGTGAGAAATGGTATTGGAAGTGATTCAAGAATTGGGTACTCTTTCATATATCCAGGTTGTGGATATGGAGGAAGTTGTTTTCCTAAAGATGTACAAGCACTGGTAAAAACTTCTCAAAAATTTGATTATGAAGCAAAACTATTAAATGCCGTGGAAATTGTTAATTACAAACAAAAAAAAATTCTATCAAATAAAGTCATAAAAAGATTTGGGGAAGATTTAAGTACTTTTACTTTTGCTATATGGGGTCTTTCTTTCAAACCAGAAACCGATGATATGAGGGATGCTTCTTCCCTTACTGTTATTAATGAGTTGACTTTGAAGGGAGCAAAGATAAAAGCTTATGATCCCAAAGCTATGTATGAAGCCAAAACTTTTTATCTTAAAAATAATGACAATGTGGAATATTTTGATAATAAGTATGATACTTTAAATGATTCCAATGCAATGATTCTGTTAACTGAATGGAAAGAGTTTAGAAGTCCTGATTTTGTAGAATTGAGCAAAAGATTAAAGAATAATATTATATTTGATGGAAGAAATCAGTACAACAAAGAAAAATTGGTAAAATTAAATTTTGAATATTTTCAAATCGGTGTAAAAAATGATTAAAGAAGTTTTTGTCATTACCAGAGTTAAATCATGTAATTATACAAATAAAATAAGAATTTCAAATAGCTTATATTTATCCCTAATTGATAATTCTGACATCGAAAAGACTAATTCTAGAGTCTTGACTTTTGAGAATAAAACATCTGGAATTTAAGATGTTAATAAAAAAAACACCACTATTTATGAGGTCAAATAGATTTACTAATGTAATGAGAGAGTATCATCTCCATGAATAAATACATATCATATTTTTTATCATCTGAAATGTTTATGTACAAACTATATAAATTTTGGCATTGGAACATATACAAATATTATTGTACGCTACTATTTAAAATGAAATGTAAGCTTTTAAATATACGTATTGGTAATGATTTGAATATTTATGGAGGAATAACTCTTATAAAGTATCCTAAATCAAAAATCAGTATTGGTAATAATGTTAGCATTATAGCAAATAAAAAAAGAGCGACATCATGTTGCGGGGATGATTTGTTTCGAATACGTACTTTTAGTACCTCTAGCAGAATTACAATAGATGACTATTGTAGTTTTGGAGGAGGAGGTAGTTTAAGTTGTCAAAGTACTTTTATCAAAATCGGTTACAAATCTTATATCGGACCAAATATACAAATTGTTGATAGTGACTTTCATAGTTTAGATGTTAGTACACGAGATAAGCCGGATATAAAAGCTAATAAAGGCGTTGAAATAAAGAATAATGTTTTTATTGGAATGAATGTTACTATTTTAAAAGGTGTTACTATCGGAGAGAACTCAATAGTTGGTGCCAATTCTGTTGTTTCTGCTAGTCTTGAATCCAATTCAATATATGCTGGTAATCCTGCCAAGTTCATAAGAAAAATATAAATAAAGTATTAAAATTTTAAGTATTGGAGTAGATTATTCTAACTATATTAAACTTAAATAAAAAAGATTCACTAGTTAGAATTATATTATATTTGCTAAGTAGCAATTTAATTAACTATGGGTTATTGTTCATTACTTCTGCCATAATTTTTAGAAATGTAGATAAAAGTGATTATGGTCTTTATGTCATTTTATTGTCTTTGTTTGCACTGGCAGAATTATTTATGGGAGGATACAATCAGGCTATTGCAAGATTTATAAAAGAGAAAATACCATTAAAAGATAAACAACAAATTATACTTTACACATTTTATTATAAATATTTAGTACTTGCAGTCTTCTTAATTCTATCATTTATATTTGTTAAATATGATTTATTAGAATTTTTGATAAATGATTTTGCCTCAGTTAGTAATGTCGTCAGTAATTTTTTCTACATCGTGATAGTCAATAGTATAGTTTCGATTTTCGTAGGTATTAGTACTACCACACTTACTTCTTTATTCAAGTATAGATTTGTCAACAATTTGGAAATTTTACGCAATATAACTTACTTAGTAATTGTTTTGAATTTAGTTTTTTATACTAATGATTATATGATTTATTTGTGTGTTAATACCTCCCTTAATATCCTAATACTGGTCATTCTGTCTTATAAAATGTATAGAGAATTTAATGAATATACAATTTTTTCATTACTAAAATTAAAGCTTGATATATCAATATATAGTAGGTATTTGCTATCATATGCTACACCATTAACAATGGTCTCTATAATTACTTACGTGAAAAATCACTTACCAATTATCATTTTAGGAAAAGAATTTGAACTTGAAAATGTAGCAGTATTTGCAATTATGAAAAATTTTTTTAAAGCAATGCATTCATTAATTGGGTCATTTGTAAATTCACTAACGTCAAAATTTATTACATTTAAAGAAAATGAGAAAAAATTTAAATTAGTTATGAACAGTTTGTATTATAGTAACCTTATAATAAGAACTTTGATTTATATTGTATTGATAATGACAATAAAGTACTTTTTTATGATTTATAAACTTGACAATATGTATATAAATCATTTGATTTTCTATATATTGGGTTTTGAGTTCATAATTGCGGGAATTATGGATAATTATGGAATCGTACTTAATTTGGGAAAAAGTACAAAAAATCTATTATATATAGGTATCATAAAAATGACATTCGAGTTGGTATTAATATATTACTTACTATTCGACTATGGTGTACTTGCCGCGGCACTAATAGTACTTTTATCTAGATATTTCACTGTTTTTATAAGTTATTTTTTTATTCGAAAAAATGAAATATTTAAATTAAGCTTTATAATTATCATGATACTTCTTCCTATAGTTTTTTATTTTCTTGCTGAGGTATCTGTATCATTAAAATATATTTAAATTATTATTGTATATAATAAGTTTCAAATTAAATATACTTAAATTGCATATACATGTTATTAATATTTAGGGGAGAATATATGCTGAAAAATAAATTAAATAATAATGAACTTACAATTGGTTCATGGATAACAATACCATCTACAGATGTGGTTGAGATACTTGCCTCGGCAAACTTTGATTGGTTGTGTATTGATCTGGAACATTCATCAATTGATTTGGAAATGGCAAAATTGTTAATTTTAACAATTCAAGCTAATAATATGAAAGCACTGGTAAGAGTTCCCAAAAATGAAGAAGTTATTATCAAAAGAGTTTTGGATAGTGGTGCTGATGGTATTATTGTGCCAATGGTAAAGACAAAAGAGGATGCAATAGATGCCGTTAACTTCGTGAAATACCCGCCTATCGGGAAAAGGGGTGTTGGTCTTTATAGAGCTCAAAACTATGGCTTAGGATTAGATGAATATAAGAAAAAAGTTGATGAGGAAATTGTAGTTATTGCCCAAATTGAGCATATTGATGCTGTGCATAATATTGAAGAAATATTACAAGTAACTGGCATTGATGGAACAATTGTTGGTCCTAATGATTTATCGGGTTCCATGGGCTACCCAGGCGAATATCATAGGGATGATGTTAAAAAAGCAATAAATGATATAAAAATTTCTTGTGAAAAATTCAATAAACCATTTGGTTTTCACGTTATTGAATCTGACCCTAAAAGCTTAAATGAAAGAATTTCGCAAGGGTGTACTTTTTTAGCTTATAGTTTAGACTTTTTCTTTTTAGGTGATAGTGCCAGAGCTGGTATGAAAAAAATAAAAAGAGGATTGATTTTATGAGTATTATCTCTATTATTCCTGCTCGAATGAACTCAAGTAGATTCCCAGGAAAGCCAATGGCTGATCTTTTAGGTATGCCAATGATAGGCCACGTTTATAAAAGAGTTAAAATGAGTAAACTTTTGAAAGAGGTTTATGTAGCTACCTGCGATAAAGTTATATACGATTATATAGAATCTATTGGCGGAAAAGCTATTATGACAAGTACTTCTCATGAAAGATGTTCAGATAGATGTGCAGAAGCAATGCTTAAAATAGAAAAAGAAGAAAATTTAAAAATTGATATTATTGTAATGGTTCAAGGCGATGAGCCACTTACTTTTCCAGAAATGGTTGACGAATCAGTAAAACCAATGCTTGATAATAAAGATATATTTATTACAAATTTAGTAGCTGATCTAAGTTGTGTTGGTGAATTTGATGATCCTAATGAAGTAAAAGTTGTAATAGATAAGTTTAATAATGCAATTTATTTTTCTAGAGAAGCAATACCTAGTAGAAAAAAAGGACAATTAAATGTACCTATGAAAAAACAAGTTTGCGTGATACCTTTTACTAGGGATTTTTTACTTGAATTTAATAAAATTGAGCCTACACCTCTTGAAATTATTGAATCAATTGATATGCTTAGAATTATTGAAAATGGGATGAAAGTTAAAATGGTACCAACAAAGTACGTAACTAAAGCTGTAGATACCAAAGAAGACTTGGAAAAAGTTGTAGAATATATGAAAAAAGATTTGTTGTTTCGACAAGGCTATTAGTGAAAGAAGAAGAAATTAGACCGAATGAACTTTTTGATACACTATTAAATTTAATAGTTGAAGATGTTGATACTTATTTTTCAGATGCAAAATATACAAATGTAAATTGTCCTGCTTGTAATTGTAAAGGTATATTTGTATTTAGTAAAAATAAATTCGACTTTGATGAATGCTCATATTGTAAAACATTTTATGTAAATCCTAGACCAGATAAAAAATCTTTAAATAGATATTATACGGAATCAAAATCCACAAAATTTTGGGCTACAACCTTTTATAAAGCTACAGAAAAAAATAGACGTGAAAAAATATGGAAACCCAAAGCGCAACTTATATATGATAAAATAATTCAGTATGGAAAAGAGACACAAACTATTATAGATATTGGTGGGGGATATGGCATTTTTATCGAAGAGTTTAATAAAATTTCCTCACTTACTCACTTGATTATTGAACCCTCACATGATTTAGCTCAAATATGTAGGAATAAGAAGCTTGTTGTCGTTGAAAAGTTTTTAGAAGATCTTGATGTCACAGATTTATATGAAGGTTCAAAAACATTTGTAAGTTTTGAGTTATTTGAACATTTGTTAAGTCCTAAACTTTTTTTGGAAATACTTCATAAAGTAATGAATATTAATGATATTTTTATCTTCACGACTCTTAACGGCATGGGTGTAGATATTCAATCTTTATGGGAAGACTCTAAATCAATTTCACCTCCAATGCATTTGAATTTTTTTAATCCAAAGTCTGTAGAAAAATTATTAAATAGAATAGGATTTGATGTGATAGAAGTAAGTACTCCAGGTAAATTAGATATAAGTATTTTGGAAAATAATATTAACAAAATTAAAGATAGATTTTGGAAGAACTTTATTGATTATTCTACAGAAAATGAAAAGAATAAGATGCAAAATATTATTAGGGATAATTTATTGAGTTCACATATGATGATTGTTTGTAGAAAGGTATAGTATGAAGATAGTTGTTACTTCTCCCTCCTTTTCAAAAAATTTAAACCTAGTGATGGAATTAAAGAGGTTTTTCCCAAATGTGAAAGTGAATGAAAAAGGTACATTGTTTAAAAAAGATGAGTTGATTGAATTTATTGGAGATGCTGAGTGCCTAATTGTTGGGCTAGATAAAATTGATGATGAAGTTTTAAAAAAATGCTCAAATTTAAAAATTATTAGTAAATATGGTGTTGGATTAGATAATGTAGATTTAGACTCTTGTAAAAAAAGAAATATTAAAATTGGATGGACTGGTGGTGTGAATAAATTATCCGTTGCCGAAATGACATTGGGATTTATGTTAATGTTGTCAAGAAATTTATATGAAACGTCAAATCAATTGAAAAATAAAACTTGGAATAAAAATGGTGGCTTTCAATTGAGTGGTAAAACAATTGGAATTATTGGTGTGGGTAATATTGGTAAAGAAGTTGTTAGATTACTAAAACCATTTAAGTGCCAAATTTTAGTTAATGATATTATAGAGCAATCTGAATATTATAAAGAGAATAATTTAATTGAACTTCCCCGAAATGAAATATTTGAAAAAGCAGATATTATTACTATTCATACAACATTGGATAATGATACTAGAAATTTAGTTAACTTAGAATTACTTATGAAGATGAAAACTAGTAGTTATATTATTAATACAGCAAGAAGTGGAATAATTGTTGAAAATGATCTTAAAGATGCTTTAAAAAATAATATAATTGCTGGTGCAGCACTTGATGTTTACGTAAGTGAGCCTCCTAGCGATTATGAATTACTTAGTTTATCCAATTTAATATGTACTCCTCATATTGGTGGAAATGCAATCGAGGCAGTAGAGGCTATGGGTATGAGTGCAATAAAACATGTTAAAGCATTTTGCAAACTATAAGGATACTCATGAGAAAAAAAGTGGTTATATTTGGTGGAAGTGGATTTCTCGGAAGTTATATTGCTGATGAACTCTCCAGGCGAAATTATCAAGTCATTATTGCAGATATAGGGGAGTCCCCTTATTTAAAAGCAGGGCAGGAGTTTAAAAAAGTTGATATATTAGACTTGAATAACGTATTAGATATTATTCAAGATGCAAGTATTGTCTACAATTTTGCGGCAGTTGCTGATCTTAATGAAGCAATTCATAAACCCATTGAATCAATGAATCTTAATGTAATGGGAAATTTAAATATCTTAGAAGCATGTAGAAAACTTGGAATAATAGAGAGATTTATTTATGCAAGTAGTGCGTATGCCTTAAGTGATGAAGGCTCTTTTTATGGTATTAGCAAACAAACATCTGAAAAGTTAACCCAGGAGTATTTTAAACGATATGGCCTTAAATACACAGTAATTAGGTATGGGTCTTTATATGGTGAGCGACCTAGTCATAATAATTATATTTATAATCTTTTGAAAAATGCTTTGAAGGATGGAATACTAGAATATAAAGGTGACGGAGAAGATCTAAGGGAGTATATACATGCGGCTGATGCTGCAAAACTCTCTGTGGATATAATTGAAGATGTACAATATGAAAATGAGCATATTATACTAACGGGTATTGAGAAACTTAAAAGAATTGAATTATTAACTATGATTAACGAAATTATGCAAAATAAGTTAGAATTAAAACAAATAGTTGAAAAAAACGAAGGTCATTATAAAATTACACCATATACTTTTCACCCAACTGTTGCTAAAAAACTTGTTGCGAATCCCTATATTGATTTGGGACAAGGGTTACTGGAGTGTATTCAAGAAATACACAAACACTCGACAAAAGATAAATAATGATTTTTTTAAGACGTATACTTGATTTCAATACTTTCATTAGGAAAGGTGCTAATTTATTTTGTAGTATTTTGGCATTTCCAGATGATTAAAAATATTTTATTTGATTTTGATGGAGTCATTTTAGATAGTATGAAAATTAAAGGTGATGGATTTGTTGAATTATTTAACAATGCTCAAAATATTCACATACGACGATTGGAAGAATATCATTATGAGAATGGTGGAATTTCTAGATTTGAAAAAATAAAGTACTTTTACGAAAGTCTATTAAACAAGACAGTATCAAATGATGAAATAATTTCATTGTCACACAAGTTTTCAGATATTATCAAAAATAAGTTATTTGATAAAAGTAATTTAATTAAGGAAACAATCGAATTTATTGACAAAAATTATAAAACATACAATTTACATATCGTTTCAGGTGCGGAACACAAAGAATTGAATAGCTTATGCAAATATTTTGATATTAATAACTATTTTTTAACGATTAGTGGCTCACCAACTAAAAAAGAAATTTTGGTTAGGGATATTTTAAATCAATATGATTATAAATTGAGTGAAACCATATTAATTGGTGATTCCATTAATGATTATAATGCATCTAAAAAAAATAAAATAAATTTTTATGGCTTTAACAATTTAGATTTGCAAAAAATATCAGATCAATATATCTATGACTTTGGAAATATTCAAATATGAATAAAAAGTGTATGATTACTACAAAATCAACTAGTATTGATTTAAAAGATACGGATGTCTATTATATAGAAGACTATATTGGTTTTGGAAATGTAACGGAAGCCAGAGTATTAACAGATAATATTTTTACTTGTAACAAAGAATTTATTAAAAAATATGATTATGATGGATATAAAGTCACTTGGGCATGGTATGATCAAATTTATCACTTGTGTTTAAGTTACACCGAAATACATAGCTTATTATTCAAGTTAGAACCTTTAGAGTATGATACAATTTTGATAAAAGATATTAGTTCCTTGTATAAAAGTGTCTTAGTACATTATTTTTTTGATAAAAACATAAAAATTGACGAACCTTTAGCTATTAAATCAGTAGTTAAACAATATATTATCAATACGATACTTCTGACTTTTACGGGTATATCTGTTGTATATTTTTTTCTAAGAAGAAAAAAATATGTTGCTATTAGGATTGAAGATATCTTATTTAAAGAAACTAAAAGTGATTTTAGATTCAATAATCTATATGAGACTATGCAATCCAATAATATAGATTATATTGAGTTTATTCGAAGTAGAAGTTTAAAAGATTTTATTATAAATACGCTCAAAAGAAAAAGGTTTTCCATTTATTATGACAGCATATATTACTTTGTTGGCTTATTTACAAAAAATAAAGTTTATGAGAAAAAAATCACAAACTTTCATGAATCTGTTTTGTATAAAACATCTCATAATAGTTTAATATTAATTAATACTATTAAATTTATAGAAAAAATTTATAAGCTGTGTCAGGTTAAGAAGATTATCACTATTAGTTTTAGTTATCGATCCGCCTCTTTGTCAATAGCGGCTAAATCTCTGAATATAAAAATCATTGGAATGATGCATGGCTTGTCTCGTAAAGATTATGTTGGAACAGAATTTATTGAACCTTATGCTGAGAATAAGTATATTGGTCCGGATATTTTTGGTGTTTGGAGCAATCATTTTGTTCAGTATTATAAAAAGTATTGCAAAATAGTACCTTTAGAAAATATTGTTCATAGTGGCTTACTAAGGCCTTTTCGGGGAGATGTTTTTTCAAATAGTATTTCCTTTTCCCAAATAGATGAAAAGAAAATTCGCGTATTAATTATTTCTGAGCCACTAGTTAGCGCTAAAGAAATATTGCCTTATATTAAAGAACTAATTAAGTGTAATAAGTTTCAAGTTTCAATAAAAGTTCGCCCAATGATTAAAGATAGTTTTTATGAAGAATTAAAAGATATCTTTCCTGATATAAAAGCTTTACCCAAGTATGATGGAAAAATACTTGATGATGGTTTAAATTTTGATCTTTTTGTAGGTAGTCACAGTACAGCAGTAATTGAGGCCAGCTTAATCAATAAAATATCCATTTTGATTCGTACTGAAAAATGGGGTGACCATTTTGATATAAATCAAATTGAGGATAATTTATTGTGTGAGGATGTAAAAGATATAGTTGGTAAGATAGAATATAGAGTAAAAAATGAAAATAGGCTACAAACCATCTTTAAGATTAAAGAAAAGTTTTTTGGTAGCAATAAAGATGGTACACAATGGATAATAGAACAACTCACAGATTATTCAAAAAATTAGGAGAACTTAGATGATAAAAGTTGGAGTCTTACTTGATTCTTTGTCAGCAAGAAAATATTTATATGAAACTGTTAAAGAGCTTGCAGGTAAAAAGAATATTGAACTCTTTTTTTTACTGAATAAAGTAGAGAAAAAAGAAGAGCAAAATTCAAAAAATAGTATAAGCAAAATCAATAGCTATTTTTTTACTTATATGGTTAAAATTGAGTCTAGAATCATATGCTTATTTTCAAAAGATTATTGCAAGAAAATTAAAGATCACTCATCAGCTTATAATATAGAAAGCTTATGTGGAAATGAAATTCTTTATCTTTCTCCTTTGTTCTCTAAGTCGGGTTTAGCTGTTACTTATAGTAATGAAGATATTAAGAGTATTAAAAACTTAAATTTAGATCTTATGATTCGAGGTAATGCTTCTGGTATTTTTAAAGGAGACATTTTACATACATCACAAATAGGAATAATATCATTTCATCATGGAGATAATACTTGGAATAGAGGAGGTCCTCCTGCATTTTGGGAAGTATATTTAAAAAAAATATCTACTGGTTTTATTATTCAAGTTTTAACTGAAGACTTAGATGCCGGAGGAGTTATATATCGTGGAAATATATCAACAAGACCTACCTATATTCAAAACTTAGTAAGTTTATATTCTGAAAGTAATCCTTGTTTAGCGAAGATTATAACTAATTATGCAAATACAAATCACTTTCCAACTTTTGAACAAAAGATTCCTTTTGGCTCTTCTTTATTTGTTATGCCTAGCTGGATCCAAATAATAAAATATGTGATGAATAATATAATAAAAGCAAGTAGGTTTTTTTTACGTAGACCTGGAAAAAAGTCCTCCGTTAAATTTTTAAACAGCACTTGGGAAAAAGCAACCCTTAGAAAAGCCATTGAAATGGACCCTCCTAATAAACGAACTTTTTCAAATCCATTTGTAATAACAAGGAACAATAAAAGTATATGTTTTGTTGAAGATTATTCAGATTTCAATAAAAAAACAAGCATAAGTGCTGTTGAAATTAAAGGGAAAAATTATAAAATACTCTCTTCTGTAATTGATGAAAGCTCTAGTGTATCTTCTCCTTGCATATTTGAATTTGAGAACCAATTGTATATGACTGTCAATGTTTTAAATTCAAATGTGATTAAACTTTACAAGAGTATTCATTTTCCTTTAGTTTGGAAATTCGAGAATGATATAGTACTTAATAAAACATTAGCAAATGTTAGTATAATTAAAAATGAAAATCATTGGTGTTTGTTTGGAACATTGAATGTGAGTGATGGTATTGAACACGCTTCCAAGCTTATGTTGTATCATACTCAAAATCCACTAAGTAATGAATGGCTTGAACATGAACGTAACCCTGTTGTTTTTGACATTCAAAAAGTTAGACATAGTGGTTTCCTTCATCATAATGAGAATTGTATTATAAGATATAGTCAAAATAAATCATCAACTTCTCAAAAACTTGTCAACTTATATCAAGTAAATAAATTGACTCCCTTTGAGTTTAAAGAAGGTAACATTGGTACTATTTTCTGCGAATACTTTTCGAACAATGGCGAATATAAAAACTTCCATAGTAATGCTCATTACACTGTTTTTGAATCTCAAAGGAAATAAATAATGTATTTTACAACTTCATGGGATGATGGTCATATCTTAGATAATAAATTAGTAAGGCTATTGGATAAATATAATATAAAAGGGACATTCTTCTTGTGCACTAACTTTTCACAAGAACAATTAAGTACTAATGATATACAAAACATATCTATAAATCATGAAATAGGGGCACATACTGTAAATCATCCTCATTTATCCAGTTTAAATTTTGATGAGCAATATAAAGAGATAGTAGATAGTAAAAGTTGGCTGGAAAATATTTTAAACGAAAACTGTGATGGATTTTGTTATCCTTCTGGAAACTATAACAACGCTTCAATAAGGGCAGTTGAAAAAGCTGGTTTTTTGTATGCGAGAACAGTTAAAAGTCATTTATTTGAAATAGATAAATTAAATGTTTTTGAAGTACCAACTTCTATGCATATTTATCCGTATCCTTTTCGTAAAAAAAATCAAACACATTATTTATGGAGTGACTTGTTATGTCCAATTAGAAACAATAAAAATCTAAAAAAATATATAGGTATCTTAGGCTTGATACATATATCTTGGTTTGCTATGGCTAAGTGTTTATTTGATTATGCTCTTAGGAATGATGAGAAAGTTTTCCATTTGTGGGGACATAGTTGGGAAATAGAAAAGTATGGGTTATGGAATGAATTAGAAATGTTTTTAAAGTATGTTTCTGCATCCAATAATATTAAGTGTTTGACAAATAAAGAAATAGTGGAAAGGTATTAATATGAATATACTAATTCTATCAGATGGTTTTCCTCCTTTGTCAAATGCGGGTGCAGAAAACATGGCTTACGTAATAGCCCAAGAATATAAAAAGCAAGGGCATCTTGTACATGTGATTACTATTAATTCGGAATTAAAAAATGGAGATGTAAAAAAGATTTCATATGAGGAATTGGTTGTTCATCAAGTAGGCTCTTCTTATAATCGACATCTAGTTGCATATGTAAGCCTATATAATCCTTGGGTATTAAGTGCCATTAAGGATATTTTATCTGAAAGTAATTTTGAATTTGCGCATTTACATAATATACATGCACATATTTCATATTCTGTTATTTCTTTATTAAAAGATCATAAAATGAAGTTGATTCTAAGCCTTCATGATGCTATGAGCATTGAGTATGGAAAATTTACTCAAGGTATAAACTCTAATGATTTGTCAAATAATCCAAAAGTTAATAAAAAAATAAATCCATTTAAAAGTTTTATGAATAATAAAAAAAGCTATAATCCTTTTAGAAATACTATAATAAAATATTTTTTGAAGAAAGTAAATAAAGTTGTTACAGATTCTTATGAATTAAAACTTTTGTTAAATGCCAATGGAATAGAAAACTTAGAAGCTCTAAATAGTGGGATTCCTTCTTTTAATAAGAGATCCACCGCGCTAAAAATCAACTCATTTAGAGAAAAATATAATATCAATGAAACAGATCATATTTTATTCTGGGCAGGTAGATTATCTGAAGCGAAGGGCTCTATTCAAGTCATTCAAGTGTTGGAAAAATTAATACAGAATAACTACAATGTGAAATTATTTGTTGCTGGAAAAAAAATATTTAAAGGGCATAAATTAGAAAAGCATATGATATTTGCTGATTGGTTAAATATGGAAGATATGTCAAAAGCATACAATATAACAGATATTACTCTTGTTCCTTCAATTTGTTATGATATGTTTCCTACAGTCATTTTAGAATCGATGCAAGAGGGTACACCTGTAATTGCAACTTGTTTTGGAGGTTCAAAAGAAGCTGTTGTTCATGGAGAAACTGGGTATATTGTCAACCCATTTGATATTGAGAACTTTTATGAAAAAATATGTAAAATATTGGACAATAACCAACTCCAAAAAACAATGGCATTGAATTGCGTACGTGTATTTCAAGATAAGTTTACAGTTGAGATTTGTGCGAATAAGTATTTTAAAATAATGGAAAGCTTATAAAATGAAGAAAGAAAAAATTGTGTATATTTGTAACGAAATAAATTTAAATAGTGGGTGGGGTGTACTAAATTATTATACTATTCAAGAAGCCTTAAAAAAATATTCTGAAGTCATAGTCTTTACTTTAAACAATGCTAATAATGTTACGCTAACAAACAATAAAAACTTAAAAGTTTTTCCCCTACTAAAGTCAATGCATGATAAGATACATAAAGTTTTTGCAATAACTATGGATAAAATAAAGATAAAAAAAAAGATTGATGTAAATGCTATTGATATTGTTCATGTACTTGTTGAACCATTATTACCTTTGATTTCTATCTTTAAACATAGTAAAAAGATATTTGGAATAGTTGGAACTTATTCAGGGTATCCATTTAATAGAGGTATAAACAAAAATTTATATGTAAAATCTTTAAAATGTATCGATAAAATTGTATCAATAAGTGAGTATACAAAAACGAGATTTAATAATCTTTATAATCAGGACATCGAAGTAGTTCCACTTGGTGTTGACTACAAACAATTTCAATCAGTTATAAATAATATTAAAAAAGAAAAAGCTTTTGTTTTTGTAGGACACATTAAGGAAAGAAAAGGCTTGATATATGCTTTAATGGCCTTTAGTGAAATTTGCAAATATGATAAGGATGTTGTTTTTTATATAGTATGTGCAAAGCAAGAGGGTGAATATAGTGAAAAATGTATTCAATACATAAAGGATAATAATCTTAGAAAACAAGTGAAATTTTTGGGAAAATTGAATGATGATGAATTAATAGGGGTATATCAAAAATCAATGTGTAATATTTTAACCTCGGTGAATAGTAATGAGCATTTTGAAGGATTTGGTTTAATTCATCTAGAAGCAAATGCTTGTGGAATACCTTCTCTTGGATCCAAGATGTGCGGAAATGAAAGTGCAATTATAGAAGGGAAAACAGGTTATTTATGTGAGCAAAAAAATATAGTTGATATTAAGAAGAAGATGGAAAAAATTATTTACGATTTTGAAGACAATAATTTTTCTTTTTGGGAAAATAATTGTAAAATGCATGCAAGAAATAATGATTGGTCAAATTATTTTAAAACAATGATGGAAAGAGTATATATTTAATGCCGAAGTTAATTTACGTCACTAATACAAGACTTCCTTCTGAGAAAGCAAATAGTTATCAATCTATACAAATGTGTAGCAGTTTTGCTAAAGTATTTGAAAATGTTGAGATGTGGGTTCCTGAAGCACGTAATACAGAAGAACTTTCTAATATTAAAGATATCTATTCTTATTATAATGTGTTAGAAAACTTTAAGATTAAGACTTTTTTTCAATTTGATAGTAAATTTTTGGGAAAGTTCAATGAATTTATTTGGGCAAATACAAAAGGAGTTGTTTTTGCTTTAAATGTCATGAGAAACCTTTTCAAATATAGAAAAAATAAAGATGTAATCATTTATACAAGAGATTGGTATGTGTTGTTTTTTTACACCTGGCTAAAGAAGACAGGACTTTATAGAAATAAAATGTTTTATGAGGGGCATAAGTTTTCTAGATTTTTATTAAAATGGATCAAAAAAATAGATGGATTAATTGTAATTAATAATTATTTACTTGAATTGCATAAAAAAGAGGGAGTTAACAATATTTTAGTAGCACATGATGGAGTTAATCTTGATGAATATAGAGATATACCTAAATATGAATTTAATCAAAAAAAAGAGCTTTATAAGATTGTTTATACTGGTAGTTTATTCCAATGGAAAGGGGTCTATACCTTGGTTGATGCTCTTTCTTTTATTAATAGTTGTGTTGAACTAATTATAGTTGGAGGTACTGGCCAATATTTGAGTGATTTTAAAGAATACATTAAACTAAAAGGATTTAAAAATATTACCCTTGTTTCTCATGTCCCTAAAAAAGAGACAATCCCGTATATCCTAAATGCAGATGTGTTACTTTTACCCAATAGTGAAAAAGATAAAATGAGCTTATATACTTCTCCTATTAAGTTGTTTGAATATATGGCCTCAAATAGAGTCATTGTTGCATCAAACTTGTCTTCTCTTTGTGAGATACTAAAAGATAATAAAAATGCTGTTCTATTTCAGCCTGATAACCCAAGAGACTTGGCTTCTAAGATTGACTTTGTCTTACATAAAGATTGTTCCTCTCTTGTAAACAAAGCTTATGATGATGTCCAAGGGTATAGTTGGGATAATCGGGCTAGAAATATAAAAAATCATATACTGGTGGAGTTGTAACGGATGTGTGGAATTGTTGGAATAATTCATGCTAATAAAATAGAATATCAAAAAACCATTGAACAAATGAATGATGTTCAAATACATAGAGGTCCAGATGATGTTGGTATAAAAAAATTCAATAATGCAATCTTGGGACATACCAGACTAAGTATTGTTGATATATCATCTGGTCATCAACCAATGAATTGTAATAGTAATCAAGTATCTATAACATTTAATGGTGAGATTTATGGTTTTTTAGATTTAAAAAAAGATTTAGGTTATGATTTTAAAACCAATAGTGATACAGAAGTAATTATAGCTTTATACAAAGAATATGGTGCAGACTTACTCGAGAAATTAAATGGAATGTTTGCATTTGCTATTTGGGACGATGAAAAGAACTCACTTCTATTAGCCAGAGATAGATTTGGTGAAAAGCCACTTTATTATGCTTTTGGGGATAATGGTGAATTTATTTTTGCATCTGAGATTAAAGCTCTTATTGCATCTAAACTATTTACTCCTAAAGTTTCGAAGGAAGCAATATCAAATTATTTACAATATCTTTATATTGATCCAAAAGAGACTATTTATAAAAATATACATACCTTGGCACCTTCGTCTCTTTTGACTTATGTTAATGATGAGATTAATATCAAGCGATATTATGAGTACCCCAGAACACAAGAGATTTCTTTAGGTGATGCAACTGATATATTTAAAACAAAATTCGAAAAAGCAGTTGAGAACCAACTCGTTGCAGATGTAGAAGTGGGTGCTTTTTTAAGTGGAGGGTTAGATTCTAGTACTGTAGTTGCTGTTGCTAAGAAGTACAAAAGTGATTTAAAAACTTTTTCATTTGGATTTGAAGGAAATAAAAGCGAGTTACCTTATGCTCAAGAAATTGCAAAGCGATATAACACAAAACATTACGAATTGTTTGCAAAAGATGTTAATATTGCTGAGGTACTTCTGAGTATGTCTGATGTTTATGATGAACCATTTGCAGATTCTTCAAATGTACCTACTTATCTAATCTCAAAACTAGCAAGAGAGCATTCAAAAGTTATACTTACAGGAGATGGAGCAGATGAGTTACTTGGCGGTTATGGATGGTGGTACAATCCACTTTTAGGAGTTGGGAAACAGCAAAATTATTTCAAAGAGATGACATTAAAAGTTTTGGCAAAAAGTTTTTTTAAATCCTATTCATCAAAAGTAAATCAGATGAAATGTGGAAGAAAATATGATACAGTCTTTCAAGCCCATGCTAATAGACCGACTCACTTTTCTAATAATGAAGTAAATGAATTACTTACAATCAATGAGGAGAAAAAACACTTTTATGATTTTGAAGAAGAAAATACCATTAATGATGCACTTAAAATGGATTTGCAGGAGTATATGTTAGGAGATATCTTAGTTAAAATTGATAGAGCGTCAATGTCAAATTCTTTAGAGCTTAGAGCGCCATTTTTAGATGCTGAATTTGCCTCTTTTTGTATTTCTTTACCTGCAAATTTAAAAATAACTACAACCAAAGACAAATTTATATTACGAGAAGCATATCAAGAAATGTGGACTGAAAATATAAAGAATAGAAATAAACAGGGCTTTGGCGCCCCTGTTACTAGATGGCTGAAGCAAAAAAATGTTATAAACCTAAAAAACGAATATTTCAATAGAAATAAAACTATTTTTTCCTATATCTCATATGATGTTTCGAAAAAGTACTTTTTGAAAGATAATTATCAAACTTGGATTTTATTGGTATTATCTATTTGGTTTGACAAAAACAAGGAAAATATTTGATATGAAATTTGATGTCATTATTGCTACATATAATCGTAAAAAAAGTTTAGATATTTTAGTAAAACAAATACTTGATTGTAATATTTTACCTGAAAATATTATAATTGTTGATTCTTCGAATGAAGAGAATTTAGAGATTCAAGAAATTAATCTCGTTCAATATATTTATACAACTCACGGCAATCAGCCTTATCAGCGATATCTTGGATATTTGGAAGCAAAAGAAGATATTTTAATTTATTTTGATGATGATATGAGAGTGATTGATAATAGTTGTTTTGAAAAGATGCTAACTATTTACGAAAATGATGAAATTGTGGGGGTTCAACCTAACTTTACTTATGGACATGAGTTTTTTGATCAAGAAATGCCAAAGTCAAAGGTTCGGCAATTAGCAAAGAAAAATATATTGTTTAAATATTTAAAGACGCTTTCAGGACACCCATCAATTCCTAATGGAAAATTTTACTTATCAGGACTCAGAGGCTCAAAGCCAGAAAATAAAAGTAGTATGGAATGGTTTAATGGTCCTGTTTTTTCTGCTAGAAAAAAAAATCTCTACAATAATTTTAATTTTAATCTTTTTGATTTGTATACAAATAAAATGGGAAAAGCTGAGGATGCTATTTTAGGATTTACTTTGTCTAAAGAAGGAAGTATTATCTACTTAGATGAAGAGCTCTTTTTTCATGATGATCAAGGTGATAGTACCTACTCAGTTGACTTTGTCTCTTATGGAAAAAGAGTTGCTTACTCCAGACTATATCTATCATTTGAATTTGCGAGACTTTCAAAAACAAAACCAATTGTGGCATTTTTACATTACAATTTATATATATTTGGGCGTATTATGAGTATGCTTATAAATCAATTACTTGGTATTAAGAAATCTAGGTTTCAAATTATTTACGGTTATTTGCAAGGTTATTTTCATGCTTTGGTTGATGTTAGAAGACTGTTTATTTTTAAAAAAAACAATAAAAAGGGAGTAAAAGAATGTTAAATATATTAATTGGTGGAGTTCCTCTAATTGTAATTGCTTATTTTATTCATTTTAGAAAAAACTATAATTCTAACAATATATTGGTTATTATGATCTTTATGTCTTATATGATATTTGCTACAAACTATGAAAATTATGGATTGAATTTTGACTTGTTTAGATATGTACACAAATTTATTGGAATTATTTTAGCATTAAGTTTGATATATTACGTTTTAAAAAGTGGCTTTAAGATACTTCAAAATCCAGTTACTTTATTATTATTCTTGTTTTTAGGAGTAGTTTTTTTAAGTTATATTAATAATGATGTATATTTATCTAATTATATACATTATACGAGAAATTTTATATTTATTTCCATTATTATATTGTATATTTTTTTTAAAATACGTACCAATGGTCAATTAGATGAATTATTCCATTTTATTGTTAACATAACGTTGATTTTGTCATTTTTTGTTATCATAGAAATAATTATACGTGGAAATATTACCAGAGTCTTTTTATTTTATCCAAATCCCAACTATTTATCATTATCGCTATTATTCGGTTTTAGCATTTTATTATTTCTTGATACTAAGTATAAATTTTTTAAAATTGCATTAGTATTGTTGGCTATTTACTTTACTGAATCAAGAGCTGTTGAAGTTGCTGTGTTGTTATTGTTTTTGATATATATATTTAAAAATAGAACATTAATTAATTTTAAGTATTATATACTCGGATTTATTTCACTTATTATAATTGGAAATATGTATTTTGATAAATTACCAATGAAACAAGACATTAGAAGTGTAAGGATTGGGTTAGCTCAAGTGTCTATAAAAGCGTTTAAAGAGAATGTTATTAATGGAATTGGATATGGACAATTTAGAACAAATTTCTATAAGTATGTTGATGATGATATTATTGCATTAAACTATCCTTTGATTAACACACGTGCAGTAACAAAAGAGGAGGTTATGACCCATAGCGATTTATGGCAAATAGTTGCTGAACTTGGTCTTTTAGGAATAGGTTTTTTGATATTTTATTTTTATAAATTGTATTTTGAATTAAAAAAACTTATAGTAATTAATAAAGATTATTATTATATATCAATTTCATTAATTATTGGATCATTGACTTTTTCATTGGTTCATAATAATATTACTTCATTTGTCTTTTGGTTTATTTTATTTTTACCTTTTATTATGACAAAAATACATAAAAACAGTGAGATATAAAGTATAAAAATGAAAGAACATATTGTAAACTTAGATATTTCTCGAAGAAGCTCAATTCGAGGCAAAATGGACTCCATAGTTAGAATTTATAAGAAGTTTGGTTTTATTACTATGTTACATAAAATTTATATTCAATTATACTTTTGTGTTAATAAAATTGATTTTAGTCCTGTGTCAATTCAAACTCTTGATGTAATTGGTGCCAATCAAAAAGAAGGTGTTACTTATGTTAATGCAAGTTGGGAAATACTTATTGAAATAATTAGTAATCTAAAAAAGATTAATAAAGACATATTGGAAGGAAGTTTTGTTGATTTTGGTAGTGGTAAAGGTGGTATTATCATTCAAGCAAAAAAATTGGGATTCACTGATGTAATTGGAATAGAATTTGCGAAAGAATTATGTCTGATTTCTAAGTCAAATATAAAAAAAATTCTTAAAACAGATGCGGCGATTACTATAATTAACGATGATGCACAAAACTATATTCCTCCTAAAAAGACGCGATTGATTTTCTTGTATAATCCGTTTAGTAAAAAGATCATGGAACCTGTAATAGAAAATATTGTTAATGTCAATTATTCTGATGATGTCTTTATTTTATATGTGAATCCTGTTTTGGATAAAATGTTTATAGCTAATAGTAAGATTGTAATATTTGATAAGATTGTTGCTACTACAGGTGATATTGTACATATTTATAAAATTACCAAATAATGTTTAATTCAAGGGAGTCTTAAAGAATGAAAAAATTATGTTATGTATTACCGCAATATCATCATAAGAGTGCTGAAAACTTTTATCATATTATTAATTTCTTATCAGAATTAGGTAAGCGTGTTGAATTGTATGTAATTATTGAAAATAGTGATAACAATCCCATTATTGATAATGTAAAAGAAATATTTGTTATTAATAATACGAATATCAAATACAATTATTTTATTAGATTTAGTAAAATTATAAAAATTTATTTTAATCTATATAAAAAAGGTGTGAAGATGTTTTTTGCTAGGGCATCCTCGACAGGAGTCTTTCCTTTAGTAGTTGCAAATAAGTATCTTAATTTTAATAAGGCAGATATCATATTTTGGAGTTGTGGTCAAGATGTTATACCATTAACTTTTGATTTTAAGAAGAAAAACATAAAGAGAATATTAACGAGAGTTCTAAGTAAATTCATTTTTTCTAACATTAATTACCTTGCAACTGGTCCTGAAACTATGATTGACTATTATCATGAAACATATAAAATACCTAAGCGCAAAATTCAGTTGTTGTATAACGATATATCATTAAAGCGATTTTATCCATTAAATCCTATTGAAAAACGAAAAGTAAAAAATGAGCTTTTAGATACTAAGAAGAAAGTTATGTTGTTTGTACATACTTTTAATCTAGCTAGAGGTACTGATTTACTGCATAAAATAGCGTTGAATATAAAAAAACACAAACATAACATTGTAATAGTGGCTATTGGAAGAGAAGGTGATTATTCTAAGTATTTAGAAGCTGAGATAATCAAGTATGATTTAAGTGAGCAATTAATGAACCTAGGTACAATTCCAAATAAAGATATTGTTCAATATTATCAAGTTGCAGACTTGTTTTTAATGCCATCTCGAGGGGAAGGATTCCCTAGAGTTATCATTGAGGCTATGGCATGTAAGTGTGTACCCTTTTCATTTGATGTAGGGGGAGTAAGAGATATTCTACACAAAGATATATCTGAAAATACCATGACAAAAGTTCATCAAGAAGATAAGTTCATGCATAAAAGTATTCAACTTATTAATGACAATAGTCTTTTAGATGAATATGCTGAATTATCATATGAAAAAGTGCAAGAATTCAAAACAGAAGTTATTGTTGAAATGTATCTAAATAAATTTAAAGAACTGGAAAAAAAATGATTGTATCTATTCACCAACCAAATTTCTTTCCGTGGTTAGGATATTTTGATAAGATTAACAAAAGTGATGTATTTATATTTTTAACTATGTCAAAAAGGTCGTCCTCAGATAATTATTTTACTAGAACAAGTGTTTCAGTAAATAAAAAAATTAAATATCTAACAATCCCTTTTGGAAAACAAGAGCCAATTATTACTGATTTAGAGATGCCAATTGATAAAAAATGGATATCTAAACATTTAAATCTTATTAAAGCTGCTTATTGTGAAACTAAATATTTCAAAGAGATTTATCCTGATATAGAAAAATTATATAAACGCAATAAAACAGAACATTATTATGTATTTAGTATAAATATAATTAGATTTTTTTTAGAAAAATTAAACATTGATACTCGAACATATATTGATATAGATTTTAATAAAGATTTTGGCATTTCAAATATAAGAAATATTAACATATGTAAAGAAGTTCAAGGCAAAACTTATTTGTCTGGGACAGGTGCAAAAGCATACAATGATGGTGATATGTTTAAAGAGAATGGATTGAACTTAAGGTATCAAGAATTCGCATCTCCCTACAAGCTCTCCATATTAGATGTGGTATTTAACATAGGTTTTGAAAATACAAAAAAACTATTTGTAAAGAGAGTTGATTGTGAATAAATTAAATATAAAAAACTACTGTGAATTTTCCCTAAAAGAATGGGATGAAATCGTAAGCTTATTTGATGGAACAATTTATCATACAAGCTGGTTTTTTGAATATATGACAATTTATCATAAGGATAAACTTATAGAGAACCATTCTTTTTCAATTTCTGATGATACTAAGATAGTTGCACTTGTTCCTGCATTTGTAGAAAAGATAGACAACTCATGGCAAATATCGATGGGTGAAGAAACAATTGCTTCTGCTCTTTATGATAGCAATTTAAAACAAAAAGAAATAGTTAGTATTTTTAAACTATTAACCACTCATATTGATTCCATTGCGCAAGAAAAATCATGTACTTTGTCTAGATTTAATATTTCACCATTATTAACAGTTACAAAAAATAGCAATATAAA
>Ga0209707_1000356_pt1 | contig 28221 bp, 24 predicted proteins | sample EN4Hudsemesocosm_FD_184630 | JGI IMG/M metagenome (GOLD analysis project Ga0209707, IMG submission 184630) | Methane-oxidizing microbial communities from mesocosms in the Hudson Canyon - EN4B Hudson Canyon (SPAdes) (version 2) | ecosystem: Environmental > Aquatic > Marine > Cold seeps | place... | reverse complement strand
GCAACTGCCAGCCCATCCAGGCACCTAAAGCTGCTAACAACTTAAAGTCACCAAAGCCCATGCCTTCCTTACCTGTTATCAGCTTAAATAGGTGATAGACAGACCATAGGCTTAAATAACCCGCCACTGCTCCCCATAAAGCGGTTTCTAAGGGTACAAACAGACCTTGTGAGTTAACGATAAGCCCCAGCCATATTAAAGGTAGTGTCATATTGTCTGGGAGTAACTGGGTATCGAAATCGATCATAGTTAAGGCAATGAGCACCCATGTTAAGAGTAAAGCTGTAAGGCCTGTCCAGTTTGCACCTATTACACAAATTACCGCCACAGACAGAATACCTGTGACTAATTCAATGATAGGGTAGCGAAGGGAGATTGATGTTTTACACGAAGAGCACTTGCCACGTAAGAATAGATAGCTAATAACAGGGATGTTTTCCCATGGTTTGATTTCATGACCACACTTAGGGCATGTAGAGTTAGGAGTAGATAAAGTAACCTTAGGTTCTTCTTTACTTTCGACCTCTAACAATTCGCAGCATTGTGATTTCCACTCTTGTTCTAGCATTTTAGGTATTCGGTAAATAACTACATTTAAGAAACTACCAATAATTAAACCTAAAAGAAGGGTGAAAGAGTAAAGGTATTCAGGTGAGTTTATAAAAAGCTCAAAGTTTTGCATTGGATATTAAATCTCTTAAAAACAAAAGGCCTGCGAATGCAGGCCATAGAGTGAATCAATAGAAGAATTAAACCACTTGACCCATTTGGAAAATAGGTAGGTACATTGCGACGATTAAACCACCAACCAAAACACCTAGCACAGACATAATCATAGGTTCCATCAAGCTAGTTAGATTATCCACCAAGGCATCAACCTCTTCTTCATAATAATCAGCTACTTTTTCTAGCATGGAATCAAGTGCACCAGACTCTTCACCAATACCCACTAATTGAACAGCCATGGCAGGGAAGGCACCTGTTGACCTCATAGAAAATTGAAGTTGTGTTCCAGAGGATACGTCATCCCTTATTCTGTAGATTGCCTCACGGTATTTAGCGTTACCCGCTGCGCCAGCCACGGAGTCAAGTGCATCTACTAGTGGTACGCCTGCGGCAAATGTTGTTGACAATACTCGCCCAAATCGCGCTACAGCTGACTTGTCAATAATGACACCCATAACAGGAACCTTTAGTATGAAGTGATCAACTTTATCAGCAAAAGCGGGAGACCTACGTTTAGCTTCCTTGAATGAGTAAATAATCGCAACAATTATTCCAAGAGCAATAAACCACCATTCTTGCATCCATTCGGAAATTCCGATCACAAACTGAGTAAATGCAGGCAGGTCAGCACCGAAACCCGAAAAAAGCTCCTCAAATTGTGGTACAACTTTTATTAATAGTATTGCCGTTACAATGACGGCTACACAAACAACAGCAATAGGGTAGCTCATCGCCTTTTTAACTTTTTTCTTCAATGTTTCGGTTTTTTCCATGTAGGTTGCTACACGGTCTAGCATGGTTTCTAATGCACCAGATTGTTCGCCAGAGCTAACCAGGTTACAGAAAAGATCATCAAAATACTTAGGGTGTTTTCGAAGTGCGCCTGCAAAGTTATTACCTGCTGCTACTTCGTTCTTTATATCTAATACGATATCTCGAAGACTCGGGTTTTCTAAGCCATCCGCCACAATATCAAATGATTGTATCAGTGGTACCCCCGCTTTCATCATGGTTGCAAGCTGACGAGTAAAAATGGCAATATCAAATGGCGTTATTTTCTTACCTTTTGAGCCGAAAGATATAGAAACAGCTTCTTTTTTTACCTTGGAAGGGGTTATTCCTTGTTGTCTTAATTGAGCCTTAACTAAAGCAACATTTTTACCACTAGTTTTGCCTTTGGTTTTATTGCCTTTACGATCAACTCCTTCCCAAATGAAGGAGCCTAACTTATCTGTTTTCGTTGCCATAATTAATCCTTCGTGACTCTGTTCACTTCTTCCAAGCTAGTTACACCTTCAATTGCTTTTATTAGTGCTGACTGCCTTAAATTATTGAAGCCTTCTTTTTGGGCTGCCGCGGCGATATCCAAAGAAGTAGCCTCCTCCATAATGAGCTGAGAAATAGGTGGGGTGACCTTAACTACTTCATAAATACCCACACGACCTTTATATCCTCCAGAACATTTATCACAGCCTTTAGGGTGATACAACGTAAACCCTGTAGCAATTTGTTCTTCTGTGAACCCTTGCTTTAAAAGTGCATCTTTGGGTATATCTGCTTTTTCTTTACAGCTACTGCACAGTCTTCGAGCAAGTCGCTGTGCAATAATTAAGCTTACGGATGTCGCTATATTGAATGCAGGCACACCCATATTCATCATTCTGGTAAGCGTTTCTGGTGCACTATTAGTGTGTAGGGTTGATAGTACTAAGTGGCCAGTTTGTGCAGCTTTTATCGCTATAGAGGCGGTTTCTAAGTCACGAATTTCTCCAACCATTACAATGTCAGGATCTTGACGTAGAAATGATCGTAGTGCTTCGGGGAAGCCTAAGCCAACCTTGGTATTTACGTTTACCTGGTTTATCCCTTCAAGGTTAATTTCAACCGGGTCTTCTGCGGTTGATATGTTTGTTTCAGGTGTGTTTAGTATGTTTAGGCCTGTATAGAGTGAAACGGTTTTTCCGCTACCAGTTGGGCCTGTAACCAGAATCATGCCTTGCGGTTGCGCAAGGGCTTGCATATAAAGTTCTTTTTGTACTTCTTCATAGCCCAGTGCATCAATGCCCATTTTTGCACTACTAGGGTCAAGAATACGTAAAACAATTTTTTCTCCCCAAAGCGTTGGGAGGGTATTTACGCGAAAGTCGATAGCTTTCGTTTTAGACAGCTTCAACTTAATACGACCATCCTGAGGAACTCGTCGCTCAGAGATATCCAGTTGCGACATAACTTTTAAGCGGGCTGCAATTTTTGTAGCTAACTTTACAGAAGGTTTAGATACTTCATGTAATATGCCGTCAGTACGATAGCGCACACGGTAGGTCTTCTCATAAGGCTCAAAGTGAAGATCTGATGCTCCTCCTTTAATAGCATCTAAAAGCATCTTGTTAACGTACTTTACAATCGGAGCGTCGTCAGCTTCGTTACCGCCTGATTCTTCTTTCTCTTCTCCGCCTTCATCTATATCAATATTATCTAAGTCAGCATCTTCCAAGTCTCCCATTGAAGTGTCTTGTGATTCAAGATACTTTTCAATGGCATTGCCAAGCTTGTCATCCTCAACAAGGATTGCGTCTGTGCTAAGGCCTGTATGAAATTTAAGTTCATCAAGTGCTTGGATATTCGTTGGGTCCGATGTAGCAATAAAAAGACGATTACCTCTTTTAAATAGAGGTAATGCATGATGTTTTCTTATTAGCTTCTCATCGACTATTTTTTCCGGAATTAATTCAACCATAAAGGTAGAAAGGTCCATAACCGGCATACCAAATTCTTGCGCAGCGGAATAAGCAAGCAGTTTAGCCCCTGCCAAGTTGTTTTGAACAAGGTAGGTAATAAAAGGAATCTTGTTATTATTTGCCTGAACAAAAGCGTCTTTAGCAATATCTTCTTCAAGAATATTATCTAATACAAATTTGCGGGCTAAGCCTGTAAGCGAGATTGAACTGTTAGATGCCATAAAAACCGTATAAATTGCTTTAAGTTTGATGTCTAACTTAAGAGTGTAGTTCGATGGCGGTCTTTTTTAAAGTTTTCCCTTGTTTTTGTTTGTTGTAATGTGTTGAGTGACGTAAATGGTCACATGCTGACAAATAAAAGTATCTTTCTTGTAGGTTAAATGAAGTAGATGTATTCTAGTTTGTATATCTATCTTTATGAATTATAATAATAAATTAAATATTATTTGCACTTGGCATAAGCCGTGCTACTCTTCAGTCATGGCTAACTTCTGACCTCTTCTCAAAATAGTGAGAATAAAAGAAGTGGTCGACTTTAAACTCTGGAGAAATTTATTATGAAAAAAGTACAACAAGGTTTTACCCTAATTGAATTAATGATCGTTGTTGCGATCATCGGTATTTTGGCTGCGGTTGCGATTCCTGCTTATCAGGATTATACCATTCGTGCGAAAGTGTCCGAGATTATTGGCTTAGCCGCAAAAGATAAGACTTCAATTTCTGAGTACTATATTTCAGATGGTTCAATGCCTACTGGAGCTTCAGCTGCGGGTGTGAGTGAAGACGCTAACCAAAGCCAATATATTACAGCTATTGCTTTTTATAATACCAGTACCACTATCAGTGGCGTTCGATATACTGTTTCTGGAACCACATTGGGTGGTGGTGCTTCAGGCTACCTGCAAATGCAAGGAACTGGATCTTCAGGTGGAGTTAATTGGGATTGCTCGGGCGGCACCTTACAAGATAAGTACCTGCCTGCAAACTGTCGTAACTAATTTTATTTACTTCTTTAAAGAAGTTTCTGAAAGGCTGCATTTTTGCAGCCTTTCTTTTTTGCATGATAGTTTTAGCATTTTATAATGAGCGGTTAGTGAAGTTATGAACTTGGGTCGTTTTTCTACTACGAAATATTCTATTCCACTCTTTTTGATAGTAATTTCAGTCGCTGTTATATTTTTATATTGGAAAGGCCTCAGTGGACCATTTCTGTTAGATGATTACGTAAACCTAGAACCAATGATTCACCTATCCCAAGGGCTGATTAACCTTGAGGATTTTATATTTCCTAGTTCAAGCTGGCTCTCAAGTCGGCCACTAAGTATGTTCAGTTTTGCCGCTTCTCAGTACCTTAGTGGCATGCCATTTTCATTTGAAGATAGTAACACCTTCCACTTTAAAGCACTCAATTTACTGATTCACTTTGTTATTTTTCTAGTCATTCTAAGATTGATCTATCAGTTGTCATTAGTAACGTTAGACAAGTCGGGCGCGCTTATGTTGAGCGTGTTTACGGCCGTTCTATGGTTGACTTCCCCTATGTGGATTTCAACCGTACTTTATGTTGTCCAGGTAATGGCTCAGCTCTCCACATTATTTTGTCTGCTCGGGTGCCTTACGTATCTGGAAGCAAGAATGAGAGGGCAGAATTTTCTCGCGATTGTACTTGCATTGGTCTGTTTGGGATTGGCGGTGTTAAGCAAACAGAACGGAGTGCTGCTAGCTCCTCTTATCGGGCTACTGGAATTCTACATTTATCTTTATGGTTCACCACAGAGGAGTAAAAGTGATCGAATTTTTTCGTTCTCGGTAATGGGCTTCGTTCTGTTTGCTTTAACCACTGCAGTGTGTTTGGTATTGTTTAAAAGCGAACGTTTTCTACACTATGGTAGCTATAGCTTTAATTTGACTGAGCGAGTTTTCACTGAACTAAGAGTGCTCTGCGACTATATATTGAGCTCGATACTTCCATTTAGGGGGGGGAGCCTCTTTTTCGATGATTTTCAAGTCTCTAATAGTTTATTTCAGCCCTTTTCAACATTTATTTCCCTTGTTGTTCTGTGCACGCTTCTGATCGTTGGAGTATGGGCATTATTTCGAAAGAAGACCGCGTTGCTGGGTATGGGGATCTTATTTTTCTTTATCGGTCATGGTTTGGAATCCACTGTTATCCCTCTTGAACTCTATTTTGAGCATAGAAATTACTTGCCTGCGGTCGGGCTATACCTCGCTTTTGCTTTTTTATTCTCACGGTTACTCATTCAAAAGCACCGACCTATAATTTATTTTGTATTTCTGTCATATGTTGGTTTAAATTTATTTTGGCTGGGTGTCAAGGCGGAAACTTGGAGCTCCCAAGAAAAACTGTTTACGATGGAAGCACAATACCATCCTAACTCATTACGACTACATAAAACCTTAGCTGTTTTCTTTATGAACGAGCACAAAATTGACAGGGTGGCTTATCATATTGAGAAAGTGGTAGATATATACCCTGGTGCCGCAATGGGGGCGACCATACATTTGGCCTCTGCATTTTGTATGTTGGATGTGAAACCTAAAAATGATGCTTGGGTTCGTCATTGGGAATGGGAGAATGATGAGTGGGAGTATGTGGCTGGTAGCTTGGATACAATGGCAAATATTTTATCTCAGAAGCAGTGTAGTATTGATATCGTTGCTCCTTTGGTTTATCGACTTACAGAAGAAATAAATAATTGGAGACTGGGGCCGTCTGCTAGAAATATTCCAAGCGGTGTTTATATGAGAATGGGGCACTTTGCGCTTATTGTCGATGCACCTGAAGTGGCGGAAGAGATGTCTCGCATTGCATGTAAAGGGACAGGAGGAGTGCTTGAGTGCTTAACGCTGGCCCGAGTTTTAGTGGCAAGGGGGCGAGAGGAAGAGGCCAGCAATATTGTCTCAGGTTTGGAGCACTCTATGAAATGGAATCAGCAAATCGAAGCTTTCCGCGAGATTTTACCTCTTAGTGTTGAGGGAAACTAGGTTGATTTCCAGCTTAAGTGCTTGAAATATAATTTGCCAACCTGTTCAACTAATGTATAACGAGAAAAAATACTTATACTGTAGTTCTCAGGTTTTATAACTTACAAGGTTGTTGCATGAATGAATCCAAGGAACGTGTAGATTTTTTGCCTAATTCCGCTGAATCTACTTTATCTGTAGTAATGCCTGCTAAGAACGAAGCGCTAGCTATTGCATCTGTTGTTAAGCAGGTTCTTATCGTGGTGCCAGCGGCAGAAGTAATCGTTGTGGATGACGGGTCTTCTGATGAGACTGCTGCACTGGCTAGTGGGGCAGGGGCTAAAGTGGTTAGTCATCGTTATTCAATGGGGAATGGTGCAGCAATAAAGACAGGGGTTCGAGCAGCAAACGGAGAGATTGTTGTATTTATGGATTCTGATGGCCAGCATTCGCCGAGCGATATTCCAAGGTTATTGGAGCAAATAGATAAGGGGTATGACCTTGTTGTAGGAGCTCGATCTTCTTCTTCCCAGGCATCGGTTGGGCGTTTGGCTGCAAATTCGTTCTATAATCGTTTTTCTACATGGATTGTTGGACATAAAATTGAAGATTTAACATCAGGATTTCGGGCTGTTGTCAGAAGTAAGTTTCTTCAGTTTTTATATTTGTTGCCAAACGGTTTTTCCTATCCGACTACTTCAACAATGGCTTTTTTTCGAGCAGGATATGCTGTTTCTTATGTGCCAATAAAAGTGCATAAACGGTTAGGACAAAGCCACATAAAAATATGGAAGGATGGTATTCGCTTTCTATTGATCATATTTAAAATAGGTACACTGTATTCTCCACTAAAACTTTTTGCACCACTCTGCGCTGCATTATTTGCCTTAGGGTTAGGGCATTATGGTTATACTTACTTTACTACAGAACGTTTTACCAATATGTCTGCATTACTGTTTATTTCAAGTCTACTATTTTTTGCGCTTGGGCTTATTTCAGAGCAGATAAGTACTCTTCAATATATGAAACATGAAAGTGACAAATAGATACTTTTCATGAATACACTTCGTGTCCTTTTGGTTTCTACCTCTTACCCTATACGAGAGGGAAGTGTAAGCGGGATATTCGTTAAGAATCTAGTTACAAGCCTAGCTGAACTAGCCCAAGTGACGGTTATTACTCCTGGAGATGATCAGAATATCCCAGTTTCCGAAGTTGGTCCTGAGAAACTAGTTGTTTGTAACTATGTACCAAGAAGCTTTCAGACCCTTGCTCATAGGCCAGGAGGTATTCCGGCTAGGTTGAGGAATAATCGGCTCTCAGTTTTGGCTGTTCCTTTTTTAATTATTTCAATGTTACTGAATATTGTTGTTCGGGCAAGAAATTATGATGTAGTTCATTGTAATTGGGCAATAACAGGTTTCATTGTAAGTTTACTTCGCAGGTTTATAAGAAAGCCTATAGTGACAACATTAAGAGGCGAAGATGTAAAGACAAATGCAGGTAGACTCAGTCACCTACTTCTAAAGAAATGTTTGAAAGATAGTGACAAAGTGGTACTGGTCAGTGCTGAAATGCATCATGAGTTAGTGCGACAGTTTCCTCATTATAAATCAAAATTTCTGACAATTTATAATGGTGTAGATTCGATTTTCCTGAAAAGAGAAGTTGCTGCAGTGGCGGGTAATTATAAAAAACAGGTACTTCGAATAATAACGGTTGCTAGTTTGATTCCCCGAAAAAACGTAGGCTTTATATTAGCTGCATTAGCTTTGTGTCAGGATAGAGGACTTGAATTTGAATATATAGTTATTGGGGAAGGGGAAGAACTCTCAGAACTAAAGTCGTTTGCAAAAGGGGCGTCGATTAGTAAAAAGGTTAAGTTTTTAGGACGTCTTGGCCCTGACCTTGTCGCACAAGAACTTAGTAAATCTCCAATATTTTTGACTTCTAGCAAGCATGAAGGACGGCCTAATGTTGTTATTGAAGCAATGGCTGCAGGAGCATGCGTGTTGGCAAGTGATATTGCTGGACATCGGGAATTAATAAAAGATACTGGCGCTGGACTGATTTTTGACTTGGTAAATGCTGAGAACCTGGCAGATGTGATATGTAAATTGGCTGCTGATCCTGTAAAGGTAGCAGAGTTTGGTAAGACCGCTAGGAAGGTTATTGTGTCAGAGGGACTTACCTGGGGTTCTTGTGCAGGAAATTACCGTGCTTTATTCGAATCGCTAAAAAAAGCAAGAGAAAAAGTGTGAAGGTAGAAGAGTTTGTATTTGGGATTACTCAAGTGGTTTATAGTCTATCTCGGAGTGCAGCTTTTACTTGGTGGGGGGATCGAATATGCCACCTATAGTATTTTTATTGCCTTCTTTGGCTCATGGGGGGGCTCAAAAAGTCTTTCTGGAAATTGCGCACTATCTGGCCGGTAAAGGTTTCAATGTTATTTTGGTGTCTTTAGATAGAGAGGGTGAGCTTCTTAACCGAATTCAAAGTAATCTAGAAGTTGTATATTTGGATAAGGGGTTGAAAGGGAGGAGGATAAAAAGAATCGTTCAGTGGTTTAGATTGCACCGCTTTGTTGCCAAAAGACGTGTTACAAATGTTGTATCTACACTCACCGGAATGAATATATTTACCCTTTCATGCTTCCTCTTTGCGAAGAAGGTAAATATTACGATTCGAGAAGCAAATTCTTTGGAAAATAACCCTAGTTTACTCATTAAAAGTTTGATGTGGTTATTGTATCCTCGGGCTAATAAAGTGATTTTCACTTCAGAATACGTCAAGATGCAGTTGCTTCAGTGGCGAAGAATGGAACGTATACAAGTAGAAGTGTTACCAAACCCTATTGATATAGAAAAAATAAGAGTGCAAGCGGGTAAACCGTTGCAGAATGATGGGGGGCGTGTTTCTGGAAAATACAGAGTTATTGCCGTTGGTCGGCTTGTAAAACAGAAGGGTTTTGATGTTCTTATTGATGCATTGGCTATTGCAAGAAAGACGGAAGATATAAAGCTTGTTATCGTTGGCGAGGGGCCAGAGCGGACTTACTTGGAAGAAAAAATTAAACGCTTACAGTTAGTTGATGATGTGATGCTCGTAGGGTACAAGGCCAACCCTTATCCCTATATTTCAAGTTCTGATTTATTTGTTCTTTCATCTCGTTGGGAAGGGTACGTGAATACTGTAATTGAGGCGATGGCTTTAGGTGTAGATATCGTTGCTACTGATTGTAAAAGCGGTCCAGGCAAGCTGCTTCAAGAAAAGCTTAACTATCATTTAGTTCCTGTTGAGTCACCGGGAAAATTGGCAGAAGCAATACTTGAAGGATTGTTAAATCCGCGAGATACATCTAAATTTGATGCGTTACTGCAAGTGCATAATTTGCCGTATGCGATTAGAAGATATTTAGGTGAAGATATTGCAGGCTAATCTAATAACCAAGTTTAAAAGGGGGCTTAAGCCTCTAGAGAAAACTATTTTTCATCCTCAATGGCTCTCATATAGGGAAGAAGAGGTTTTGGTTGATTGGTTAAGGTTACTGAAGGTGACTGGTGTTGTTCTGGATATTGGATGTGCAGATCGATGGCCAGAAAAATACTTACCTAGCGAGAGTCAGTATATTGGGCTAGATTACTTTGAAACAGCCACCGAGAGATATAATAGTGACGTCGACATATATGCAAACGCAGAAAGCTTACCATTTAATAATCAGTCGGTTGATGCCATTATAATGTTCGATGTTTTGGAGCATATTAGTGATAGTGAAAAAGCGCTCCAAGAAGTATATCGAGTATTAAAACCCGAAGGTAGGGTTCTGATACAAATTCCATTTATGTACCCAATACATGATGCCCCATATGATTACAGAAGACCGACAAAATATGGTTTGGAAATGCTTGCTGAACGCAATAACCTAATGGTTGAACGTTTTGGCTCAAGAGGGAAACCTTTAGAAACCGCTTTGTTGCTTACCAATATTGCTTTGGTTAAATCATTACTTAACGGGATGAGTAAGAGTTTACTGCTTGCAGCCCTGTTTATTCCAGTCGTTGGTATTACATCAACGATATTAAATTGTATGGGGTGGTTAGTTTCTAAGACATTTGCTAATGATGACCTGATGCCGTTTAGTTACCACCTCATACTTAAAAAGAAAAAATAACAGCAACAGTAGTTAATTGGACACAGTATTTGAAATTTATCTATGGAGTGATTGATCTTTAATGTGCGGCCTAGCTTTTTTATTTGCCCCAGCCATTACGGAAGCCGAATCTAACGAGAGAATGGCCGCCGCTTTGCAACGTATGCATTACAGGGGGCCTGATGCTCATGAACAGTGGCATAAAGGGGGGGCTACCGTCGGGCATGTGCGTTTGTCGATAGTAGATCTTTCCGGTAGTCGCCAGCCCATGCACTCACCGGATGGACGTTACACCATCACATTTAACGGTGAGATCTATAACTACCAAGAATTGAAAGAAAGCCTAGCTGGTCGTTGGCAGTTTGAGAGTAAAGGTGACACTGAAGTTTTATTGGCAGGACTTATTCTTGAGGGAGAGGAATTTGTCTCCCGAGTCGAAGGGATGTGGGCTTTTTTACTTTGGGACAATCAACAGCGATGCGCGATTTTTAGCAGAGATCGCACGGGTAAAAAACCACTTTATTATACGGTAGAACAGGGTAAGTTTGCTTGTGCTTCAGAGTTACCTGCATTAAACGCAATTTGGGGAAAACCTTGGCAAGAGGATCTCAATACCACTGCAGACTATTTTCGATATGGCTATCCTTTGCCAGGCTATACCTTTTATCGCAATGTTTATGAGTTGAAACCTGCTTCCATTGCACGTTGGAGTCAATCTGAAGGCTTATCAGTCTCTACCTATTGGCAGCCTCATATCAAACCCTTTACAGGAAGCTACGACCAGGCAAAAGACAGGCTCCGAGAAGTTATGGATACCAGTATCAAGCGACGCTTGGTTAGTGATGTGGAGGTGGGGAGCTTTCTTTCCGGAGGGATAGATTCATCTATCGTCAGTGCTTTGGCTTCACAGCAGCACGGTTGTGATCGACTTAAAACCTTTACTATTGGTTTTAAAGAGAAAGCTTATGATGAGCGTCATTTTGCCCGTTTAGTCGCGGAGCATATTGGTGTTAACCATCACGAAGGGCTGCTTGAAGCGTGGGAGTCTTCTACTTTGAAATGCCTGTTACTTGACAGGGTAGGGCAGCCTTTCTTCGATCCGTCGATATTGCCCACAGCAGAAGTTTCGAGGGTCGCTAGTGAGCACGTAAAAGTCGCACTATCAGGCGATGGTAGCGATGAATTATTTTGTGGATATCAGCGATACAAAGCAAGGGCAATTTCAAACACCTATTGCTATATGCCAGCATCTATACGTAAATTGATTCGTAGTTGGGTGGCAAGCTTACCTGATCCTGATGTCCACCATAGTCGCAGTATGTTGAAGAAACTTCATCTTTTTATGGATATCATAGATCGACGTGAGGCAGAGGAACCCTATATTGCGCCAGTTTTTTTCTCCGATTCGGTATTCGAGGAATTTTTTCCTCAATTAGCAGCGATTGGTCATAAGTTTAAAGTACCATGGACTAACGATATATCTTTGCCTGATATTAAAGAGATGATGCTAGCTGATTCGTTTGTTTATCTTCCACAGGATATTCATACCAAGGTTGATCGAGCGTCGATGGCGCACTCATTGGAAATAAGGGCTCCGTTTATGGATACCCAGGTGGTGGAACTGGCTCTCTCGCTGCCTTTAAAGTGGGGGTTCTCTTGGCTGCAGAACAAAAAAATATTAGCCGATACTTATAATCATATGCTACCCCGTGAAGTCTGGCGTCGTAGAAAACAGGGGTTTGCTGTGCCTATTGCCACATGGTTTCGTGGACGCTTGGGGGAAGAGCTTGAGGGTTTGATAAAAGGCACTAAGGGTGAAATCCCTTTTGACGGTGACAAAGTGCTTCATTTGCTAAATTATCACCGTACACAAGGTAAAGATTTTGGATACCGGTTATGGCTTTTCTATGTTTATCTAGTATGGAAAAATGAGAGCACTCTATTGGCTCGATAATTTTAGTTTCTATAGTTTAGTAAGAAAAACCTACTGTTTATGAGCTTATATCGTATTTTACTACTTTTAAGTAGAGTAGTCAGGCATTTGACTAAACTTACCTATGGAATACCGCATTATGAACTTGGTTAGTAAACTCAATGCTCCTTATTAATTTATAGTAGTTAATATATAATGACTTCTCGTCCCATTTTACTAATAACATTACCGAGCCTTGCTGTTGGAGGTGCAGAGCAATTTCTAACTTCACTGGCGAATCAGCTTAGTTCTGAATTTGAAATCCACTTTTATATTTTTTCAAATAACATTCCCTTAAAAGGTCGTCTAAAGGGGCCTTTTGTCCATGTAAATTCTGGGCCATTGATGGGGGTTATTGGGCTTCGGAAGTTCATTCGTGTTATTAAACCCGATGTTATACTGTCTTCAATTCTAGATTTAAATTTGATTATTATTGCCCTTCGATTCCTTTATCCTAGTAAAACGAAGGTTATTGTTCGTGAAGCGATAGATACTGATGCGGCTATCAATTTATCTCGTCATCCTAAAATATTCAGACTTCTATATCGCAGACTTTACCCACGAGCAGATTGTATTCTTTGCTTGTCAGAAAATATGCGGGAGAGTGTTTTTAGGCTCCTAGAGCCTGTTCGACCGAAAATATCGATTATTCCCAATGCAGTAGGGGGTCAGCGCATGCAGCCATTACCTTCTAAATATCCTCTAGATAAAACTATTTTGGCCGTTGGTCGACTAAGCCGACAAAAAGGCTTTGATCAATTGATTGAAGCCTTTTCTCAGTTTGTTAATAAAACACAGGGGCGCGATTACAAGTTGATAATTGTCGGCGAAGGGGAGCAAAAGCGCGAACTTCAATATATCATCTCTGAACTTGGTCTAACTAAGCAGGTTCACCTAAAAGGGTTAGTCGACGACCCTTCACCTCTTTATGTTGAAGCCAGTTTTCTGGCTTTACCTTCGCGCTATGAAGGCGTTTCTAATGTAATGCTTGAAGCTCTGGTCAACGGACTACCGGTACTCGCAACCAGTAATAGAACTAGTGCGGAATACTATATTGATAATAGTAATGGGGTGTTAATCGAAAAGTGTGATGATCAAGAAATTCTTGCCGGGCTGATACAGATGGATAAAAAGCTTGCCGGTTTTGAAAGAAAGAGCATCGCTCATAAATGGCGCCAACAACTTAAACTAAGCGTAGTGACAGAGCAGTATGCAGACGTAATTAGGAACCTTAGTTTTTAATATGCCCGAAACTATATTTGTAGCAATATTAGGCTAGAGCATAGGCCGTAGCACGTGAAGAGTTTTTAGTGTAAGGGGAAGAAGTAATCAGAATTTTTGGTAAAGGACGTCATATTTAAAGCAGGAGCAATATGGGGCCTTGTCAGTTGCAGAGAATTTATCGCAGCAGATGATTAGCATTCCTATGCACCCTTATATGCTGAATCAAAATCAAGAACAAATTATCGAATCAATTAAGTTAGCGTTAGTTGAAAGCTAGCAAATGGGAGTTTAAATTGGATATCTCTGGCAAAAAGTTTTTAGTAATTGGCGGTGCAGGTTTCATCGGTAGTCATGTTGTAGAAGCGTTACTTAAGCAAGACGTAGGCGAAGTGGTGATTTATGATAACTTTGCGCGTGGAAAGTATGAATACATAGAAGGAGTTCTTAAAGACGAACGTTGCTCGTTTTATGAGAATGGTGGCGATATTCGTGAAATCGATATCCTTAACGATGCAATGAAAGGTGTAGATGGTGTATTTCATCTAGCTGCCATGTGGTTGTTACACTGTAAAGACTATCCACGAACAGCCTTTGATGTAAATATCCAGGGCACGTTTAATGTACTTGAAGCTTGCGTCAAAAACAACATCTCGCGTGTAGTGTATTCATCTTCTGCTTCAGTATATGGCGACGCGCTTGAGGTGCCTATGACAGAAGAGCATCCGTTTAATAACAAAAATTTCTATGGCGCATCTAAGATCGCGGGTGAAGCTATGTGCCGCGCTACGCACGATCGTTTTGGTTTAGATTACGTCGGACTTCGTTATATGAATGTTTATGGTCCTCATCAAGATCAGACCGCTGCATACACTGGTGTGGTGCCTATTATGCTTAATAAGATCGATGAAAATGAACCGCCGGTCATTAATGGGGACGGTTCTCAGGCATACGATTTTATATCTGTGCAGGATGTTGCACGTTGCAATATATTGGCGATGAAGGCTGATGCGACGGATGAGTTTTACAATGTAGGTTCTGGTGTTCAAACTAGTATTAAGCAGCTTTGTGATTTGATTTTAGAGCTTAAAGGGTCTGATCTAGAGGTAACTTATAATCCTTATTCGGAAGAAGATGCGCGTCGCCTCGTGCAGAATAGAATAGGTTGCCCTAAGAAAGCCACAAATGATCTTGGTTTCGTATATCAAGATGAACTTAGAAATGGTTTGTTAAACTTGATCGCTTGGCGTGATGCTAATAAAGGTAAGATTTAATGGAAAAACGTAATATCGCGATTGCTTTGCCTGTTACAGGTGAAGAAGAATGGTTGGCGACGCGTGAGTCCATCGAAAGTGGTTGGTTAACTCAAGGGCCTAAGGTCGCAGAGTTTGAAAGGCTATTTGCCGCTATGCATGGTGTAAAGCATGCTCTTGCCGTAACATCTTGTACTACGGGGTTACATCTCGCCTTGGCTGCAATGGATGTTGGCCCAGGCGACGAAGTGATTGTGCCTGCATTTACGTGGGTAGCAACGGCTAATGTTGTTTTATATTGCGGTGCTACGCCTGTTTTTGTAGATGTGTCGCCAACAACGTTTAATATAGATCCTTTCCAGGTTCAGTCCAAAATCACGGAACAAACTAAAGCGATTATACCGGTGCACTTGTTTGGTTTATGTGCAGACATGGATGCAATTCGTGAAGTCTTACCCGCGCATGTAAAAATACTTGAAGATGCAGCTTGTGCAGCGGGTGCTGAATACAAGAGCAGTATGGCTGGTAGTTTGGGTGATGCAGCTTCGTTTTCATTTCACCCCCGAAAGTCAATTACCACGGGTGAAGGTGGTATGGTGACTACCAATGATGACGAGCTATTCGAGCGTATGACGCAGATGCGTAACCACGGTGCTACAATATCTGAAGAGCAGCGCCATTACGGACCCAAACCTTATATTCTTCCAGATTTTAATTTACTAGGTTTCAATTATCGTATGACAGACCTTCAAGGCTCAGTAGGTCTTGTTCAGCTCCCAAAACTAAATGGCTTTATTGATGAGCGTGCTAAATGGGCGCAATTTTATCAAGAGCAGCTTAGTGATATTGAATGGTTGAAGTGCCCTCAGGAGTCCGAAGATGGCCGTCACGGCTGGCAAAGTTTTGTCACCTATGTTGACCCTACTTCTGCACCATTCTCAAGAAATGAGTTAATGGATATTTTACAAGAAAAAGGGATTTCAACGCGGCCAGGAACTCATGCAGTCCACATGCTTGGTTTATATCAAGATAAGTTCAATTTTACACCGAATGACTTTCCTGGTGCGAAAGCTTGTAACGACCATACTATGGCGATTCCTTTACATAACCGTATGGTAACGGAAGATTATGAATACGTTGTAGCAACTTTAAAGGAGCTAAGTGCATAGAGTGAAGTTTTCTCTGACTTGCCCTATATTAGTCAAAGATGTTGTGTGTAACTGTGCAACTGGGCCGAAAGTTATGATTGTAGGCCATACCACTCTATGCGGTGGAGTTGATATAGCAGAAGAAACTTGGATTGGTGCTGGAGTGAATGACAGGCATAACCTTTCGATAGGTAAGCGAGAATTTGTTGGGCTTAGCGAGGTTGATACCAAAGGTATAGCGGTAAATGTAATTGTTACTGGGAGCGCTGAACGAATTATGGAGCAAAGAATATGTGCGGTTTAGCGGGTGTTATTAGTTTAAATGGTGAGCCAGTAGCACCCCCATTATTAAGAGCTATGACAGATGCGATTAAGCATCGTGGCCCTGATGATGAAGGGCAATGGATTGAAGGAAGTGTTGGCTTAGGGCATCGTCGTTTGTCCATTATTGACTTATCTCCCGCAGGCCATCAACCAATGGTTTCGGCCAACCATCGTTATGTCCTTTCATACAATGGCGAAATTTATAACTTCAAAGAGCTCCGTTCGGAGCTTGAGGCACTGGGTTACTGGTTTCGTTCCAAAACCGACTCAGAGGTAGTGCTAAATGCGTTAGATGCATGGGGGGTAAAAGCCTTAGACCGATTTAACGGTATGTTTGCACTAGCCTTGTGGGATCGGAACACTAAAAAGTTGTTGCTGGCTCGAGATCGCTACGGAATTAAACCCTTATATTACGTACAACAAGGTAGTATTTTCTCGTTTGCTTCAGAGCAAAAAGCAATACTTGCAGATAAACGCATACAGCGTAAGGTAGATAAAAAAGCACTACTTGAATATTTTACGTTTCAAAATATATTTACAGATCGCACATTATTAGAAGATATTAAACTGCTACCTTCGGGTTGCTTTGCTGAGCTAGACCTAAAGCTTAGCTCACCAACATTGAAAGTAACTCAGTACTGGGATTATGACTTTAGAGAGCCCGCCGAAAAAGCAGATAAACAAGAGTACGTAGAAGAGTTGCAACGCCTGTTCAAACAGGCTGTAAACCGCCAATTGGTAACAGACGTTGAGCTGGGTAGTTACTTAAGTGGCGGGATGGATTCGGGCTCTATCACGGCTGTTGCTGCTCAATCATATCCGTATATGAAAACCTTTACTTGCGGCTTTGACTTGCACTCTGCATCAGGCTTAGAGCTAGGCTTTGACGAGCGTGCAAAATCAGAGTTTATGTCCTATCACTTTAAGACCGAACATTATGAGATGGTGCTCAAAGCGGGGGATATGGAGCGCTGCTTGCCCAAGCTTGCGTGGCACCTTGAAGAGCCAAGGGTTGGCCAAAGTTATCCTAATTATTATGTCGCTCAGTTAGCGAGTAAATTTGTTAAAGTCGTGCTTAGTGGCGCCGGTGGCGATGAGTTGTTTGGTGGTTACCCGTGGCGCTATTATCGTGCCGTCAGTAATAGCAATTTCGATGATTATATTGATAAGTATTACCAGTTTTGGCAGAGGCTTATTCCTAACAAAGAAATTCAAAAAGTATTTTCGCCCATTTGGGATGATGTAAAAGATGTCTGGACTAGAGATATTTTCAAAGGAGTGTTCAAACACCACTCTGAGCAACTTTATACGCCAGAGGACTATATAAATCATTCGCTATATTTTGAGGCTAAAACCTTTTTATCTGGCTTACTTGTTGTTGAAGACAAGTTAAGCATGGCTCATAGTTTGGAAACACGATTGCCTTTTTTGGATAACGATTTGGTTGATTTTGCTATGCGCTGTCCAGTGTCATTAAAGCTAAATAACTTATCTGATGTTATGAAAATAAATGAGAACGACCCAGGAGCGGCTGGTTCTAGGCATTTCCAAAGAACCAAAGATGGTAAACAAATATTTAGAGATGCTATGGCAAGCATGCTACCTAAAAACATTGCAACGGCCGAGAAACAAGGTTTTTCATCGCCTGACGCTTCTTGGTTCAAAGGTGAGAGTATTGAATTTGTAAAAACAAAGATGATGAATGACAATGCAGGAGTCTACAGTTTTCTAGATAAAGAAGCTGTGCAGAATCTCATACTTGAACATCTGGAGGGGCATAAAAATAGACGATTGTTAATTTGGTCACTATTGAACGTAGAAGAGTGGAATAATCAGTTTGTTGTGAGTTAAATCGTTATTGTTTAATTAAATTTATTTAGTAGGAAGTGCCGTGAAAGTAGAACTGTTAAACCAGAGTTTATACTCAATGTATACGGGATTTTTGGCTAATTCTTCGGAGGCTATGTTTTATCATAGTTTGAAGTATAAGCAATTTCTTGAAAACTTGTTATCCTGCAGTTGTGAATACTACCTTGCTATTTCCTCCGAAGGAATTGAAGCTGCATTGCCTTTGATGAGATCAAAAGGGCCTTTGGGCGATGTTATTAACTCTTTACCATATTATGGAAGTAATGGTGGCTTGTTAGGTCACAATGGGAATGCAAAAAGGCTTTTAATTGAAAAGTACAATGAACTCATCACTAGTGATTCAGTAGCAAGCTCTACGGTAGTATGTAACCCTTTAAGTAATGATGATCCGGTCGAGATTAATTATAATGTTGAAGATCTGCGTATTGGACAATGGACTAATATTTGCTCGCAGAGTATATCAAATGAGTTGATGGATTCTTTTGATTCGAGTACAAGGCGAAATATTAGGAAGGCTATAAAGTCTAGTATTGAAGTTCGAGTCGACAACTCTTGTATGGACTTTCTACGAAGTACTCACCACAAAAATATGTGCGAAATTGGTGGGTTGGCAAAGGGAGATGACTTTTTTGAGGCTATTCCAAGGTATTTTGACGCAGGCACGGATTACAATATTTATGTTGCTTGCTTAGATGGAGAGATCATTGGCGCCTTATTATTATTTTATTTTTCCGATACCGTTGAATACTTTACACCAGCTATGCTAACCAAGTACCGTAATTTACAGGCCCTTCCTTTAACTATATACAAAGCCATGCAAGATGCGTCTGCTAAGGGGTATAGGAATTGGAATTGGGGGGGGACTTGGTTAACGCAGGAAGGCGTCTATAAATTTAAGAAAAAGTGGGCGGCTGAGGATAGGGAATATAAATATCTTTGCTTCATAAACAAAATGGAAATCCTTAAAGAAACAAAAGAATGTTTGTTAGATGGGTATCCGAGCTTTTTTGTTTGTCCATTTCAGCAATTGGAAAGTTAATAATATGAATAAGAAAAAAGCGGTGTTGTTTGGTCTATCTGGATTTTCTGAAGTTGTTGATTTTTATCTGACGCATGATAGTGAGTATGAAGTGGTTGCATTTACAGCGAGTGATGAGGCTATAGATGCACCCTTATTTTTAGGGCGTCCAGTGATTCCTTGGTCGAAAATTGAGTCAAGCTACTCCCCTGAAGATACAGAACTGTTTATATCAGTTGGATATGTAAAACTAAATGAAATTCGGCAAAAATTTGTAGCTGAAGCGAAAGAAAAAGGATATCGCTTATTAAGCTATGTCTGTTCGAAAGCAACCACTTGGCCTAATTTAAATATAGGCGAAAACGTTTTTATTTTTGAGGACAATACAATTCAGCCTTTTGTGAAAATTGGAGATAACAATATTTTCTGGAGTGGTAACCATATTGGCCATCATACAGAAATCGGTTGTAATAATTTCTTTTCAAGTCATGTGGTTGTTTCAGGGTATTGTAAAATTGGGAATAATTCTTTTTTTGGTGTTAACTCTACGCTCGCTGATAGTTTGACTATTGGTGATCGAAACCTGATAGGTCCGGGTGCTATGTTGCAAAAAAGTACAGCTGACGACGAGGTTTATTTTGGGGCTCGTGCTGATATGTACGATGGAAAAAGTAGCAGGTTTTTTAAATGACTAAAACCGTATTGGACGAAGTTGCGAATCTTTATAGTGAAAGCTTCAAAGAACATGGTATTGATGCGAGAGGTGTAGGTTGGACTGATGAAAAACGTCATTGGTTAAGACTTAGTAAATTATGCGAATTAGTGGTAAATGATGAGCGTTTTTCCGTCAATGATCTCGGCTGTGGCTATGGAGCATTACATACTCATTTAATTGAGCAGGGAAAGTTTCTTACTATGTATAATGGTTATGAAATTAGTGCTGAAATGTTGAATGCAGCGAGGACTTACCTCCCTACAGAGAGTGTCAAGGTAATCGAGGGTTCTAAGCTATCGACCATGGCAGATTATAGCTTTGCATCTGGGATATTTAATGTCAGATTTAGTGAATCTGATGCGGTATGGTTAAAGTATATCGAAGATACTTTGTACAATTTAAGTGAGAGTTCCTCGAAAGGTTTTGCATTCAACTTGCTTACATCTTATGTGGACTGGAAAGAGGGTCATCTTTATTATGCCGACCCCATGTATTTTTTTGATTTATGTAAGAAAAATTTTTCTAAAAAAGTATGCTTGCTTCATGATTATGATCTTTGGGAGTGGACTTTAGTAGTGCGCAAGGATTAGCGTGATGAAGTGGAGAAAGCTAGGAAGGATATTTAAGGCGAATGGTCAGAATAAGTTTCTACATTCTCATACCGCAATGCCAATGCCAATGCATATTGAAGGAGATAAACACCGAATTTATTTTGGTTCGCGCGATAGCCTCAATAGACCTTCAGTATCTTACATCGATATATTAATAAATGATTCAGTTACATTATTGGGGGTTTCTCCGCAACCAGTATTACTGCCTGGTGAGCCAGGTTGCTTTGATGATAACGGGCTATATCCTGGCAATATCATTAGGGTAGGCTCCAAAATCTATATGTATTATATGGGACGGTCTAATGGTGAATCCGGCATGTACTATATGTCCATCGGCTTAGCCATTAGTGAAGATAATGGTAGAAGTTTTAGGCGTTACTCTCCGGCCCCCATACTTTCTCGTAGTACAAGTGATCCGTGGATGGTAACAACACCATGGGTTATGAGAAAAGGTCACGAATGGTTTATGTGGTATACATCCGGTATTGGTTGGTCACCTGATCTTAAAACTTCCTACTATCAAGTTAAACAAACGTGGTCTATAGATGGTTTGGTATGGGGTGATGAGTCCAAGGTTGCCATTCCTTTAGGTGAGGGGGAGACCAACATTGCGGCACCCACAATATACTTTAATGGCTCTGAATTTGAAATGTGGTATTCCGTTGTTTCAGGTTCCACCCACAGCTATCAGTTAGGCTATGCTGTATCTAGCGATGGCCAAACTTGGCAGCGGAGGAAAATTGATTCAGGGCTTCATTTATCTGATAACGGCTGGGATGCAAACTGTATGGCATATTCTAGTGTGTTTAACTATTCGAATAAGCTTTATATGGTTTATAGCGGGAATGAATTAGGGAAAGGCGGCATTGGTCTAGCCGTGAGAGAGGAATAAATTGGGAGACACAATAATTACGCTTGACATAGACTGGGCTCCAGATTTTATGATTGATCAAGTAGCATCCATACTTCTTGAAAATAATGTAAAAGCAACATGGTTCGTTACTCATTCGAGCCCCATCGTAGATAGCTTAAAACGATACCCGGAACTATTTGAGTTAGGTATGCATCCTAATTTTTTGCCTGGTAGTACGCAAGGCTCTAATGAATCTGAAATTATCGAATTTATGCTTAGTTTGTTACCGGGTGCACAAAGTATGCGTACTCATGGTGTTGTACAGTCTGGCCCTCTGTTGGCAAATATGGTGAAAAAAACCTCTGTTTCGGTTGATGCGACAATTTTTCTGCCTGAAATGGAAGGTATAAAATGCGTGAAACATTTAACACCATTTGGGTCATTAATAAGGGTGCCGACATACTGGGCTGACGATTACGAACTCTTGAAGCTGAGTTCTAAGTGGTCACCTTTAGAGTTGTTAAAAAAGCAAGGTCTTCAAGTTTATAACTTCCACCCTATACACGTATACCTCAATACCCCCAGTAATGACCATTATATGGCCTTTAAACAAGCTGGCCTCGATTTCGGTGTTATGAAACCATCTGATGTAGAACCTTATATTTATGAGGGAATAGGAGTGAGGGATTTCTTTTGTGCGTTACTGAAAGAGGCTGCTAATAGTGGTCGATTGATGAAAGAGTTTAAGGGGCAGTTTTGAATTCAATATCATTAAGTAGTCATAACAAAGAGAGAGGGTTATAAATTTATATGGCTCGTGAACATAAACTGATTAAGCGTTTTGTGGATCAATATGATATTGATTTGACGGGGCTTACGGTCCTAACTGAAGCTGCATCTGGAGCCTATCTTCATAATCCTTTGATCGCAGCTCAAGCTGGAGCAAAAGTCATATGTGTGGTTAAAGATTCGAGATTTGCTTCGGCTGAAAGTGTTTCATCAACACTGTTTGACCAAGCCGATATGTTGGGTTTGAGTAATCAGGTCGAGGTATTAAACAGTTTGGATGAAAGTAAGTTATCCAGTGTTGATATCGTTACAAATAGCGGGCTGGTAAGACCTATTAATAGAGTTTTTATTAACAACCTGAAACCAACGTGCGTTATTCCTTTAATGTGGGAAACATGGGAGTTTCGGCATACTGATTTTGATATTTTTGCCTGTAAAGAAAAAGGTATTTTATGTTTAGGTACAGATGAATCGGTAGCACCTTTGTCGATGGATCAATATGCCGGTATTTTGTCAGTTAGATTGTTATTTGAGTTAGGTTTAGAGGTTTATAAAAATAACATTGCCTTGATTGGAGAGAACAAATTTGCGGAGAGGATAGCAAGTTATTTAGAGTTGATGGGTTGCACTGTCCATTTGTTTGCTGAAGATGAACTCATTGTCCAAGGGGCTTGCCAAAATATTTACCCAAGAAACTCTTTTAGAAATTGGTTTAAGGTGAATGGTAGTACGATTGATGCTGTCTTAGTTGCTGATTTGGTTAGTGATGACTGTTTGACGAATAAAAATGGGCTCTTGGAACCAGAATATATTGCTCGGATAAACAGTGATGTAAAAATAGGCGTTTTAGCAGGCGTGATTAAGTATGCTGAAATTGAATCTAAAAACTTGGCTTGCCATCCAAAAATTGATACACCAGCTCATTTTATGTCTTATCAGCTATATGATATAGGTCCCGCACCAATTATGGAGTTGTTTGCCGCAGGCTTAAAAGTAGGAGAGATTATGGCTCGATTAAGGTTAAGCGGTCATAACGTTTTAGATACAGCTAAAAAGTCAATCACTTCAAGTCCTTTAGTGATGGATTTTGAAGGAGATCTTTCATGGGTCTAAATAATCGTCAGAAAACACTATTGAATGATCTGCAGGAAGTTCATGCTAACCTAAGGAATGCGACCAAAGAAAAATACAATCGTATCAATCCTTTTAATGAGGATATGATTTCATGGAAAGAGCGTGGCGCCTTCTGGGTTGGAGAAGATAAGAATATTACGATATATAACTCAACTTCAATTAGTGGCAATGTAGATATTGGTGAGAATTCTTGGATAGGGCCATTTTGCTCCCTTGATGGTAGTGGTGGTTTATCCATAGGAAAAAATTGTTCTATCTCAACGGGTGTGCAGTTGCTGACACATGATAGCGCGAAATGGGCTCTTAGCGGAGGCGAGCAGGGTTATGAATATGGTTCGACTAGCATAGGGGATAATTGCTTTATTGGTAGCCATGCAGTCATAACCAGAGGCGTATCTGTGGGCAATCGTTGCTTAGTTGCGGCTGGCGCGGTTGTGACGAAGTCTTTTGGTGATAATGCTATCGTTGGCGGTGTGCCAGCTAAGCAGATAGGGCGCATTTGCGTTACTGATGGTGAGGTGAAGTATGATTACTATTGATGCTCGTTTAGGGGATCTATAGATGTCATTTGAGTGGTTGTTTAATTTGCATGGCATTGTGCAAAGTATTGTTGTCTTTCTAGTGGCTTTAGCGTTGAGATTATTTGCTGTTAGAGGTTGTACAAGAGGGTTTGATGAAACAGGTCACCTTTACTTCGCAAAAGAGGTTAAACGGCAAGGTGTAGGGCCTTTTGGTTCGATCATGTTGAAGGTTGTCGAAGCGGAGAAACTTTCAAACCCTTTTATGTGGAACTGGTTGATCAGTTTTCTACCAGCTGTTTTTCTCGCTAAGTACTATAAAATTGTAAATCCATGTTTGGATGCTGCTTTTACGGTTGTTTTATTTTTTTTACTTTATTCGTTACCATTATCACATGAGCTTGTAGTCATTGGGTCTTTACTCTATCTGCTCACACCAATGTGGTTTTCTAGGCTTTCTATTGGTCCTAGAGTAAATGAGCTGACTCCTCGATTGGCTAGTGAGATTGCTACTAACCTTTTTTTTATAGTTACCCTACTTCCTATTGGTTGGGAGCAAAATGCCATCATCGCTGTCGGCGCTGTTCTTGCATTTTTTGTATTAACAACTTCAAAGTTTGGCCTTCAAGCTCTGGTCTTGTTGGTGCCTACAGTTTCTATAATCAGTCAATCTTATTTCCCAATAATCTCATTGTGTTTTGGGTTTATTTTAGGGTTGGTATTAAGTAAGCACAGTTTTTCTAATGCGTTATCTCACCACATTAAGCATTTGGCTTGGTACTTCCAAAAAAACTTAAAAGGTGAGATGCCTGTTTCTAAACGAAATAGTTTTGATAGAGATTATGAGTACCGTTTAGATGAAAGTAGGTTTTGGTACTTACTCCGAGTTATAAATTTATTGATTGGAAGAAATTCCTACACGGGAGTTATTTTAAAACTACCAGTTTTGTTTTTTGTGTTAATTGGTTGGTTTTACGTAGAAAGTAATACTATAACTGATGTGGTTATGGCCCCTGTTCTTGCGAGTTCACTAATTTTTGTACTTATTAATATGCCATCGCTTTTGTTTTTAGGAGAGGCCGAGCGGTACCTTAATCATGTGGCTGTATTTATAGTAATGGTCGCGGTGTTAATTGCTGTACAGTTGGATAGTTACGTATACCTATGGGGGGTGATAGCTTATGGTATGCTTTACTTATTGGTGGAAGGGCTGGTTTATCCTTTAGTAAACAAAAAAGTCGCGGTCGGGCAACATGATGCAGATAAGATAGTGGCCTTTCTTCAGCAGCAGCGACCAACAATAGTGTTAGATTTCCCTTATCATGCCTGCGACAGCGTCTATCGTATAATGGCAGATACTCCGCACAAGACGGTATTTCCATTTGGCACGACGGCTGAGTTTTCACAGAGGCTTGAAACCAAGTATGGCGCCAAATATCCTTATGTTGACTTGAACAAGCTTGAAGATATGAGGAATGACTTTGGGGCTAATATCCTTGTTACGCGTATCGCTGAGCTTGAAAAAATAATGGGGCCTGAATGGCAACCTCCTAAAGGCTGGAGGCTTATTGATTTAGGATGTAAATCAGAACAGGTTTTTATTTATGAGGGTGCTTCATAGTAATATGGTTGTTGAAGTCGCATGAATATAAAATCATTTCTTTCTGATGTTCTGGGGTTTGGCATAGCAAGTTTTTTAACCAAAGGTGCTGCACTTCTAATTGTTCCCATACTCACACGTAACTTATCGCCAGCAGAGTATGGGTCTTTAGAAATTCTTGTGGGTTTTGGTGCTATTGCAGCAGTGTTAGTTTCTCTATCGCTTGAAAGTTATATCGCGAGGCAGTGGGGGGGATTTCAACAAAAAACAGAGCAAAGCAAGCTTTTTTCAAGTACATGTTTAGTAGTTCTGATATTAGGCATCGTAGCTGTAACTGTATCGTTTTTATCAGCACGTTTTGCGTCAAACACGTTGTTTGGGAATGCATCGTATTCAATGCCTATCGTACTCATCGTCAGTTATGGCACGCTTATGGCCTTGTTAAGCTTACCTCTTATTGTACTCAGGATGGAACGCTTGCTTAAACCCTATTTGGCGGTGGTTTTAATACAAAGCACTGTTTATTTGATAAGTGTACTTTGGTTGTTAAATGAAAGCAGCATTACAGTAGAAACCATAGTTTTGGCTATGCTGATAAGTGGTCTTTTATCTTTATTTGTGGCGCTTTTTAGTGTTCGAAAATATTTAGTTTTTTCTTTTGATAGTGGCCTATTGAAAGACAGTTTACGCTACAGTTTACCCTTACTGCCTGCTGTCGGCGCTACTTGGATTAATAGTCAGGTAGATAAATATACACTCTTATACTTTTTAGATGCAAAGGTGGTTGGTGAGTTTGCTGTTGTCACAAAGATTGCCGCAGTGGTTGCAATGGGGGTGATGGTTTTTCGACAAGCTTGGTTACCCTATTCGTTTAAGCTTGCAAGAATGCCTAGCAATGGGGCTATGCAATTTAGGCAGGTTATGACTTGGTATTACTTTATTGGATTATCACTTTGTTTGTTAGTCGTTCTTTTTTCAAAGCCGATTATTAGCCTTTTGGTGCCGGATGAATACCAAATTAATGTATCCGTTTTACCTGTTTTATTGTTGGCTAGTCTGGTTTATGGCAGTGCATCTATTGCCAATATTGGGATGTTGGTTTCAGGGAAAACTGAGTGGAATAGTTATGCATCACTAGTTGGAGTTATTTTGAATATCGTATTAACTTTTATTTTGGTGCCTATTTATGGGGTCGCGGGTGCGGCCTATGGAACGCTCGTGGCCGCAGGTGTGTTTACTTTGGTTTTAGCTGTTAGGACGAGGGTAGAGCTTGATATTGGATTTGGTATGTTACCAGCGGGGTTGATGCTCTGCTATTTTGTTTTATCCTATGCCGCTGTTATGTAGTTAGGTGAGCGGCTCTACTAGGGGAGTCATGATAGTATAGAGGTGTTCCTAGGCTTGGCGGAAACGATTCAACACCTTGAAGTGTTTCACTCTGGGTGATTTTTCAAAGATCTGCTGTTGGTATCTTTAAATATCTCTAGCTAAAACAACACGTGAATGAAATGTGCTGTAAAGAGATGGAAGAAAAGGGAATACCTTTGATAAAGAATTTAAATGACGTGCTCTGTGAGACACTTTAAAAAAAAGATCTTCACAAAATACGACACTTTTGAAATGTTTTTTAAATTCTATTTTAATACTCTTCTTGGATAAATAATTTGTATTTTTCTTAAGATAATTAGTATTTATTATTGCAACTTCTTTGGCGGGTAGTTCTTTCTGAGATGACTTCCTAATTCCTAGTTTTGCCCAAAAATATAGCCAGGCATGTGATTTAATTATTGATGAAAATGGAGCGTACACATGAGATTCCATGGGTTTATATTTAGATGGGAAAACATGAAGGCAGACTCCATCGGGTTTTAGTATTCGCTTAATCTCGGCTAAAGCTACTGAGTAATTTTGAACATGTTCGAAAACTTGATCACTTAGGATAACGTCAAAGGTGTTATCTTCAAAAGGCAGAATATAAGACTCAGTAGGTATTAGTCGTATGACTTGATTGTCGTGCATTACTTTCGTATTGACTTTATTATCAGTTTTAAAATTCACGTCACAACCGAATGCTAAGTATCCTTGATTGCGTAAGGTTTCTACGTTTTTTCCACTACCACAACCGAAGTCCATGATTCTAGATTGTGAGTGGAGCTTATACCCAGATGACTCAATTATTTTTAATAATACGGCTAAGTGATCAGGGATGCTTATACACATATACTTATACCAAAACTCTGTAATTAGATTACTATAGAAATATAAAAAAGGTTGTTTTTTCAACGCATAAACTGACAATGGTTAAAAAGAAGCGTTTCTTTTTTCATGAATAAGAATACTGCAAATTGCGTTCGTAAACTAGCTTAAAAAAATCCATTTTTGGAACGGTCTATCGGGCTTAACCACTCATTCAGAATCTTCAGGTTGCTAATTTGTGAAATACACAAAACGAAAAAAGGCGCTGCAATCTATGCAGCGCCTTGTCAGTTTGATGCTTCCCTTACCATTCCCTAGGTAACCGGCCATCCTTGTTTACTTCCTTGTCCGCATCCTGCGTTATTCGCACTTGTCTCCCTGACGAAGTGAATAGTACGGAA
>Ga0209707_1000355_pt1 | contig 28296 bp, 27 predicted proteins | sample EN4Hudsemesocosm_FD_184630 | JGI IMG/M metagenome (GOLD analysis project Ga0209707, IMG submission 184630) | Methane-oxidizing microbial communities from mesocosms in the Hudson Canyon - EN4B Hudson Canyon (SPAdes) (version 2) | ecosystem: Environmental > Aquatic > Marine > Cold seeps | place... | reverse complement strand
TTGATTCATTAAAAATTGAAGGCCGTATTAAAGGTGCGCATTACGTTTATACGGTAGTGGATAGCTGGCGTAAGCAGATAAATCGCTTTGTTGAAACAGGCCAGTTACTAGAAGATAACTCAAACCTGTATAAAGTATTTAATCGCGATTTAACGAATGGTTTTTTCAAAGGCGACCTAACTAAATCTATGTTCATTGATAGCCCTCGTGACCATAGCGTGAAGCATGCCGTTGAAAAAAGTAATGCAATATCCGTGGTACAAATTCAAGATGTAACCAGCGACCTTTATTCAGATAAAAATGAGATAGGCGCTGAGCTTAAAGATAAAATACAGAACCTTAGTATCGCTAAGCAAACATTAAATATCGTGTTTTCAGGGACGTTAGGTAAGCCTTTAACAATAAAAGTGACCACAGAAGAGCAGTCATTTGAAGTTGAGTCAGCTGAACGATTAATCAAGGCAAGTAAGGCGGTGATTGATCAAATCGTGTTAGAGAAACGCTTTAAGAGCTTTAATAATGCAGACTACACTATTCAACACTTAGATTTTGAAAACCTTGATGCAGGCCTAAGTATCCCTTTTAAAGACTTAACTACGCTTAAAAACCAAGTGGCTTTTCTATTAAATGATTCCATAGAAATTATTTCTCCTGTAGAAGTGCCAGCGTTAGTAAAACACCCAAAAGTAGAGCCTAGTCTTAAGCTTTCGTTCATGATTAGTGACCTAAAAGACCTAAACCTTTGTGATGTGACTGATGCCGACATTTATTTTAAGTTGCCTGAAAGCTTTAAAAAGAACTGTACCAAGTATATTGATCTGCTATTGGCCAACCCAAGATTAATCCCTTGGTTCCCAGCGGTCTTAATCGGTAAAGATTACCTAGAAGCAGTAAAAATTCTTGAGCAGGTGAAGCCTAAGCGTATTGTTAGCAACAACACCGGCATTGCTTATAAAGCCTTTGAGCTAGGTATCGAGTGGATTGCAGGTCCATTCTTGAATACTACTAATTCTTATGCCTTATTAACCATGCAAGAAACGTTGAATTGTTCTGGTGCGTTTATTTCTAATGAAATTAACCGAATTCAAATACGAAAAATTGCTCGTCCAGAAAACTTTAAGTTGCTCTACAGTATTTACCACCCCATTTTAATGATGACCAGTCGACAATGCTTTTTCCAGCAAACGGTAGGTTGTAAGAAACCGAGCATTGAAGATGGCTGTATGCTGAAATGCGAAAAGGCCACCACCATTACCAATAAGAAGGGTATTTCCTTTGCTGTTGATAAGCAAAAAGGGGGTTACCCAAGTATTTATAATGATGAACAATTCTTAAATCTTGATGTGGTTGATGACCTGTCAGACTTGTTTGATGAATTCTTTATTGATTTAACCAATATAGGCGCAGGTTCAAAGGCAGAGCAGGATAAGGTTCAGTTAGTTAAGTATTTTGAAGACTATATAAGTGAAGAAAATGGTTCGCAAACCGAACTGAAAGAGATGATAACAGTATCGACGAACGCTCAGTATAGGCAGGGTTTATGAGCTATAGTTGTAGTCTATTTTAACGCCCAATAGCAGCGGGCGCGCGTTAGTGTGTCCGGCCGTAGGCGAATTTGCCTTGCTTTGCTATGCATTTAAAACACAACATAAACAGCACCTAAAAATATTGTGCTATAACTTTTAGCCTAAACCTCCCCCTTCACACAAACATACACCGAGTTCGTAGATTCACCACCTTGAAACGGGTTAAAAAAAGAAACCACATGCGAGTCAACACTCTCAAACACCGTTTTCAACAAAGCTTCAAAGCTTTCTTCCGGTAGGTTTTGCGACCACATGGCAAACACTCCCTTGGGTTTAAGCTGCTCTGCCATGAGTGCTAGATTTTCGGTTGTATAAAAGCTGGCGTTGGCTGCGTTTAGGAATTCGGTGGGGGAATGGTCGATGTCTAAAAGAATGGCATCAAACTTTTTACCTTCGCTGTTTGGGTCAAAGCCCGTGCTAGGGTCTGTGACTAGGTCGAAGAAGCTTCCCGGTACATAGCGGTTTCGTATATCAGCGTTGAGTATTTTCCCTAGAGGTACGAGCTCATCTTTATGCCAACCTATGACTGTATCTAAGGCCTCGACTACAAGTAGCTCTGTAATTCGTTCGTCTTTTAATGCTGCCACGGCGGTGTAACCTAGACCTAACCCACCCACGACAACACTGAGCTTATTGCCCTGCACAGCAGCTAAGCCAAGAGTAGATAGGGCCTCTTCGGCCTCAACAAACATGCTCGACATTAAAAATTCGTCGCCTAGTTTAACTTCATAGATGTCCCTGTCACCAAACGCGGGCATACGTCGTCTACGAAGGGAGATCTGACCTAAAGGGGAGACTTGGCTATCAATTTCTTTAAACAATGGAGTCATGGTTGATTTGTCCTAACGTTGTATGCGGGCGATAATCATACTTACTACATTCTTGGAAAGCATAAAGTTGAGTTCACGGAATTAATTTATGTTATGCAATCGATCAAAAAAACATCAATATTGCCAGAGCCCTTGCCACAACAGAGTCAAATCCAATTTATACATAAAAACATTAGGACAAAAAGCGGAATTTTTTACTTATTATTGGTGTTTTGAAAGATAACATACCCGCATTTTATAAGCACTCCCAACTTAACCACTATTATGACAAGGGCAGCCACCAAACTCAGCATCATTATCAAGCCCCTTCAAAATCCCACAATCCCCTGCGGTATGGTTATCATCACAACGATTACGCAGCGCATGTAGTTGTTCTTTTAAACCTTCCAACATATGAATTTTCTTTTCTACAGAGATGAGCTGTTCATCAATAAGTGAGTTGACCTGATCACATTGAAGGGAAGGGTTATCGCGAAAGTGGAGCAGAGCGGTAATCTCTTTTAATGGCATATCTAGTGAGCGGCAATGGCGTATAAAATTGAGTCGGTCCAAGTGTTTTTGATTATACATCCTATAGCCAGAGTCATTACGAGGGGGCTCTGGTAGCAGTTTAATTTTTTCGTAATACCTGACTGTTTCTGAATCACAATGGGCTGCTTTGGCTAGTTGGCTTATCTGCACTTTATTGTTCTCCCACTAATACTATATTCGTAAACTTTAAAGACTTGACTCTGTAGTTACTACAGGGTTTTTAATTAACTTAGTTGAATTTGTCGGCTGAAACAAGTTTTGAAGTATTTCAGGAAAAATATATGTCAGGTTGCAGTTGTGAAGTTGAAGTAAAAAATGCCTCACAGAAAAAAGTGTTGTGGTTGTTATTGGCTATTAACGCCTTTATGTTTGTTGTGGAACTGGGTTTTGGCTGGGTAGCGGAGTCTACTGCGTTAATTGCGGACTCACTAGATATGTTAGCGGATGCTGTGATTTACGGTATTGGGCTCTACGCTGTTGGCCGCTCTTTACAGCACAAGGCGAACGCTGCGTTAGTTAGCGGCTACTTTCAGGGAATTCTGGGTTGTCTTATTGTGGTCGATATTCTGCGAAGAGTTTGGTTTGGAAGTGAACCTGTTTCAGAGTTAATGATGGGCGTGGGTTTTGCTGCCTTGGTTGCGAACCTTATCTGCTTATTATTAATCTTAAAACATCGCAATGGTGAGGTTCACATGAGAGCCAGTTGGATTTGTTCCAGAAATGATGTCATTGCCAATGTAGGCGTGATTATCGCAGGAGGCTTGGTGGGGTGGTTTGACAGTAGTTGGCCAGATATCTTAATTGGTGGTCTTGTGGCTCTCGTTATTTTGCGAGGGGTGAGATCCATTATTTATGAAGCTCGCAAAGAGCTGGCTGAAGATAAAACAGGGTATCGTACTAATGACTGATCACAGCCATAAACATAGTCACAGCCATATTCACGGTCATCACCACTCTGTATCAGGGCGTATTGGTACGGCCTTTTTCCTTAACTTCTTCTTCACAATTATTGAATTTATTGGTGGATGGTTAACTAACAGCACTGCCATTATGGCGGATGCTGTTCATGATCTGGGCGATACCTTGTCTATCGGGTTGGGCTGGGTTCTTGGCAAAATGAGCAGTAAGGATGCAGATAAACATTTTAGTTATGGTTATCGACGACTTTCATTATTAGGCGCATTGATCAACAGTGTGGTGCTGGTGACAGGGTCCGTTTGGGTCTTGACTGAAGCGGTTCCCCGTCTTATTAGCCCTGAAATGCCCCATGCAGAAGGCATGTTTGGCTTAGCTATTCTTGGAGTCGTGGTAAATGGCTATGCGGCTTATAAACTAAGTGATGGTAAAACACTGAATGAGCGGGTATTAAACTGGCACCTGATAGAAGACGTTCTTGGTTGGGTTGCCGTGTTAATTGTTAGTGTTGTGTTGATGTTTGTTGACTGGCCTATTCTAGATCCATTGCTGTCTATCGCATTTACTCTATTCATTCTTTTTAATGTGATGCGCACATTGAAAGAAACGCTCAAGCTATTTTTACAGGCAACACCAGACCAAGAACTACGTGAGCAGATTTTTAAGCAATTATTGTCAGTGGAACAAGTGGCTGATGTACATCACTTACATCTTTGGTCTTTGGATGGGGAACATCATGTATTAACTGTCCATCTGGTGCTAAATCAATGTATTGATAATGAAGTACAGCAAAAAATAAAGTCTGACCTAGCGGAAGGCTTGAAGACATTTCAATTGGCTCATACTACGATTGAGTTTGAGCAGCCTGAGGAGCGTTGTCGGGATGCTTAGAATATAAAGTTTGCTTCTTATACTCGGAATATTCTATATTGAGCTACTGATTGGTAATAAAAATTGCTGAAAGTTGTACTGGGGGGGCACCCCAGAGATTGGCACTACAGAAAGATATGTGGGGTGCTATAGATGGACTTGGGGTTTACTCGTTATCAAGGAATTTCCAGCATTGTTGGAGATATTGTTAATCTTCGGGTTGGCGATACTCAAAAAATGCAAACGCCACCACGAAACCGTGATCTTGCGATTATTGAGCAAAATGGTGAGTTTTTTTCGTTAGCTCAAATCATCAAACTATCTGATGATATTGTGTCACTACAAGCCTTTTCAGGTACCAAAGGCCTGTCGAATGATGCCTCGGTACGCTTTTTGGGCGAAACCATGCAGGCTATTTATTCCGATAATATTTTTGGTCGTGTATTTAATGGTTCTGGTGCTCCGGTAGATAACGGGCCAAGCCTAACCCATGAACCCAAAGTTGCCATCAATGGCCCTACCGTAAACCCGACCTCACGGGTGTTAGCATCCCGAATGATTCGCACCAATGTACCGATGATTGATGTGTTTAATTGTCTGGTTGAAAGCCAGAAAATCCCTATTTTCTCTGTTGCTGGTGAGCCCTTTAATACCTTCCTTGCTCGTATAGGCGTACAGGCTGATGCAGATGTGGTTATCTTTGCAGGACTTGGATTAATTTTTGATGACTACCATAACTTTAAGCAGATGTTTGAAGATGCAGGTGTTATGTCCCGTACCGTAATGTACGTAAATCTGGCCTCAGACCCTGTTGTCGAAAGGCTCATGGTGCCGGATCTTGCATTAGCCGTAGCAGAGAAACTAGCGGTTGAAGAAGGTAAACGGGTATTAGTTTTAATGACGGATATGACGGCCTATGCTGACGCCATGAAAGAAATTGGCATCGCCATGGAGCATATTCCTTCTAACCGGGGTTATATGGGAGATTTATACTCCCAGCTTGCCCGCCGCTATGAAAAAGCCTGTGACTTCAGAGGTGCAGGTTCAGTCACGATTCTATCGGTAACGACTATGCCGGGTGATGATGTAACTCACCCTGTTCCTGATAACACGGGCTACATCACCGAAGGTCAGTTCTATTTACACAATGGTGTTATTGATCCTTTTGGATCGCTTTCACGCCTCAAACAGCACGTTATAGGGAAGCAAACCCGAGAAGATCATGGTCAGATCATGAATACCATGATTCGCTATTATTCTGAAGGGGTTGAAGCCGAACAGAAGCAGGCAATGGCTTTTGATTTGAGTGAGTTTGATCATAAATTACTGAAGTTTAGTAAGTTATTTAAAGAGCGGTTTATGCGGCTTGATATTTCAATGTCGTTGGAACTGGCATTGGATGCCTGTTGGGAGTTGTTGGCTGAGTGTTTTGACCAGGATGAAGTGATTATAAAGCAGGATCTAAAAGAGAAATACTGGACTGAAGTCGATGGCAAAGTTAGCGCTTAATAAAAGTGCCCTGAGCAAAGAGAAGCAACGTAAAGCTTCTTATGGTCGATATCTGCCCTCCCTTGAGATGAAGCAGAAGCAGCTTTTGCTGGAACGGAAAAAAGCCGAAGATGCTTTAGTCCAGCATGTTGATGATATCGCAGCCTTAGAAGACTCTGTATACCAGCAGTTGCCCATGCTAGCGCTTGAAAATATTGAAATGGATGGATTGGTGAAGGTTGAAAGCTTTAACTTGGCAGAAGAGAACCTGCTAGGCACCAAGGTTCCATTCTTAGAGAGCATTATCTTCAAAAGAGCAGAATATGGCTACCTTGCCCGTCCTCATTGGTTTGATGACCTGGCTGTTGCTCTCGAAAAAGTAATGAAGCTTAAGATGGAAGAGCAGGTACTGCATATCCGGCTGGAGCGCCTAAAAAGTGCGGCACGTACGATTACTCAGCGAGTTAACTTGTTTTCAAAAGTTCTCATTCCTCAGGCAGAAAGTAATATCAAGAAAATAGGGCTGTTTTTGGCTGATCAGGAGCGCGCGGGTGTTGTACGCTCAAAGCTAGCTAAACAGAAACAGCAAGTGGGTTAGGGCTAAAAGGGGAAAAGATGAGCATAGCTGCACTAAAAAAACTGACCCTAATTGGTGAGGTGAGCGAAAAAAATGCCATTATGGAGCAGTTCCAGTCTCTTGGTATGGCCCATCTTATTACGCTGTCAGAGCAAACTGTAGAGCAATCAGCCGATGTAGCAGATGGTGTACGGGAAGCACTTAATTATTTGGTGGCAGCCCCGCTTAAAAGAAGAATGCAGACTCCTAATGAGTCTATTGTCTTATCCGATGTGGTGGAACGAGTAATACAAAACAAAATTGCCCGTGAAGAAGCGGTAGATCAAATTGATTTAATTAGAGCACGACGGCAGCAATTAAAGGAGTGGGGTGATTTTGAGTTTCCTCCTTTAGAGGCGTTGGACCAGCATAGACTTTGGCTCTATCTGGTGCCTCTTAGCAAAGAATCATTATTGAAGCGTGTCGATCTTCCCTGGAAGATTATTAACAGAAATCACAAAAACATCTATCTTGTGGTTATTGCGGTGAATGAACCTGAGGCGGACATCGTTCCGTTTCAACGTGCACATATTGGCCCTAATTCATTATCTCGTTTAGCTGAATTAAAAGAAGAAGCATTAGTTCATCTAGAAGACCTTAACGCCGAGCGAGAGTCATTAACTCGTTGGATTTTACCCCTCTCACTGTCTTTAAATGAGGCGTTTAATACTCATGAGCTGAAGTTAGCAGAACAGCACGTATTAGATGTGGATGATTTTTTTGTGCTTCAATCATGGATACCTGAAGCAAGCTTGTCTGTTTTTGAACGGTGGGCAGATGACTTACCGGTAGCTTATCAACTAGAAGCACCCCGTTTAGATGAGCTTCCGCCTACCTTATTGAAAAATAGCGACCTTACTGGTGGTGGCGAAGAAGCGGTCTCTTTCTTCCAGTTGCCAGGCTACCGAGCTTGGGATCCTTCAAAGCTGATTTTTTTCTCATTCTCATTGTTCTTTTCCATGATTATGGCAGATGCAGGCTACGCTTTGGTTTTAGGGGGGATTTTGGCCTTGCTCTGGCCAAAGCTAAGTCGAATCAGTGTTACGACGGTCAGAATTCGTAATCTATGGCTATCGCTGGTGAGTGCTGCATTTATTTTTGGTGTGATGGTTGGTAGTTATTTTGGCGTTGCCCCTCAGGAGGGAAGTGTATTAAGCGCACTCAATGTGCTTGATATGAACGATTTCTCGTCCATGATGCGGCTATCTATTGGCGCGGGAGTTTTACACCTGGTTATTGCTAATAGCATGGTAGCTTGGGTGCAGCGAAACTCTTGGGTGGCTTTGTCTTCTGTTGGATGGGTAATGACCATAGCAGGGGCTTTCTTTTTATGGGTCAGCTATATGAGTTTACCTGATCTGGATGTAGGTAGCGCTTTTCAACTTAAAGTCATCATCATGGGTATTGCGCTTATTTTATTATTTTCAGGACAGCGAAAACTGGATAGCGGCAAAGCGTATTTTATGCAGTTATTTGATGGCTTTTCTGCATTGTACGGGTTGTCTAAAGCCTTTGGTGATGTATTAAGTTATATGCGTTTATTTGCTTTGGGTTTATCAAGTGCCTCATTAGCAGTGACGTTTAACACCCTAGCTATTGAGGCAAGAGATTCGGTTTCAGCCGGTGGGTTTATTCTGTTTGCGTTGATTCTTTTACTGGGACATGGTCTGAATTTTGTGCTCGGTATTATGAGTGGCGTTATTCATGGTCTGCGCCTGAATTTGCTGGAATTTTATAATTGGGGGGTCAAAGGTGAAGGCTACCCCTTTAAAGCGTTTAAGAAACGAGGAGAGTCGACATGGAACAATTCGTAATTGCTTTGGGGTGGTTGGGTGTTTTTGCGCCTACTGCATTAGGCGCTATTGGTAGTAGTTATGGATGTGCCCGTGCAGGACAAGCCGCAGCGGGTGCATTACTGGATACAGAGAGCGGCTACGGTAAATATATCGGCCTGGCGGCCATGCCCTCTACTCAGGTTATTCTGGGGATAGTGGTGATGTTCACCCTTAACCGAGATATTACAGCCGCTAACTCTCCTAGTATTTTCGCCATTGGTTTACTCACCGGATTAGCTCTGATGATGAGTGCGGTATATCAGGGGCAGGCTTTGGTTGCTGCGATTAATGCGGCTAAAAACAAGCCAGAAATTTTTGGTCTGGCCATTGCGCCCGCTGCGATTGTTGAAGGGTTTGCGGTATTTGCCTTTGTTTTCGCCTTGGTGCTTGCGGGCTCAATCCCTACTTAAGAATCCCTGCCTAAGAGAGGGCATCTATATGTCACAGTCTTTAGATAAAAAACAAGCGGCCAGCGGCGTACAGGAACTCATTGACCAAATTCGGGAGAAGGGTGTTAATGAAGGTAAGAGCGAAGGCACGCGCATTGTTAACGATGCAGAGCAACGGGCTGAGTGGATTATTAAACAAGCCAAAGAAGAAGCAGAGGCTATTAGGCAAGAAGCAGAGCATAACGCACGTTTTGTGAAGGATGCAGGTAGAGATGCCTTGGGCCTAGCGCTTAGAGATATAAAGCTAAAGCTGAAAGATGAACTCTCCATTCAATTTTCAGAACAGCTCCGTAAATTGGTAGAAAAAGAGTTACAAGATCCTAGCACGCTTAAAGCATTGCTCATTTCTGCGGTATCAAAAACATCGATACCTGATGAAGGCGTAACCATTGTTTTACCTGGCCGGGCAAAAGGGATTAATGAGTTGCGAGGAGACCCAAAGTCACTCGAGCAGGGTGTACTGGTTGAATTAGTGTCTGATACCGCCAAGCAAATGCTGACCAAAGGAGTAGACATCCGCCTTGATAACAACCTTGATAGCGGACTCACCTTTTTGTTAAACGATGGCGAAGTCAGCGTAGAAGTAACAGATAAGTCACTTTCAGCAATGTTGCTTCAGCACCTGCAACCCCGCTTCCGTGCGATTCTTGAAGGGGTTGTCGGCTAGTGAGTTATGTAGACCTTCTCTGCTCACTCCCCTATTTGGAGAATCCCTTTGTTCGCAAGCGGCCTCCTATTACCGCCGTGCAGTTTAGGAAGCGACTAAATATGCTCGATTTTGAATCCAGAGAAGTGATACGACAACTTGCTGACACCTTTTACTGGGGGCGTATTTCTTTGGATGAAAAAGATGAAAAACTGGTACGTCAGGCGAGACGTCTAATAGATCAGCTGGATGAGTCAGATATAAAAGCATGGCAGCTATGGCGAATGGATCTCCGAACTGTGATGGCGGCACTAAGACGTCGAAAGCAAAATCAACCCGCACCCGATGATAAAACCTTATGGGGGTTTGGGCGTTATGTCAGTCACATTGTTAATAACTGGAACCATCCTACTTTTAAGCTTGAATCCCGTTTCCCCTGGTTGCCCAAGGCAAAAGAGTTATTAGAGCAGGGTGATAGCTATGGACTTGAGCGGCACTTGCTCAGCACAGAATGGCATTATTATTCTCGTCAGCAGGCTGATGAACAATATTCATTATCTGATGTGTGGCTTTATGCCATGAAATGGGACTTGGTAGATCGATGGTGTCGCTACAATGCAGATCTGGCAAAACAACATTTTGAACAACTTGTACAAACAGGGCTTAAAGAGCCGCTGACCGAATTGAGGACAATGACATGACCCAAGAAACGAACATAAGCAAGGCCTCCGCACGGGTTGTTTCGGTCAGTGACGATGTGGTTACCGTGGAAACAATTGAACAAGTTAAAGGTAATAAAGCGGTTCCACTGGTAAAAAATGAAGTGCTGTTTATTTGCCCAAAACCAGCACCAGATGGCAAGCAGGAGAAACTGAAAGCAGAAGTGCTCAGAGTCAGAGGAAAACGAGCAGATGTTCAGGTGTATGAAGATACTACAGGTGTTTCCATTGGCGATGCGGTAGAGCAAACCGGAGAATTGCTCTCCGTAGAGTTAGGGCCTGGATTATTAAGACAAGTCTACGACGGCCTTCAGAATCCGCTGCATCGACTAGAAGTGATGAACGGGCAATTTTTGTTACGGGGTGAAGTTGCGGCAGCCCTTGATAGAAAATCAAAATGGGCCTTCTCTGCCAAAGGCCGTGTTGAAGACCAGGTTAAACCTGGAGATGTATTAGGAACCGTTCAGGAAGGACGTTTTTCTCATAAAATAATGGTTCCGTTTATGCTCAGAGGCAAGCTAAGCATAGAATGGATTCAAGAGGGAACGTTTAATGTTGAAACGGTGATTGCCCGTCTTCGTGATGAAAAAGGCATCCTTCATGATGTTTCAATGGTGCAGCGTTGGCCTGTTCGTATGCCACTACCGGCTAATCTTATTAAAAACGGACAAAGTGAACGTAAATACCCCACGCAACCGATGATCACAACGCTCAGGCTTATTGACACATTTTTTCCTATCGCAAAGGGCGGAACAGGATGTATTCCCGGGCCATTTGGCGCAGGTAAAACGGTATTGCAAAACCTGATATCCCGTTATTCTGATGTGGATATCGTTATCGTGGTCGCTTGTGGTGAGCGTGCCGGAGAAGTGGTTGAAACCATCACCGAATTCCCACAACTCCAAGACCCTCATACCGGTGGCACCTTGATGGATCGAACCATCATCATTTGTAATACCTCATCTATGCCTGTAGCGGCACGAGAAGCCTCTATTTATACCGGTGTTACGTTAGGCGAATATTATCGTCAAATGGGCTATGAAGTGTTGTTAATAGCAGACTCCACCTCACGTTGGGCGCAAGCCATGCGTGAAACGTCTGGACGCTTAGAAGAAATACCTGGCGAAGAAGCATTCCCCGCTTATTTAGAGTCTTCAATTCGTAATCTTTATGAGCGAGCGGGTGTTATCCGCACCAATGATCACAGTGTAGGTTCTTTAACTTTAATAGGAACCGTCTCACCCGCTGGAGGTAACTTTGAAGAACCTGTTACCCAAGGCACGCTAAATACCGTAAAAACCTTTCTAGGCCTGAGTTATGACCGTGCATATAAACGCTTTTACCCTGCCGTAGATCCTCTGCAATCGTGGAGCCGCTACTCTGAGCAACTTGCCCCATGGTTTCAGGAGAATATGGGGGCATCTTGGTTAAAAGGTGTTGCTTATGTAAATGAGCTATTGATTCGAGGAGATGAAATATCCCGAATGATGCAGGTAACAGGTGAGGAAGGTGTGAGTCAGGATGACTTCATAACGCAACAAAAATCCACCTTAGTCGACATGGTCTATTTGCAGCAAGATGCCTTTGATGCAGTAGATGTGTCAACGGATATTGAACGTCAAAAACAAAGTTTCTCTTTGCTGGTAAAAGTGGTTGATACAGACATGAGCTTTGAGACAAAAGCTCTTGTAAGGCGTTGGTTTAGCCGTATGACAGATACCTTTAAGAATCTTAATTATTCAGAGATAAATAGCGATGCACACAAGAAGTATTTGGGGCAGATAGATACATTGTTAGAAGAATCGATGGCCTTAACTAGTCCCGTCATTGTCTGATTCTTTATCGTTATCAGAAATGCTCAGGGTAATACCAATTAAGGTGGTAAGAATTAAAATAATAAACACCCATAAATGACCAAAAAACCAAGTACAAAAGACGCAAACAGCACCTATTGTAAAAGTGTAGAGAAGTGCTTTTTTACTCGACATATTCTGCAGTTCAATCTATTAGTGAGTTATGCCTACCACTTTAGCAGAAGGCAATGTAATTATTGAGTTGCTACTTTTTTGCATTTCTACTGATACTTATTAATAATTTTCTGAAGCGTGCCTTCTTTTTTCATGTTCTTAATCACTTCATCGAAACGAGGTAATATTTCAGTATATTCAGAATCTTTTCTAATAAGTAAGCGAAATCTTGAAGGTTTAATATCGAGTATTTCATTTGGCAGCATTACAATATTGTTAATCCCGTGGTTCTTAAGTTTGAAGCGTGTGGATATCGGGTTGGCTATATAAATATCAAAGCGGTTATGAGACAACATTTTTAGAACACTAATAGAGCTGTTTCCCCAGGTAACTTGCATATCAGTCAGGTTCTTTTCTGCCCATCCATTACCCGAATAATTGCCCATGGAATAGCCCGTTAATTGGGGAAGGTATTGCACATCTTTTAGTTTAGGAATAATAGGGTTATTTTTTTTAACAAATATTGAGCGCCGGATATTAGTAATGAGCTCACTGCTCGCGATAGTATACAACTTCCTCTCTTCAGTGTAATTTGTGATAAGTGCATCCATAGCTCCCGTGCGAACGCTATGTTGCGCCCGTTTCCATGGAAATAAATGGTGACTAATTTCTAGATTCATCCTGTTTGATAATGCTTCATTGGCAATATCAACTATTAATCCCTTATATAACCCTTGCTCTTCCCATGCCCAAGGTCCTCCTTGGTTGCTATGGGCTATTTTCAGTGGCTCTTGGCTGTTTACTACATGAGAAAAAACTAGCCCTACAATTATTAAAAAAATAGTTTTGAAGGGGAGCTTCATTATGAACACCATATAAGGAGCGGGAGCCGTGGGGGGTATTTGAATTATAGCTCATATAGAACGTTAGTTAGTGATAGCTGTTTAATCTACAGTTGTTATTCTTACTCAGGGTACACAACCATTAATTAAAGTTCATGTGGCCATTACTTATATTGCTTACAGTGCCGGTGATGGTAACCTTAGGTATGAATGGAGGGTTTCATGGCTAAGATTACACTAGAGGAAAACGCTAAAGCGGGGTTCAACTCAGCAAGCTCTCAGTTTATTAAGGGCGTTTCTCAAAAAATGTCAGAGCTGAGTGATCAGCGTTTTTGCATTGGTATTACCGGACTTAGTCAGAGTGGTAAGTCGACGTTTATTACTAGCCTTATTAATCAGTTACTGCAACACGAAACCTCTAGCCTGCCTGGTTTTTCTCCGGTGCTTAATGAACGATTGTTGAATGTTAAAATGCACCCTTTGGAAGACCTCTCTCTACCATCATTTCCCTATGATGATGCGTATAAAGGACTAACAAACCCTGAACCCCAATGGCCTAAGTCAACGGAAGATATTAGTGGCTGCCTGTTGGAGTTAAGGTTGGCTAAAAAGGCGAGTAAATTGAACCCTTTTGGTCGTGAACAGTTTTCATTGTTTCTTGAAATTCGGGATTACCCCGGTGAATGGTTACTTGATCTTCCTATGCGAGACATGAGTTATTCCCGCTGGTGTGCGCAATGTAATGCTCAATATAATCAAAACCCACGTACAGAATTGCTGGGTGATTTATTAACGGATCTACAGCAGTTAGACCCTTTGGCAGAGGTAGATGAAGAAAAACTAAATGCCTTACATATGCGCTTTGTTCAGTTTTTGCATGACTGTAAAAGAGGGGGTGAAAACGGCAGTAAAAGCCTGAGTCTGATTCAGCCTGGCCGCTTTCTAATACCCGGGGCGGTGAAAGATATTGATGTTTTACGTTTTATCCCATTGCTTAAATCGGGCAGTTATAGCGAAGGGCAGTTGGCAACAGCCAGCTATAATAGTTATTTCAAGGTCTGTGAACGCCGGTATCAGCGTTATATTAAAGACTTAGTGGAGCCTTTTTATAAAACATTCTTTCGTCGTATTAACCGGCAACTGATTTTGGTTGATGTGGTGAGTGCGCTTAATGCGGGGCCTGAATATCTCGATGATATGCGCCAGGCACTGACCAATATTACAGACAGCTTTGCTTATGGTAGCCAAAACCGCTTGTTGCAGTTATTTCGGCCAAAAATAGATAAAGTGATCTTTGCAGCCACTAAAATTGATCAGGTGGTATCGGAAGATCATGATTCCGTGCGAAAACTGCTATCGCTTATTGTTAGTCAAGCCTATAAAAATGCACAGCATGAAGGGGTTAAGCCTAGTTGTGAGGCAACAGCAGCAGTGCGTTCTTCAAAAGAGATTGATCATAAGGGAGAAAAGGGCATTACCGGAACGGATTGTCATGGTTCTCCAATTGGATATACACACCCAACCATTCCTGCCAGAATCCCTGACGGGGAGGAATGGAAGCCATTTTTGGACTGGACAATACCGGCTTTAAAGCCGCCTAAAGGTCTGTCATATCAGAATTCGGACCCTATCCCTCATATCCGTATTGATACTGTATTAAATGCCTTGATAGGAGATAAGTGCGTATGAGTATTCGTCAGGCAAAAACATTTATTCCTGAACAGGAAGACGCCTTAAATGAAGTGCCAGAAGCTATTACCGCCGGGGAGAGCTTGCCTCATGTATCAGAGTATTCTGGAATTAGTTTGGAGTCATTACCTCTCAGAGGTTTAAGGTCATTTCTATATGGCTGTGCTTCATTGCTCATGGTTTTCATGGCTTGGGAGGTTCTTGCAGTTTTTAAGAGTGCATTGGACGTTCATTGGACACTTGCCAGTGCTTTTCTTGCTCTCGTTGTGCTTGTGACAGGGCTTGGGTTTCGTTTGTTGTGGCGTTATATGGGGGATAGAGAAAATCTGGAGGCTTTGGAATCTATACAAAAACAAGCAAGCCGTTTAAGTGATATTGATGATTTTGGCCGCGCTAAAGAATTTATTAATGAGCTGAAAGCGTTTTACACAGACAAACCCCAGGGTGTGTACTTTCAGAAATGCATTGAACAACTGCCAGATTACAGTAATGACCGTGAAGTGATTGAGCATATTGATCGGGTATTTTTACAGCCGCTAGATAAAGAAGCGCTAAGAAGAGTCTCTAATTTCAGTTTGCAAACGAGTGCAGCAGTGGCAATAAGTCCATGGGCTTCTTTAGATATGCTGTTGTCTTTATGGCGTAGCGTAAAAATGATTGATGAGGTTGCTCAGGTTTATGGTATGCGCCCCTCAGTGATGAATCGTTATAAATTATTGAAGCAGGTTATCCATCAACTGGCATTTGTTGCAGCGAGTGAAATGGTGATTGATCAATTGATGGAAGAGTTTGGATCTTCAACATTAACGGGTATTGCCAGCGCGCGGTTAGGGCAGGGACTAGGGGCTGGGATTTATACTGCAAGAATTGGTATATCCGCTATGAAGGTGAGCAGACCTATTATATTCTCAAAGGATAGCCAGCCAAAAACCAAGTCTGTGGTTGCTCCAATGCTTGCGAGGTTGGCTGATAAGATTAAAAAATAGTCATTTTTTGTCCTACAATTCTTCTTTTTTGCGTTATAGGTCGTGCAGTTTAGTAAAACAAGCTTTATACTGTCGTTTAAATGCGGTACCGATAATGCATTTGTTAACAACAAATTGAGAATAGAAACAGGACTTACTATTCACGGACAGTTGTTAGCTAAAAATCTAAATGAATTAGATATTGTCACTTAGACAACGATATAACAGGGAAGTGAGTCATGAATACCAAGCCGAATATCCACCAATTTGATTCTTATCGGAATCATGTCAATGATAGACTGGTTAATGAAGTTACAGTGCTTCAGGAGCGAGTTAAACAGCTACAATTTTCTACCAGCAAAAACCGTGAAGAAATTATTTCTGTTTATCAAAAAATGATAGATCAGAAGCAGCATTTTATGCGTGACTGGGAAATGGCTGAGCGTTGCATTTAGTTGATTAAGGTGCTCATGGCGCACCCTACGAAAGCGTTTCCAGTCTTAGGGTTTACAAACTATAACCTGAATTGAGATGTAGACTCTTTTAGTGAATCTGAAGCGCTGAGTAGCTTGTTTGCCAGTACGGCTAAGTCGTCGAAGGACACTTCGGTTGATTCTACAGACTCTACCATCGCGGTAATAATCTCACTAACGCTGGCTACAACCATGGTTTGTTCTTCGGTTGCAGCGGCAATGGTCATGTTCATGCCGTTGACTTGCTCAACCTGCGTCTTAATTTGCTGAAGATAGTCCCCCGTTTCGATTGCGCAGTTTTCACTCATTTCTGACTGGCCTTTTGCCGACTGCATAGCGCCTACCGTTTCAGTGGCTGCGTCTTCAAGTCGAGTTAGAACGCTTCTAATTTCAGTGGTGGCATCACCTGTTTTAGATGCCAATGCACGCACTTCGTCAGCAACAACTGCAAAGCCGCGACCTTGTTCGCCTGCTCTTGCTGCTTCAATAGCGGCATTTAGCGCCAGCAAATTGGTTTGTTCTGCAATGGAAGAGATAACATCAAGAATATTGGCCACGTTTTCGGTGTCTTTTGCCAGTTTTTCTACTAACTCGGCAGCACCAATAATTTGTGAGTTAAGATCTTTTGAATTTGAGATGGTGCTGGATACAATTTCAAGGCCTTTATTGGTTTGGTCTTCTGTATCTTGCATGGCATTACTGGCATCAGAGGCTGAGGTACTGATCTCTGAAATAGACTGGGTTATTTCATCCATTGCCTGTTTTGCTTCTCTCGCCTTTACGCCAAGTTCATTAGTTACGTTACGAACTTGTTGAGTGTTGGAGTCTAGATCATTGGCTGTTTCAAGCAGTGGGCTTGAAACGTTCATAACGCTACGCACAATGCCGCTTAACTTATCCATAAAGCTGTTAAAGTTGAATGCGGTTGAACCTAGTTCGTCTCTGCCGTTCACAGGAATTCGCTGGCTGAGTTCTCCTTCTCCCTGAGATAGCTCTTTTAGTGAACCGCTCAGTTGGTTGGCTGTATTACTAATAGCACTGGCGATATAGGTGATAAAGAGGGCTAGAACAACAAAGAACGCAGCACTAATCGCACTACTTGTATAAAGCGCATCTTCGCCACTGGCAACCGCTTTACCAATGGTCTCTTTAAATTCAGCATCGATAACACTTTGATAGCTAGAGAGTGCTTTATTCGTTGCTTCGAATAATTCTGCTTTGGTCTTAATTTTGCTCTGAAGCGCTGAGAAGTCAGCATCATCGTTTAACATAGCTTCAACCAAGGGCACTGCAATTGCTTTATATTTATTTACATTGTCTTCAATGTTTTTCAGTTCTGCTTCGCGGGTTGTATCGAGTTGCTTAAGTTGATTAAGATTTTTAACAAGTTGAGCAATGCTGTCTGCCCCCTGAATTTTCAGATCATCTTCTGAGAAACTAACGGCCTGAGTGAGTAGCTCGTCAGCACGTTTTAATAAGGGTTCGTTGACGGTAGCCAAGCGAACAGAGTCATATATTTTTTCTTCAAGTGTGATCAGGTGAGCTTGAGTTGATAATAGTGATTTGACACCAATGCTTGTGTTGATGGCCAGCGCAACAACGTAGACAGCAAGAATCAACATGATCTTATAAAAGACCTTAAGGTTTTTGAACCAGCTCATTGAAAGTCCCGAAATTGAAAAGGTTTTTTTAATAAAGTTATCTATAAAAAGTAGTTTATTAAATGAAAACCGTCCAATAACTGAATGAATAACAGAGGCTTTTTGTTGACAAAACAAGCCTTGGCTACTTTCCTGTAAAGTGATTAATACGGTGTTTTCAAGATAAAAGTCAGGAGTATCTAAATGATCACCAGAAGAAAAATTTTGCCAGGGATTGCGCTTTGTGGGCTTGCGCTTTCTTTTCCGGCAGTCGCTTATGACATGGAGCAAATCTCTATTAATGGTTTTGGATCGATTATAGCCGCCCAGACCATGGATAGCGATGAAACGCTCTATGGAAATGACAATGACTTGTCATTCCAAAATGAATCTCGGTTTGCTTTGCAGGTAGCAGCCCCTATTGGCGAGAAATTTTCAGCTACGGCACAAATTCTTGCACGTGGCTCAGATGACTTTGACCCGGATTTCGAATGGGCCTATTTAAGCTACCAAGCAACGGACAGCTTGATTGTGATGGCTGGCAGACAGCGATTTAATTTGTATAAATATTCTGATTATGTGGACGTTGGCTATGCCTACCATTGGATTCGTCCGCCTCAAGGCGTTTATTCTTTGCCATTTAGTTCAGGTAACGGTTTGGGCTTTTTATATAACCGTGCACTTGGCGATATTGATTTTAATTTTACTTATAAATTCATAGGCGAAGAAATTTCAGATTATGTGCCTTCGGGTACAACGGGGATAGAGCCTGCCAGGTTTGAAACAACAATGAGTCACTTGGTAAATCTTGATTTTACATGGGATGACTTTAATTTTGGTGCCAATTATGGCTTGGTTCCAGAGCTGACTTATGAGTCTAGTGAGATTAGTGCCTTAGAGACAGCATTGGGTAGCACTTTTGGTTTAACGGATGATCAAGTAAGTTCAATTATGTCAGAAGTCAGTGTTGAAGAAGAAACGGTAAACTTCTTTGGGACTTATTTAGGTTACGACCCTGGTGCGTGGTTCTTGCTGGCTGAATACACCTATTACGAGTTCGATGATGCCAATGCATTTTCTGATCAGGAATCATTATACTTGTCTGCAGGTGTGAGAATAAATCAATTTACCGTTCATGCAACTTACGGTATGGATGAAAATGAGCCGAGCTCTGATGTATATAAGTCGATAACGGATCCAACCTTGAGAGCGACCTTGAAAGGGGCTGTGTCACAACAAGAAGAGGATAGCGAGACTTATTCCTTAGGTGTTAGGTGGGAGGTGGAATCAGGCGTTGCACTGAAAGCTGATTACACTACTTACGATGATGATATCAATGATGGTGCCGATGCTGACCTGATATCTGCTGGCATTGATTTTGTATTTTAAGGAGGATAGAGCATGAATAGTAAATTATCACAGTTGATTATAGCCGCCCTATTCTCAAGCATATTTGTAGCTAAAAGCTGGGCTGAAGTGGTTGTTATTGTACACCCATCCGTTTCTGCTACTGCTTCAACTAAAGAAATTAGCCGGGTCTTTTTGGGTAAATCAAAGAGCCTGCCTGGCGGTCATAAGGTTAAACCTGTGAGTTTGTCTGAAGGTAATGCCGCGAGAGATGAATTCAATGAGAAGGTACTTAAAAAATCAAATAGCCAGCTAAAGTCTTACTGGTCTAAGCTGATCTTTACCGGGAAAGGTCAGCCTCCTAAGGAGTTAGGAAGTGATGCAGACGTGATCGCTAAGGTGTCGTCTAACCCAGGCAGCATCGGTTATATCAGTAAAGAAAGTGTAACGGATGCAGTTAAGGTGTTGGCTAGTTTTTAATTAGCATTACTTTTGGAGTAAGTTAGCCCGGCCTTCGTGTCGGGTTTTTTATTTTGGATAATTAAACTGATCAAGAGATAAGTATTTAATAATGACGGAATCAATAAATCCATTCTCTAATAGATGAGCAATAACACGGTTAATTTTGTTTGGTAACTCAGGGTGTTGCTCAATAATTGACTGAGTAAGAGCGATGCTAACGGGGCTGCTGGATATTTCAAAAACAGGCTCAATAGCATCAAAATACCCTAAACTACGTGCTTGATAAATAAACGATATGTCTTCAGATATTGCAAGGTCAATACGTTTAGCTAAAAGCAGCTCCACAAGTTGTTTATCGCGTGATACTTCTAATACTCTTGTTTGCTCGCTGATAACAAGCCCTTCCTCTTTATAGCTGTACTCCTTGAGTTTTCCCAAGTGATATTTTCCAGCATCCAAAAAAGAAAGATTATCAATCTCAAGCGATCTTGACTTAAGCGAAAAAACTGAAACCTCAGAGGTATAAATTGGGGTGGAAAGCCATAGCTTACTCAAACTTAATTTCTCGTTGTAGGCAGAGGTTGATAGCAAACCGTCAATTTGTTTATTTTTCAGCATTTTTGTTATACGTGTTCTGGGTAGAGCTGTTGGTTTAAATTGAACATTAATAGCCTTAAAAACGGCCAAAGCAATATCGTAGTCAATACCTTTCCATTGTCGTGTTTTTTGGAAGGAGGCATAAGGGAAAAAACTTTCAGCAGTGGCCAGCCTAATAGGGGCAGAGCTTTCCAGGTTATTTGAAAATGAGCTGGGCGATAGTGTAAGAAGCACTAATAAAAAAAAGAAGTGATATATGGCCTTGATTGGAGCTACCTGCACCCAGAGAATCCTTCCGTGATCATATAGTAGGTTTAAGGCTAAGACGATAGGCTAAATAGTTGATAATGTCTATATAGATGATTTTTTATATAGCCGCATCCGTAACATTGCTTCACCTTCAGCTACCAAATACTACATTGCGTTACTCGCTTGTGTTAACTACGTCCCGTCCGGTTTGAATGTTGGATATATAATCTTCAACAAGTAATTAGAAGGAGAGTGAGACATGAGAATGATGACAACACTTGATGCGCAAAAACAACGTTTAGTAGAAGAACTTGTTGAAGCTAAGGAACAAATAGCTCTAATTAATGCGCAGCCATGCCCTGATTTTAAAATATTGAATTATTATATGGATGTTGTAAGCCGAGATACGCAACTGGTTGAAATGATTGACTCTCATTTATTTGGGGAGCAAGAGTCTAGAGCCAGTTCCTGGGTTTGCTAGTTTTTGACTTTATTTTGAAGTGTAATGTGTTCACATTTTAAACAAAAAGGATGTGCCATTTTGTTTGGTTGTTCTATACTCAGTTAGGTACGAAGCTTTGTGTTACAGCATTTAGCGCTAAGGCATTTAGTACTATAGGATAAAAAAATAAAAAATTGAGTATGGAGATAAGCAATGAGCACATTGGACGCTCAAAAAACAAGACTTCTGGAAGAAATTAGTGAAGCTCAGCTTCAAATTGACGCAATTAAGAAACAACCCAATCCCGATTTTCGAATTCTCAACTATTACCATGATGTAATTGCCAGAAACAAACAGGTTGTATTTTCGCTTGATAAGCACTTGGGCTTGGAACATCAAGAAAACACGGGTACTTTTAAATAGGCCCCCGCTATTTCTTTGGAATCGTTCGTTCTCTCGCTCGCTGAGAGAGCGCTTTGCCTGATGTTTTTTCTAAGATAGCTACTCTGTGGTGCATGGCTGTTTTTGCCAGCATGTGAGCGGTTACGGGTGCTGTAATTAATAGAAACAAAGTAATCAGTAGCTCGTGTAAGCTCAAGTAACCCTGGCGATAAGTAACTATTATCATAGAGGCAATTAGCAGACAGCTCATTCCTAGTGTTGTCGCCTTGGTAGGGGCGTGTAAGCGGGTATAAAAGTCGGGGAGTTTAGCGAGGCCCAGTGACCCGATAAACACAAACGTTGCACCCACTATAAGAAACACCGATACAGCTAGTTCAATCCAAAATTCCATTATGACCTCTGTTTAACTCTATTCATTCGATAATGTCGCCGCGAAGCACATATTTGCACATGGCTGTCGTGCTAACAAATCCTAGCATGGCTATTAGCAGAGCAGCCTCAAAATATAAGGCTGAGCCTATTGATATTCCAAATAAAATGATCAGTGCGATACTGTTAATGTACATCGTATCCAGCGCTAGAATGCGATCAGATAAATCGGGCCCTTTGAATAAACGCCATAGATTTAGAATCAGAGAAATACACACCAGTGCACTGGCGATAGTGATAGCACCACTTAACATTTGAAAATCTCCTTGAGTGGGGCTTCATAACGCTGCTTAATAGAGCTAATAAGGGTCTCTTTATCCTTAAGGTGAAGAACATGCACATAGAGCCAGTGCTCGTCTGAAGATACCTCTGCACTCACTGTGCCAGGCGTTAAAGAAACGGTACTGGCAAGAATGGTAATTGGAAATTTATGTTCAATATCAATAGGAACTGCAACAAACGCAGGGTTGAGCTTGCGGGTGGGGCCTAACACCAATAAAGCCACTTCAAAGTTAGCCGTCACAATATCGCCGATTACTTTCAATGCATATTTTAAGCACAATAGCGGTCTTCTGAAACTGGGCTGAGGGTCTTGTAGCCCTGTGGTTAATAAAGGGATTGTTATCGCAAAAAAAGTGGCCAATAGAATGTGCCCTGCCGCCAGTGTGTTATTCAGAAGTAACCAGACAGCAAACAACAATAAAGAATGGGCTGGCATTGGAAAAAGCCTAAATCGAGGGTTTTCTCTCATAATTTATTGTTCTCCTCTTAGCGCGTCATGTGTTGAGATAGTTGCATGAAGTTCGGTTGCTGCAGCTTGAGTGAATTCAGTGACTGGCCCCCCAAAAATGACCAGTAGTGGTGAGCAGGCTAATAATAGGTAGACGGCCCCAAGTTTAAGTGGAGAGCTTTTATCTTGGTTAATATTTTCACCACTAATTCGCCAAAATATCGTAGTGCCCGCTCTTGAAAGTGAGATAAGAACGGCCAGACCACTAACTAGAATGAAAGACCAAACCCAGCTCATTTCGAGTGTACCCTGGGTGGATTGTAATAGCAGTGTTTTACCAATAAAGCCTGACAGTGGTGGCATGCCTATTATCGCCAAAGCCGCAATAAAGAACGCAATACCAATGGATTTATTATGCTGCATTTGGCGTGCGACTACATAGCGGTCTTCGGCTTTACCTCTTTCCCCCTTCACCAGGTCTGCGATTAAAAATAAAGCACCGGCAATGAGTGTTGAATGCATCATGTAATACAACGCTGCAGAAGTGGCTGATTCTCGATGAAGCGCAATAGCTAGTAACAATGTGCCAACAGAAACAATGACCAGGTTCGCTGTGGTTAATCTTAATGAGGGGCTGGCGAGCACACCAATGGTTCCTATGGCTAAGGTTAGTAGTGCCAAGGGCCATAGCCATGGAGTGGCAATGTTCGCCAAAGCGCCTGCATCAGCCCCAAAAATAACGCCATGAATACGAAGAATGCTGTAAATGCCCACCTTGGTCATAATCGCAAACAATGCTGCTACAGGGGCGGTGGCTGCAGCGTAGGTACGTGGTAGCCAGAAATGCAGGGGCAGCATAGCGGCTTTTAAACCAAAGACTACTAACAACATTAAACCGCCAGCTTTGGTTATCGCTTGTTCTTCTGCTGACAGCATGGGCACTTTAACGGCCATATCTGCAATGTTTAGTGAACCGATGGTGCCGTAGAGTATGCCAAGTGCAAACAGGAATACACTGGAACCTACTAGGTTTAAGGTTACGTAGTGCACACTGGCTTTGGTTTTCTGTTTGCCCCCTCCGTGGATAAGAAGTGCATAAGAAGCAATGAGCAATATTTCGAAGAATACAAACAGGTTAAATATATCACCCGTTAGAAAGGCTCCATTGATGCCCATAATCTGGAACATAAATAGCGGGTGAAAGTACATTCCTTTACGATCATCACCTGCGCAGGCGTAGAGTTGCGCGGCCAAGGCCAGAATGGCTGTAAGCAACACCATTAGCGTTGAGAGTTTGTCAGCAACTAGCACAATGCCGTAGGGTGGTTGCCAGCCTCCCAATACATAGAGTTGAGTCCCTTGCTGATTACTTGTGAGAAGTAATAGCGTGGCGATAACAATCAGAAGTAAGCTAGCTGTTATCGCTATTCCCCGTTGGCGCTCAATAGATTGGCTGAGCGGCGGTAGCAACAGAAAAACCCCTGTTAATAACGGCAGCAGGATAGGAAATATTGCCAAATGTTGCATTATAGCGTCCTCTTATGGCGACGATACTCTGCCGCAGGCGCAGGAGGAATGTTTCCGTCTACATGATCATTGCCTTGGTCGGCACGAGAGCGCATGGCCAGAATAACCACAAAGGCGGTCATGGCAAAGCCAATTACAATAGCTGTAAGTACAAGGGCTTGGGGGAGTGGGTCACTATAACTGCTTGATTGGCCAAGCACTGCGGCGCCATCGAGCAGTAGGCGGCCACTTGAAAAGAGAAATAAATTCACCGCATAAGACAATAAAGTGAGCCCCATAACGACTGAAAAAGTACGTCCACGCAGGGTGAGGAAAAGCCCGCAAGTTGTTAATACCCCAACGCAGAGCGCGTAAACCTCTTCCACTAGTTTTGCTCCTTTTTATCGTGTTTGTTTACATTATTTTCCACATAAGCCGTGACTTTCATGCGTTCACTGGTGCTCACTTTTCCTAAGTTTGCCAGTATAAGCATGGTTGCTCCGATTACAGTAAGGTAAACCCCCAGGTCAAACAACATAGCGCTAGCCAGTTCGAATTCTCCAATTAGTGGAAGGTGGAAGTGATCAAACCATGTGGATAAAAAGGGGCGATCGAATAACCAGCTACCTAAGCCCGTGGCGGTGGCGATTAATATTCCCCCAGCAATGAGCCATTGGTAATCAATACGCAGTCTGGGCTTAATCCAGTTAACGCCATGAGCAATATATTGCTGAATAATGGCTACAGAGGTGATAAGGCCTGCAATAAAGCCGCCGCCTGGTAAATTATGCCCTCGCAGAAAAATATATGCAGAGATAAGCAATGCCAAAGGCAGTAAGCTTTGAGATACCATTTCTAACATCATTGGGTGAGGGTCGTTGCTCCAGGGTCGCTTTTTCTCATCGCTTATGGGCATATAAAGACGCATCCCCGCGATCAACTTAAAGATACCTAAAGCAGCAATACCTAAAACAGTGATCTCGCCTAAGGTATCAAAGCCTCTAAAATCAACCAGAATAACATTCACCACATTGGTTCCACCGCCTCCGGTTTTACTGTTTGCAAGAAAGAAACTTGAGATGGTTTCTTGTGGTGTGGTCATAATGGCGTAACTGATGGTACCAATAACGCCACCCACTAAGGCCGATATAATGAAGTCTCGGCTTAAACGGCCAGGGCTTGATTCTCTTGGTGTAGACTGAGGTAGAAAGAACAGCGCCAGCAGTAAAAGGATAATGGTTACAATTTCAACGGTAAGCTGAGTCAATGCTAAGTCCGGTGCTGAAAAATAGGCAAAAGCAACAGATACAATCAAACCAACAACTGAGAGAAATACCAAAGCAATTATCCGAGACCTATGCCAAATAACAGTAGCAACTGCACTAAATATCAGCAAAATAGCACCGGTTATTACTGCTGCATTTAGAGGTAATTCAGTGCGTGGACCGGTATTGTTTTGGAGTTCTAACAGCGGGCCTGCCGCCATCACTAAAGTAAATGTTATTAGCAGCAATATATAGCGTTGCAGAGAACTGTTTTCCAGTTTCGTAATTATACGCTGGGAAAACTGGACAACAGACTGAATTATACCTTCAAAAATATGCTTGGCGTCGGGTTCGTCAAAGTGAGACTGAAATTGAAATAAGTGACGACGGTTGTAATAAATAGTAATGCCTGCAGCCATAGCGAAAAAACTCATAAATAGCGGAACATTAAGTCCATGCCAAATCGCCAAATCGTAGCTGGGTACATCTCCCGCCAATACCGCGTGAGAGGCTACATTTAAGAGCCCTTCCACAACGTAGCCGGGGAATACTCCCACTAATAAGCATAAGGCCACTAATATCTCTACAGGTATTTTCATGTAGCGTGGCGGCTCTTTAGGTGTTTTGGGTAAATCAATGGGCTCGCCATTAAAGAAAACATCATGGATAAAGCGTAAGGAATAAGCGACGGCAAAAGCAGCACCTAAGGTGGCCAGTACGGGAATCATCCACGATAGCGAGCCCAACGTGCTTTGATTTAGAGTCTCAGCAAAAAACATCTCTTTAGAGAGGAATCCATTAAGTAGAGGCACGCCTGCCATAGACGAAGCTGCTACCATTGCTAAGGTGGCGGTATGTGGCATATATTTCCACAAGCCGTTAAGTTTACGCATATCACGGGAGCCGGTTTCATGATCAATAATCCCTGCTGCCATAAATAACGAAGCCTTAAATATGGCGTGGTTAATGACATGGAAAATAGCGGCTACAGCAGCTAGCTCTGTGTTGAGGCCAAATAATAAAGTAATAAGGCCTAGGTGACTGATTGTAGAGTAAGCAAGCAGCCCCTTTAAGTCATGCTTAAATAGCGCGATATACGCTCCAAAAAGCAGCGTAGCCAAGCCAGTTAAACTAACAATAGCAAACCACAGGTCGGTGCCAGCTAGAACCGGGTAAAAGCGTGCCATCAAAAAGATACCCGCTTTTACCATTGTGGCAGAGTGTAAGTAAGCACTTACTGGTGTGGGTGCCGACATTGCATGGGGTAGCCAGAAATGGAATGGAAACTGAGCCGATTTGGTGAAGGCACCCAAAAGCACCAGAGTTAAGGCGGCAGGATAGGCAGAATGAGAGCGTATTAAATCGCCATTAGCTAGCACGGTATCGAGGTCATAACTACCCACTATGTTACCAATTAAAAGTAATCCAGCTAGTAGGGCAAGACCTCCGGCACCGGTAACGGCCAGCGCCATTCTAGCGCCTTTTCGAGCCTCTGATTTATGTGACCAAAAACTAATTAGCAAGAATGAACTAATACTGGTGAGCTCCCAGAACATCCACAGCTGAATCATATTGTTTGATAGTACAATGCCCACCATCGCGGTCATAAATAGAATCAGGTAAGCGTAGAATCGTCCCATAGCGTCTTTGGACGACAAATAATAGCGAGCATAAAGGATAACCAGCAGGCCAATGCCCAATATTAATAACAAGAACAGTAGCACTAGGCCATCAAGCCTAAATGATAATTCCAGCCCCATAGCAGGAATCCATTCGAATGATTGACGAATCGTTTGGCCATCAAAAACGTCTCCTGCGGCCATTAAAACCAGAACTAATGCACCTGCTGGCAGTACAGCAACAGAGAAGGCACAAAAACTTCTGCCAAAGCGCTCGGTAAATAGAGGGACTAAAGTACCCAAGAGGGGCAATAGCACGATCCAGAGTAAGCTCATAGGGGAAGGAGGTTCCTGAGTATAAGAGAGATAAGTCTAATAATAGACTGATTTATACTAGAAAACTCGAAAAGGGTAAAGAGTAACTGTGGCCTGTAGGTCGGGTTTCGTCTAAAGCGCCTACTGTTGGTAGCCCGACCTACAAAATATAGTCTTGCTGGTTAAAAATTGAACTGAATCCCTGTTAACTCTTCAGACACCGCCCAAAGCTTGGACGCAACGGCTTTATCTTTCGAACGCTTACTAGAATTGGCTTTTTTCGGATACCCTCTCCAGCCCAATATCTTGGGTCCAATATAATCACCCCCTTTAATATTATTACTGGTTGCTGCATAAAGCGTAGGTAATGTACCCATTTCGGCGCTTTGAGCAACACAGGCATTCATCGACTTCCATAGATTCTCTTGAAAGGATGAGCTCTCCATTTGTGCGGCCACTAATTGAAGGTTGGTGGAGGCATATCCTGGGTGGCTAGCAACACTAATGGCTTTTGCCCCAGCCGTTTTTAACTTTCGCTCAAGCTCATAGGTAAACAATAAGTTTGCCAGCTTGCTTTGGAAGTAAGCCCCCCAGCCTGAGTAGCCTTTACTCCAATGAAGGTCATCAAAGTTAATTTTGCCTGGGATATGCATTAGGCTACTGGTGGTTACGATGCGTGCGCCTTCAGTATGGGCTATTAAATCTAACAAGCGCCCCGTTAGTGCAAAATGACCTAGATGGTTAGTACCAAACTGCATTTCAAAACCTTCAGCTGTTTTGCGGAACGGAATGTCCATTACACCTGCATTATTGCAGAGTAGGTCGATCGTTTTGAAGCGTTTGTGGATCTCATCGGAAAAGGTTTTGATTGA
>Ga0209707_1000352_pt1 | contig 28342 bp, 22 predicted proteins | sample EN4Hudsemesocosm_FD_184630 | JGI IMG/M metagenome (GOLD analysis project Ga0209707, IMG submission 184630) | Methane-oxidizing microbial communities from mesocosms in the Hudson Canyon - EN4B Hudson Canyon (SPAdes) (version 2) | ecosystem: Environmental > Aquatic > Marine > Cold seeps | place... | reverse complement strand
TTGAGCAAGCCTCCGAGGAAAGGCTGGATGAAGTGGCTACAAAGGGCAGGTCCGTTATGCCATTTAATTTAGAAAAAACTTTACATGTTTTTACTAAAACAGAGCAGGGCGGAGTACAACAGGTGACTGTAAAAAATCCACAAGATGACAGCCAAATCACTTTGATTCAAAGCCACCTTGATAAAATCTACCAGGATTTTAAACAAAGAGATTTTTCTGATCCAGAGGAAATACATGGTCCGGATATGCCTGGATTAAAGGCTCTGAGAGAGTCTAGTTCTAGTGATATAGTGTTGCAATACCGTCAACTAAAGCAAGGGGCAGAAATTACTTATACGACAAAAAAACCAGAATTAATCGAGGCGATTCATTTATGGTTTGATGCTCAACTGAGTGATCATGCTCGACACTCAAGTATGCATCAATTACATCATAAAATGATGCATAAATAGCTGCTGTCTTTAGGGGGTAATGCTAAGAAGACGGTGAACGTATTCTCTTTTTAACCTCCCCTTTGGAAAAGGCGGATTTTATAAAAAACAACCAAATTACCCATCAGCTTCCACTATTTTGAGTGTGTTAAAAAAACTGATCTTTTTGTAGGAGCGTCCGCCCCCGGCGCGAATAAAACAAGCTCTTCACTTTTATTCAATTAAAACAATCGCGCCGAGGGCGGACGCTCCAATGTCATTAAGTTAGGCTATGTCACCGTTAAGTGTTGAAAAGTTGAAGAGGCTCCTAAAAGCCCTCGCTCCAAGTGCATAGGTATCTACACAAGTTTATAAGCTATAAATAACAATAGGTTGAGCCAGGCTCTTGCTCCCTCTCCTGGTGGAGAGGGCTGGGGTGAAGAGAATAAAATAAAAGCGCTCTTCTGCAACCTTTCTTTGCTCTGTCATTTAAAGAGAAAAAGAATAATGAAGAAGAAAGTATTTTTTCTTCCCCTCATCCCAACCTTCTCCCCGCTTGGGGAGAAGGAGCCAAGAGCTAAAGCCCTATTTTATAGGGCGAATAGTTACAGAAAAGACTAGTGTAGATACTTATGCTGCAGGGCTTAAGAGCTAACAAAATCCACACTTAACGGTGACATCGCCTTAAGTTAAGCCTTGTAGCCTTGATGAAACGAAGTGGAATCAAGGTTTATCAGTGAAACTCCTTGATTTCGCTATGATGCATCAAGGCTACATATGCTCTAGATTTCTTAATTTAACGACATTAGCGGACGTTCCTACAAATAGAGGGGGATAAAAGCTAAATACTTTCACAGTCTCTAAGGCATCGTTTCCAATTAATATAGCTGGTTGCTGTTATCCATATCTTCAGTATCACCATACAACATCGGGTCACCTTCATTTAAAATAGCTGCATCAATGACCTTGCAAACGACGAGTTTATGATCTCCAGCATCGGAATAGTGATCTACACGGCAATCAAAATAGGCTAGGCTATCTGCTAATGCGGGTGCTTTAGTTTCTGTTTCATGCCAAACATAACCCTCCATCTTATCTTCAATACTTGATTTTCCAAAGTGGTCTGCTGTGACAAATTGGTCATTATCTAAAACACTAATACAACAAACGCCACCTTCTTTAAGCAATTGATAGGAATGGTGCTCTGGATTGATACTGAAACAAATTAATAACGGATCAAAAGACACCTGCATCACCCATGCGGCGGTAAAGGCATTTTTTTGCTCGCCATTGTTTACGCTAATAACATAAACGCCTTGGGTGATATGTTTAAATATGGCTTCTGCATCTTTAATCATTCTGCTGTCTCCATGGTAATTCTCATTGATAGATCTACGGCTTTCACATGCTTCGTTAAAGCACCTATTGAAATATAGTCGACGCCTGTTTCGGCTACTTTCCGAATTGTTTCTAAAGTAATATCTCCTGAAGCTTCTAGTTCAATACCTTCAGGTTTTAAAGAAACCGCTGTCTTCATATCTGCATTTGAGAAGTTATCCAGCATAATGCGATCTGGCTTTGCTGAAATGGCTTGTTGAAATTCATCCAGTGATTCAACTTCCACTTCAAGTAAAACATCACTTATTTTTCGTGCTGAATAAATAGCATTGGCAATAGAGCCCGCGGCCATAATATGATTTTCTTTAATCAAGATGCCATCATAGAGCCCTGTTCGATGATTCATACAGCCCCCACAAGTCACCGCATATTTTTGTGCATCTCTAAGTCCTGGAATGGTTTTCCTAGTATCTAATACTTTACATTGAGTCCCTAGTACAGCATCCGCATATTGTTTTGCCACCGTTGCTGTTGATGATAAGGTTTGCAAAAGATTTAACGCGGTGCGCTCTCCAGTGAGCAAGTCCCTGGCAGACCCTTTGAGCTGGCAAATTAAGGTATCTGCCTCACAAACTTCTCCTTCTGCTTTAAGCCAATCAATCTGAATATCAGGGTTAAGGGTTTTAAATACGCTTTCAAACCAGGCTTGTCCACATAACACCATTTTTTCTCGGGTAATAACTTTGGCACAAGCTTGTCTAGTGATGGGAATAATACTAGCAGTAATATCTCCACTCCCTATATCTTCAGCAAGAAAGTTTTTTATTTCAATTATCGTAGGTTGCTTATTCATGTGTTTAAATACTGAAACTATTTCTAGTGTAATGTTTTATGAAAATTAACAATCATTGGCTCCAACAAGCATCTCAAGTTCCTTCACCTAATTATGATGACCGTCCTGCTGATGAACCCGTATCTCTTTTAGTGATTCATTGTATCAGTCTTCCACCTGAACAATTTGGTGGTGATTATATTGATCAATTATTTTGCAATCAATTAAACCCAGATGATCATCCTTATTTTAAGGAAATTTATCAATTAAAAGTTTCATCTCATTTATTAATCAAACGCGCGGGGGCTATTGTTCAGTATGTGCCATTTAATAAACGTGCTTGGCATGCAGGACTATCTGAGTATAAAGGAAAGGAGAGATGTAATGATTTTTCAATAGGAATTGAGCTTGAGGGCTCAGAAAACCAGCCTTATACTGTGGCTCAGTACCAGCAATTAGTTTCTGTGAGTCAGGCTTTAATTGAACATTACCCTAACTTATCAGCCGAACATATTACTCGACATAGCGATATTTCACCTAGTAGAAAGAGTGATCCTGGTGAGTCGTTTAATTGGAACTGGTTTTTGTCTGCAGTCCCTAAGGAGCTAAATTAGATTTTTAGTTTATTAAAAACTTAACCTCTATATTTTTTGTTCCTAACAAACAAAGGCAGGAGTGCAGAAATAAATAACAATATGGAAGCGGGAATAGGAACCAGTGTAAGAGTAGATCCACTTCTTGAGTCTGTAATACTGAAAGAACCACTACTATAGTAATTGGACTCTAGGTGTTGTCTTAATCCCCATATCGGAAGTGGATTAAAAAGAAAACCCTCATGCTCTATAGCAGAACTGCTACTAAAAAATGTGGCGTTTTCAGTATCGATTCTGTCTACTATTACATCTACAAAGCCAAAGTCAGCATAAATACTACCAAAAATAGAAATGCTTCCCCTTATTGATTTTAATGAAATCTGAGCTTTTTTTGATACAAAAATATCACCATAAATATTGATATCTCCATCACTCACAATTGATACGGTACTATCTTCAGGAATAGTATAATTAAGTTTTACTCCTTCCTTCAAATTAAATGAATCATAATTAAACACTGTATATTCTGAAAGGTTAAAGTGAGTATCTTCCTCAGGATTAAACACTACAGCTCCTACTGAAATAGGTATTGTTAACAACATTAGTAATAAATTAATCTTAGTTTTAAGTAACATCCTTTTTCCTCTTTGATTTGTTTAATTCAGGCAAAAAATAACAAAAATACTGAAACAAATTTCACTCTAAATAAAAAATATGACATCGTGATGACAAGAATACTCTCCTTTGTATTACTTCAATAAACTAATTTCATTCTATATCTGTGAAACTCCTTGATTTCGCTACGCTGCATCAAGGCTACATATGCTCTAGATTTCTTAATTTAACGACATTGGCAGACGCTCCTACAAATATGAATATTATTGGCGAACCCAAACGGTTCCGAATTGTCCATTTACTGAATCAACACAAATAGATTTTGTTTGCATTCCATTATAAGAAATAGTCCCTGAGCAATATCCTGTAGATGGAATTGTTGAGGAATAAGTACTGTTAATCTGGGCTCCTTCAATAGTTCCATTACCTGAAGACTGAAAAGGTTGCCCTAAAGCCGTTCCTTTCACAACAAAGCTAAAGCTATTCCCTTCTTGAGTAATCTGTGACAAATTCCCGGGGTTTGGTGATATTTCACGCCATGTTGCTGTAATATTAAAAGGTTGCTTATCTGAAGAAGGAAACGGGGGAGAAATAATGTCACTGTCTGCAGCCTGATCAAAATATATAAAATACGTCCAGCTAGCAGCAACAACCACAAAAAGCCCCTTACCCAAAAAGGAAAGCACTTTTCTATTATTATCAATTAAAAGCCAGTGCCATATTTTCTTCACAATAAATACTCCTGTGTAGACTAATTGATGCGAATGAGGCCTCTTGGCTGGGAAAAGAGCCGCTCTATATGATTTTTGGAACCATTAAAACCTAGTTCTCTTCATTGGAATCAACTTTCCCCGTTCCAATACCAAAATTTTCTAATAACATCAAAAAAACGCCGCCAGAAATGGCCATATCAGCGACATTAAAAGCAGGCCAATGCCATGTTTGGTAATAGACATCTAAGAAATCAATCACATAACCATAAGCCAGTCGATCAATTAAGTTGCCAATGGCTCCACCTAAAACTAATGCCAAAGCAACAGCTAATAAGGTTTCATGGCTTTTCAATCGGTATAACCAAACAGTTAAAACAACGCTAATGATTAATGCCATTGCAGCAAAAAACCACCGTTGCCAGCCACCGGCTTCACTTAAAAAACTAAAAGCTGCACCGGTATTATGTACATAGGTTAAGTTAAACCCTGGAATTAATATAATGGATTCGTAGAGAGACATTGAGCCACTAATTGCAATTTTACTCCACTGATCAAGAATTAGAGCAATAAGGGACAACCATAACCATTTAAGCATTATAAAAAACCTTTTTAATATCCAAAATTGGAATAAGACATATATTTTTCCTCAGAGACTAAAAGGTTTAAAAATTAAAATACATAGCCTTGATGCAGAGAAGTGGAATCAAGGAGTTTTTATACCCCCAGATCCCTTAAAACAAAGAGAATTTATGCAAACTGACGAACTTCCCCGTCACCCACAATATTCTCTACACAACGGCCACAAAGTTCAGGATGATCTTCATTAACCCCTAAATCTTCACGGTGATGCCAGCAACGAGTACATTTTTCATGTTCTGATGCTACAACTTTTAATCTAATGCCTTCTACTTCCGTTTGAATCGCATCTTCTGGGCAAAACTTCTCATCAGTGACTATCGCGCCAGAAGTAATAAACACAAAATGTAATTCAGTTGATAACAAGTTTAAGGTCGATAAATATTCTTCATTACAAAATAATTCAACTTCTGCATTGAGTGATGAGCCTATTTCACCTTTCGATCTTACTTGTTCAATTTCTTTACTTACGGCAGAACGAACAGTATTTATTTTTTCCCAGAATTCACGATCCATTGCAGTATCGGCATCAAGTTCAAATAAGCCTTCGTACCATGTTTCTAAAAAGATAGAATCACTACGTTCGCCTGGAATATATTGCCAAATTTCATCTGCTGTAAAACTGGTAATGGGAGCTAACCAACGCGCCAATGCTTCAACAATATGATACATGGCTGTTTGTGCTGATCTACGTGCCAAACCATCTGATTTAGCGGTATATTGACGGTCTTTAATAATATCTAAATAAAAACCACCTAAATCCATGGCGCAGAAGTGATGAACTTTTTGAAACACTTGTTGAAAATGGTATGTCTCATAGCCAGCAATAACATCTTGTTGTAATTGATAGGCTTTATCAACAGCCCAACGATCTAATGGCAACATATCTTTAGCATCAACTAAATCAGTTGCTGGATCAAAACCATCAAGGTTAGATAATAAAAACCGAGCTGTATTTCTTAATCGGCGATAGCCATCTGAAGTCCGTTTTAATATCTCATCAGAGACATTCATCTCACCGCGATAGTCAGTGGCAGAAACCCATAGGCGCAATACATCAGCACCTAAGTTTTTCATAATACTTTGTGGCGCTACTACATTACCGGCTGATTTAGACATTTTTTTGCCGTCTGCATCAACCGTAAAGCCATGTGTTAAAACAGACTTATAGGGTGCTGTATCATTCATCGCTGTTGATGTTAATAATGATGATTGGAACCAGCCTCTATGTTGGTCAGAACCTTCAAGATATAAATCAGCAGGGAATCTTAGGTTGTCTCGTTTATTTAATACGGCGGCATGTGTTACACCTGAATCAAACCAGACATCTAAGGTATCTTGCATTTTTTCGTATTGTTCAGCATCATCACCAATCAATTCAGAGGCTTCTAGCTCAAACCAGGCTTCAATACCTTTTTCTTCAATACGCTTTGCAACTTCTTCTACTAATTCTGCAGTACGAGGATGAAGCTCTCCTGTTTCTTTATTGACAAAGAAAGCAATAGGCACGCCCCAAGTACGTTGGCGAGAAATACACCAATCAGGTCGACCATCAATCATACTTTCGATACGTGCTTGGCCCCAATCAGGAATCCATTGCACTTGTTTAACTTCTTTTAACGCTTGCTCACGTAGTTTGTTCTCATTCATAGAGATAAACCATTGAGGCGTTGCTCTAAAAATAATAGGAGTTTTATGGCGCCAGCAATGTGGGTAGCTATGTAAAATCGCGACGTGATGCGCTAATTTACCTTTTTCTTTTAATACTTCTAGTACATGGTCATTGGCACTAAAAACATGTTCGCCAGCAAAAAACTCTGTACTGGGTAAAAAGACACCATTGCTATCGACAGGGTTATCGATAGGCAATCCATTTTTCATACCCACAACATAATCGTCTTGACCATGTCCAGGCGCAGTATGTACAGCACCTGTACCTGCATCAGTCGTTACATGATCACCTAAGATAATAGGGACTTGACGGTCATAAAAAGGATGTTGTAATAACTGTTTATTAAGTGCTTCACCTTTACAGTAAGCTAAAACATGATGCTCACCAACACCGTATCTCATCATAGCGTCTTTTAATAAGACTTCAGCGACGACTAAGCGTTCTTTTTTGCCTTCAATTTCGCATTGAACAACGGCATATTCAAGTTCTGGGTTTAATGATACACCTTGGTTTGCGGGTAATGTCCAAGGCGTTGTTGTCCAAATAACAACAGACAAATCACCTTCACCATGATGATCTGGCACATTATGACAACTTGCCATAAATGCAGCTTCATCAACTACTTGAAATTTTACATCTATCGCAGGTGAGTGCTTATCTTCATATTCAACTTCGGCTTCAGCAAGTGCAGAGCCACAATCAGTACACCAATGAACAGGTTTTGAGCCTTGAGTTAAATGCCCTTTTGCAGCAATTTTGCCTAAAGAGCGTACGATATCGGCTTCAAAAGCAAAATCCATCGTTAAATATGGGTTTTCCCATTCGCCTAAAATACCTAAACGAATAAAAGCTTCTTTTTGCTTTTTAACTTGCTTAGCAGCATAAGTACGGCACTCTTTACGGAATATAGCAGGAGACACTTTTACGCCAGCTTTGCCAATTTTCTTTTCTACCATCAATTCAATAGGTAGACCGTGACAATCCCAGCCAGGAACATAAGGTGCATCAAAACCATTCAATGTTTTTGACTTTAAAATAATATCTTTTAGCACTTTATTTACAGCGTGACCAATATGAATCTCGCCATTTGCATAAGGAGGGCCATCATGCAAAATAAATGGAGGACGACCAGCCGCTTTTTCCCTAATTTGCTCATATAGCCCCGCTTCATTCCATTTTTTTAAACGCTCTGGCTCACGTTGAGCCAAATTGCCCTTCATTGGAAAAGCGGTCTTAGGTAAATTCAGTGTTTTTTTGTATTCCATCTTTCTAGTTTCAACTATATATAAAGGTAAACCAAGGAAGTGAGGCTTTAGCCTCGCCGAGTTAATAAATGCGAGGCTAAAGCCTCACTTCCAAATCTAAGTCTAAAATCTGTTTCGCAATAACAATATCTTTTTCTATTTGTGCTTTCAGTTCATTTAATGATTGAAAACGAACTTCATCTCTAATCTTTTTCTTAAAAAACACTTCTACATAATGACCGTATATTTCTTCATTAAAATCGAATAAATGTGTTTCTAAAATAACTTTTTTGCCACCATCTACGGTTGGGCGAGTCCCGACATTGGCTATGCCCTGTATTTCTCTGCCTGCAATGCCTGTCATTGTGACTGCATACACTCCTGTTATAGGTGTGTTACGTCTAAACATTTGGATATTAGCCGTAGGAAAACCAATCGTTCTACCGCGTTTATTGCCATGTGCGACCCTGCCACAAACGGAATAGTCTCGACCCAGCATTTGTTTGGCTTTTGACAAATCACCCTGACCCAAAGCATCTCTAATTAAGGTACTGCTCACTCGATGCTGATTAACAAAAAAAGAATCTGTTGATTCAACACCAAAACCAAATTCAAGGCCTTTTTCCTTGAGCATAGCAAAGTTTCCTCGACGGGCCTTGCCAAAGTGAAAGTCATCCCCAATCACTAAATGCTTTACATTTAATTTATCAACTAACAAATCAGTAATAAAATTCTCAGCTTTATAATTTGCCGTGTTCTGATTAAATTTAACAATAACCAACTTATCAACTGCTAATGATTTGAATTGAATTATTTTTTCTCGTAACCTTGTTAGCCTAGATGGGGCATTTTCTCTTAGAAAAAATTCTAAAGGTTGTGGCTCAAACATCATCACTACAACAGGTAACCCCATACTCTTTCCATGGGCAGCCAATTTATCTATTACCTTTTTATGCCCAGTATGCACACCGTCAAAATTCCCGACTGTTAATACACAGCCATCTTGTAATGGTTTAAGGTGAGTCAAACCCCTTATTAATTGCATGAATTGGTAAAATATTTAAAAATTTTATTATTCTACCACCAACTTAACTGTTTATAGGTGAATAGAGGGTAAAATCGTTACTTTTAAAAGTATTTGATTGAGATATAGAGATAAAGGTAGGTATTGAATAAGAAGGAGTGGCACTAATTTAACGACTATTACCGATAGATTTAGGAGATACTCCAAAAAATCTAACAAATGCTGTACTAAAATTGCTTGCATGATTGTAACCGACAAAAGCTGCAGCAATATTAACGTGGCAATGTGTTGTTTCAAGTAACTCATAAGCTTTATTCATTCTTATTTCTAATAATACGCCATAAGGTGTGTTATTAAAGAAATGATGAAATAACTTCTTTAATTTAAATTGATTACAACCCGCTTGTTTCGATAATTGCTCAACGGAGGGAGGGTTTTGAAACTTTTGATGTAAAATTTCTCGCGCCAAATTGACTATATCTTTTTCATCCTTGGTAAACTTTTCAGTAGCCTTATTACTTGAAAATAAAGGGGCTAGCTCAGAAGTTAATAAAGTTAACGCCTGCCCATGAGCAAATATTTTTTTTACTTCATTCGGAACCTGCGCTGATCGTAATTGTTGTGCAACAATCATTCCTTGGGTTGTTATCGGTTTATGACTGATTGTCTGGATATTTTTAGTATTAAAAATTCGACTGGTTTTGATATTACCAAAATAGCGTTGCAACCAGCTTTTAGTCATTGAAAAGCGCAATTGTAAAAGCTGTTTATCTGCTTCAAATTGTCGCTCACCAATACTTGAATTAAACGTCGTGATTGAAGTATAGCCTTCGTTAAAAGTTACATCTTCGCCACATTGGCTAGCAAAATGAGAATTGCCTTTTAAACCTAGCGTTACCACTAAACGAGGTTCTTGGTTATCAATGCGACTTAGAACTGCCAAATTTCTGGATGGCGTATATTCGGTCTCAATATAGCTTAAATCATCATCAAACTGACAAATATTTGAATAGCCTTCCCCTAGATCTTTAGTTAAGGGCTGGTGTAGACAATTTTGATGTTTATGTAATTGTAATTGATCATTTCTAATACGCCATCGGCTTACTTTAGAATTTGTTTGAGTCATAAAAATCTACCTCGTAATTATCAATTCACAATACTTAGTCCTAATTATTAACAATAATTGTAGTTTTTACCATAATAAATACTTATAAATGAGACGCTTGTCATTAAAATAAAAAGAAAGACAAGGGTATATCAACCTAGACTGATAAAAATATTAATAAGATACTAATTTTTATGTAGAAAAACCTTTAGCATAATCAAAAAAACTGACAGTAATAGAGGCTAGAAAGTCTTTCTTACTTTTATAATATTTAGCTAATTAAGTTTGCTCAACCAGTAATTTTTTAAAGATCATAAGGCTATTTTTTCGACTGAATTTATCACTCCGTTTGGCATACAAATCATTCCTTTTAGCATATAAATCGTATTGGGAATTATTCTCAACACCCGCTAATATTATCCAATAGTTTTCACCCCTAACTGGATTAATTTATTTTACCTAGTCTAGGTATCTCTATTTGGAATATTGCATGATGAAACAAAAAATAACAAAACCACAATTAAAACCAATAGCAAGCTCATTGCTTATAGCTTTATCTATAACAACAAGCCCAGCATTATTTGCTGAAGAACCATTAAATGAAAAAAGCTTAATTGAAGAAAGCAAAACTTATGAGTTGGCACCTCTTGAGGTTTTGGCTAACCCTGTTATTGAAGAAAATCACCTTGATTCCTTTTCAAGTATTTCATCCGTTATTACCGAAGATCAACTTCGAGACCAAAATGCTATAGACTTAGCTTCTGCTCTTCGCCGAACTCCTGGCGTGCAAATTACACGGTTTAATCCTGTAGGTACTTTTAGTGGTGATGCAGGTGATGGTGTTTTTGTTCGCGGAATGGGGGCAAGTCGCCCAGGTAGTGAGATTAAAACTTACGTTGATGGCATCCCTTTATACATGGGAGTATGGGGACACCCTATTTTAGATATATTGCCAATTAACGGTATGGAGTCAATTACTGTCTATAAAGGCCCTCAACCACAAATAAATGGTAATAACTTTGCATCAATAAACCTATCGACTAAACGTGCGGTAGAAGATGGGCTTCATGGTAGTACACGAGTAGCTGGCGGTATTTACGGTACAGTTACTGAACAAGCTGATATTACTGGAAAATATGGTGACCTTGATTTTATGCTAGCTCAAGGTTATGCCACTTCGGATGGTCATCGTGATAATTCTGATGGTGAACTAATCAATGTGATGGGGGGTATCAATTATCAACTAACAGATAACTGGTCAATTGGTACTAAATTTATTTACAGTAACAATGTTGCTAAAGACCCTGGTGATAGTAGAAAAAATCTGACCAATAACCCTGTATATGAAAGTGAGGCGGGGATGGTTTCTGTCAACTTATCTCATGAATATGAAAATTTTCGTGGTGATTTAAAGCTGTATACCACTCAAGGCGAAGGCAATTGGTACGATCACCCTAACAATGCTTTTGATCCAAGAATTACTGATACACTCAGTAACTTTGAAACCTATGGTTTACGCTGGCAAGAACAGATGTTCTTATGGGACGGTGGAACTTTTACAATCGGTCTTGATAATGACTGGATGTCAGGTGATGTTACAGATACTATCGGTTTGGCTGGTTCTCAAGGTTATTATGAAACCCCCACTTTCCGCCTAACTTCTCCTTACCTGTCAATTACTCAATCATTTAGCCTGAATGAGAATTGGTCTCTAGTCCCATCGGCGGGTATTCGCTATTACAACCATAGTGATTTTGAAGAACAAATAAGCCCTCATGCTGGGATTTCATTAGTGTCTGAAAAATTAACTGTCTATGCCAATATTTCAAGAGGTATTAATTATCCAGGATTAGAGGTTGCAACATTGTCAAAATTTGTTTTTGGCCTAGATAATGACAGTTGGAGAAACCTATCCCCCGAACAAGTTGAGCACGGTGAAATTGGTTTTAAAGCAACGCCATTCGAATCAACCCAAATTGATGTCAGCTTCTTTAATGATCGCATTAAAAACCGCTATGTTTTTGAGTTTTCACCAACAACACAATTTGTTAATTTCGGTACCTATACAATGCGAGGATTCGAGGTCTCAATTCAGCAAGGTATTACCGACGACTGGAGTGTATTTGGTGGCTTAACAATGCTTGACCCAAGTATTGATAACCTGCCTTATGTGCCAAAGACTGCTGTTACTGGAGGTATTAACGGAAAGATTAAACAAATCCACTTAGCTGTTGATGCCCAATACCAATCAGAAACTAATACATTAAACACTCGATCTAAAGGGGTAAGTGGTAATAGTGTGAGTTCGTTCGTTGTTGTTAATGCCAGAGCAGGTTATCCGATTCCTCAACTAGGTGAGAAAGGTGAAGTTTTTATTGCAGTTGAAAACTTGCTAGACAGAGACTACGGTTACCGTCCGGGTTACTCAATGCCTGGAATATGGGGACAAGTAGGAATATCAGCAAGTTTTTAAACAAACTTTCTGACTATTTCACCCCATAACTATAATTTTTTACATTATTCCTCAAGTCTTTTGATAACAAGGACGTTATCGACAAGAATTTTCAAAAAACCACACACATTTACACAACTCTTTTGACTAAATTTTTAATCCTCCTGTTATTAATGTTAAATGGATGTTCAATCTCTCCTTTTTTAAACAAACAGGAAAAAGAAAATTCATTATTAATCTACGCAGACCGAGTTTTTGATGGGCACACCATCAAAACAAATACAGCTGTGTTAATTACCGGTAATAAAATTGCTCGTATCGATTCCTTAGATGCTTTTCATATTAAACCTGCAAAAATTATAAACCTCGGTGATGCAACATTACTGCCTGGTTTTATAGAGTTACATGCACACCTGAGCTTTAAAAATGTTCCCGCCGAAATAGTCCTAAAGCATGGAATTACAACAATCAGGGACTTAGGCGGTCCTATCCATCAACCATTTGGAGGTGATGGTCGTTTGCGTATATTAACTTCGGGTCCTATTATTACAGCGCCTAATGGTTACCCAATTCCCATTTTTGGAAGTGATAATGTAATACCTGTCTCTTCAGAAAGTGACGCGCGTCAAACAGTTCGAAGCTTGATCAAAAAAGGTGCGGTTGTCATTAAAATTGCATTAGAGCCAGGGGGTGAGAAAGGAGCTCCATGGGCTTCTGGGCATGAGCATGAGCATCAGAAAATAACGAGTGTTGAGAAACAGTGGCCTTTATTATCAGAAGACATTGTTACTGCAATTGTTGATGAAGCGCATAAATTAAATCGAAAAGTAACTGCCCATATAGGTGAGGCGAAAGGTGCTGAAATTTCAATTAATTCAGGTGTTGATGAATGGGCTCATGTGCCTTGTGCTGCCATACCAAAGAATTTACTTAAAAAAGCAGTAAATCAGCAAATTAAAATAGTGAGTACCATTGATACACTTTCTAAATGCTCAGGAATTTTTCATAATATTAAAGAGCTAACATCCTTGGGTGCAGAATTTTTATATGGTGCTGAAATTGCACATAAAGATATTCCTTGGGGTATAGACGCGCAAGAGCTTTTTTACTTAAAGAAATATGCCAAGCTATCTCCTCTTGAGCTATTACAAACAATTACATCAAAAGCAGGCCAGCATTTAAATCGCCCTCAACTTGGCAGCCTAAAACCAGGAGCTCACGCAGATATAATTGCAGTTAAAGGCAATCCTCTCAATAATTTAAAAAGACTAGAATATCCTGATTTAGTTATCTCAGGCGGTAAAATAATATTGGATAATTTTTAGCTTAATAATAAGCTGGTAAACTGTTACCTGATTCTTTTGAGCAGTATCACTCCAAAGCAAACATTTAAAAAAACCTAAATGAGACTCTCTTGTTTAAAAATAATTTCATTCAAGAGAAAGAGTTCTTACGGTTTGTCTATTAAAGACGTTTGCATTGAATTAATCAAATGATTGAGAATTAAACCACTGGCTAATTTTGGCGACTGACTGCTGTTTTGTTCTATTATCCATCGGTATGTGATTAACAATAAAACCCAGTATAGGAACATTTGGCAGTAGTTCTGCTACACGTTTATTTAAATAATGTTTAATATTTTCAAGCTCTGATAAGTCAATTTTATTGTAAACCAATGCGATACTTTTAATTCCTCGTTGGTGCATAAAATTAACCGATAAAACCGTGTCGTCAATAGCTGATCCAATACCCGCTTTGCCGACAAACAGTACTGGTGCAGCTAATGAACGGGCGATATCAATATTAGATACACCGACAACACTGCCTGTACTTGGGACTCCTATTCCATCGATAATCACAATCTCTTTGTTTTCACTTATTTGCGAGATTTCCGCTAATATGTCTTCCAACAACTCGCCTGAAGTTTTGGTTAGACCATCAATAAAGTCTTTGGTAAAACCACGGCTAAACACTAAACTGCCTATGCTTTTATGGGTAATAAGTTTGTTCTCACAAAATACCGTCACGGCTTGTTTTTCAATACATTGAGTCATGGGCTTAATATAAGCCAATTGTTCAGGTTTATAACCATCAAGCAACAATTGCGCTAATAAGTATTTACATAAAGTTGTTTTTCCAACGCTTGATGACGAGCCCATAATATAAAAATATTTTGTTTTCACAATCAGTACATCACTCCATAGTATTTCAATTCAACATAAAACCTTACATGACTCTATACAAACCACGGGGTTATAAAAAACCAGTAAATTCCTGAGTTATTTTATCGGTAGAAGGGGCCTATGGCCGCGACCAGAACAAGATCAAGTGCTATCACGGCCATAGGCCCCTCCTTTTCGACAACCTTTTTAAGCTGTGGTTTGTTAATAACCATTAAACCTTAAGCTTCAAAAGTTGTTACCCTTTTAAATATTTTACTTGTTTTTAGGGAATCTGATTAAGTTGGTTATAATTTAGCGGCCGTTTTAGCAAGCTAAAAATAATTGGACTTGATCAGATCCCTTAACTAACGACTTGTTGCTGTTTTATAAAGTTATTAACAGTCATATCGGCATGAATAATATGTTCACCCCATTCATCAACAAAATTCTGTGCCTCACTTTTATCCCAAGTATCATTGTGAATTTTGTGCTCCATTTGGGTTAATTTTACTAACATATTTGCATGCTCATTTTCATGAGTTTGATAATCGTAATATCCTAGCTTTTTCATTAAAGTTTCTTCTGCATTAAAATGCTCTTTAACATGTAAGTAGATAAGTTTAATATTTTGTAGTAATTCTTTTTTTGTAGACGAAGCAACGAGTTTTTTAGCCAAGATAAATAAGTTCTTATGTTGACTATCCATTAACACATCATCCATTTCATATCGCTGTTGCCAAACAAAATGACTCATACTACCTGCCGATGGTTTGCTAGTTAAACCCTCTTTTTGGCGATGCAAGGCAATATTTTCTGGTGTTTCATTGTTGCTAATTTTATAGACAAAGTTTTTCCTCGCCTGATGATATTCATCACTACCATAAAAATTAGCGTACATTTGAGTTAATTCAAACTGTCGATAAGAAGCCAGTGCTTTTGTTGACTCATCAAAACAACGGGTTTCAGCTTTTTCTTTTAATGTATTGTGTAACAAACCTTTATCTTCAATATACCTATTAGCTAAATGTTTTATTTGTGCAGCGAATATCGTATGGTTTTTATCGAGTACTTTATCAACTAATCCCATCTGCCACGCCTTTTTAGCACTAATAGGCAATCTTTGTTCTTCGGTTAAAACTGCTGCCATTTTTTCACCGACCCGTTTGGGTAATAAATACGTCCAATATTCAGAACCAAAAAGTTGCCCCATGTTTTTATAATGTGGATTTAAAATAACACCTTCTCTAACAAATGCGTTATCTGTTGCCAAGGCAAGAATGGCTCCACCCGCCCCCGCACTACCTGCTACGGCAGAAATAGTGACTTTATCGAGTGTGTTTATTATTTGTAGAATAATGTCATCAATGGCATTAATATTAAGCCATGACTCTTTTGCAGGGTCATCAGCCACTTCTATATAGTTAAGATGAATCCCATTTGACCAACACTCTTCTCCCCCCATTAACACAATCACATCCACATTCAGCGTACAGACATGTTGATACACTGAAAGTAATAACTTGCACTGCTCAGTACCCATACCCCCATTGTGAAAAGGTGAATAAATGTACGCGACTCTATTTTCTAACTGATACCAAACTTCTTGACAGGGCAGTTGCTGCCCTTCCTTAGTATAATCAATATCGATATGATTTATAGATTTAGAAAACAAACCACCTAGCATTGAAGTTGAACCACCAACTGACGGCAAATAGTCTTTCAAAACAAAGGTAGCGGATAATTTAATCCCTTTTTCTCCCGAAGCAAGTTTTGGTTTTAAGTGGCCTATCCAGATAGCACCATCCACCGTCGCCCTACAAATAGCATGATTTGTCGTTGCGATGATTTCTCCCGCTTTCCCTGTTAAGTTTTCTTCCTTTTTTGCGTTGTATAAAAATACTGGCTGACCATAGATTTCATCTAGTACGCCAGGGCTTCCATCAGCCGCATGAAGATGTCTTAAAATATCATCAGTTTTTTGTTTTTTCCAATCTATAGCACGATCCTTTTGCTTCATCATGGGTCGCAATTGGCCTTTCACCTTAGGGTTGTTGTAATCGAGTCCAATCGGCTTGAAATCAGGTGCATCAAAATAGGTAAGCACTTCCCATAAACAGTCTATAGCTCCTTGTGTCACTTCACGGTTAAACAAACTGCTTTTCGTTGTATGACGCATAGGAAAGGTTTTCTTGGCCCAAATATCGCCCATATCCATTTCTTCTTGTGCTTCTAGCAGAGTGACTCCCCATTCGGTTTCATTATTTTGAATCGCCCAGTCTAGTGAAGAAGGTCCCCTGTCACCTACAATACCTGGATGAACAATCAGACATTTATAATGTTCATAAATTTCGGCGGGGATTTTTTGAGTCAGAAAAGGGCAAATAATTAAATCTGGTTTGAATAACCCAACGCCCTCCAAGAGCTGTGGAATATTGCCATGATGTAGCTCAACAGAAACGATGTATCCTGCATCATTAAGTTCGGTGTAAAACCGTTGAGTTAATCCAGAAAATGCGGATGACAGTAATAGAATTCGCATAACACTTCTCCTACTTCAAAATAAATAGTGATTAAGCTGTTGCTAGGAAGACATAAAATTTGTACATTCCCTATTGAATAGTCTTAATAGCGTACTCAAAGCACTGTGATTAAAAGTAGTTTGAGTCTATAAAACCAAGTTTTAAAAGTTAATAGCTAAGGAGCGTGCATGAAACAACTTACCGATTTCTAACTTGTCTTTTTGCTCCAGATAGAATGATCTCATTCGTTGCGTAGCCTGCTATGCGCCTTATGAGATCATTCCACCTGAAACAAAAATCCTACGTTATAATTTCGGGAAGTTATTCCATGCACGTTCCTAAAGGTAATTGAACCCCCTATTAATTATTATTGTTAATTATGGTGAGAGTGCTTGCCAAATCGTTTACGATATTCTCTTGGGTTAACACCTAGTTTACGTATAAAGGCTCTACGCATGTTTTCTGAATCTTTAAAACCAGATCTATCAGCAATGGTCTCAATTGGAACCTTTGTTAATTCAAGTAAATTTCTGGCAGCATCGATGCGTGCCATTTCAACAAATTTAGCTGGAGTCATATCTGTTTCAGAGAGAAATAGTCGTGAAAAATTACGTGAACTCATCGCCATACGATTAGATAGAGAATCGACCCTCAAATCTTCTTCTGGGTTTTGTATAATCCATGACTGTAGATCACGAATACCACTATGTTTTGACGCTTCTCTCGTAAGATAACGACTAAACTGGGACTGTCCTCCTGGGCGCTTAAGATATACAACTAAGAATTGTGCAACTGCTAAAGCTATCTTCTGTCCCCAGTCTTCTTCCACCAGAGCCAAAGCAAGATCAATACCTGAAGTAATACCGCCAGAAGTAGTGATATTACCTTCATTAATAAATATTCGATCGGGTTGGAGATTCACCTGAGGGTATTTCTCGGTGAACTCAGTACAATAATTCCAATGGGTTGTTGCTTTATAGCCATCAAGCACTCCACTTTCCGCTAACAGAAAAGCCCCTGTGCAAACTGATACTAACCTACGAACTTTGGGTTCCATATCATTTATCAATTCAACAACCTGAGTGTTCGCTAATAGTACTTGGGGGTCTCCACCTGGAATTAATAAAGTATCTAAGCTTATATCTATATCCCTAAAGCTTTGATCAGCGATAATCTGCAAACCAGTCATAGTGACTACAGGGCCGGGGCGCTCTGCCAATACAGAAATTGTATATGCAGCTTCCTGAGTGGCTCCTTCTTTTTGCAATATCATGTTAGCAAACGAAAAAACTTCATATGGACCCGTAATATCAAGAACTTCTGCCCCTGAAAATGCCACAATTCCGATTGACCTTATATGAATTGGTATATTCATTGTTATCCTTTTTTAAAAAGATAATGTGAAAACTATACAAGAATAAAACTGTTTGATACTTCATTATCATCCGCAAATTCATATTGCACAATGCCAATTTTCCCTCAATTTATGCCAAAATTTAATTTGACCTATAGTTTTATTACGGGATTGAAAATAATAGTTTGTCTGATAATGCGCTAAATATGTCATTGTGCGAGAAAAATAATTGGAGTAGATTGGATTTACGGCGAATATCGTTTGAATATAAAAATAGAACATAGGTCAACCCTGTTGAACCTTTTAATTCAACAGACGTTTTTCACGCTACCTTGCAAATGAGGGTATTATTATGAGTGTTTACAATAAACAATTTAAATTATCAATTAAAGATGTCGATTTAATCGAGCGTTCAATGCGCTTTCAAATTAGCCATTTAGCGCGTACAGAGGCTTCAACCCAAACGCATGAGTCAATAGAAAATCATAAAAAAATAGTTCAATTGATGAATGTACTGGGTACATTTCATAACCAAAAAATATGGTATGGTCAGACTCACCATACAGGTGTCCCTCTTGGTTGATTATCTATAAAGAGGAGTATCAGGTTGAGTCTAAGTCTGTATAAATTAGTCCCTTACGCTTAGCTAGAATTCCTCATTCCAAGAATCATGGTTTTGTGCCTAAATTAAATCCCTTCTTAGTTAAGTTAACAAACAAATGCAACTAAATACACTTCCATCCTGTCATAGATATTAGCAGTGTATGGAGGTTGCTATGAACACATTAACCACACATCATAAACACAAAGACCATTTTTCTGATTACGAAGGTTTGGCTGGATATATCTATGTTCTTCAGGCATTGGCTTTTTTTCTAGGAGGAGTGACCTTTATAATTGCAGTCATTCTCAACTATTTAAATATGCAGAGAGTTAAAGGAACGTGGTTGGAATCACACTTTAAATGGCAAGTTGAAACATTCTGGGTTGCTTTGGCTTTGGTTTTAATTGGATCCGCTACCCTTCCTTTTTTTATTGGGTTTGTCGTCATTTTTGCTGCCGTTATTTGGGTAATCCATAGAATTGTTTACGGCTTGATTAAATTAAATAAATCAAAAGAAGTTCGATCAATTTCAAAGTTTCATTTTATTTAACTTAGAAATATGCATCGCCCTGCTTTAAGCCGCTACTGATCCTTTAAGCTATCGCTTATAATACTGGAATCTACGGGAAATTATTCCTTATACCTCTAGAGCTGAATAAATGAATAAGTCGTTACAATCACTCATTCTTAAATCCACGCATGCAACATCGCTATTTAAAATAGAAACAATTCAAAGCTTATGGAATGGCTATGGTGAAATAGTTCGTTACGGCCTAGAAGGGGCAGATCAACAAAGTGTTATCCTTAAGCATATTCGCTTACCCGCTCAAAACCATCACCCTCGCGGCTGGAATACTGATTTATCGCATCAACGAAAAGTTAAATCTTATCAAATTGAAGTGGCTTGGTATAAACAATGGAGTCAAATGTGTTCTACACAATGCTACACGCCTCATTGTTTTGCAACCAAGCATAAGCAAGATGAAATTTTTATTGTATTAGAAGATTTAAATACTTCAGGTTTTCCTGTACTAAAAACACAAGTATCAGACAAGGAGATTAAAGCCTGTTTATCTTGGCTTGCACATTTCCATGCTACCTTTATGAATAAGCAAGCAAATGATCTTTGGCCCATAGGAACTTATTGGCATTTAGATACACGGCCTGATGAATTAAGAGCATTACAAGACATTGATTTGAAAGGTGTCGCGAGCCAAATTGATCAAAAATTACAGAATTGCACTTTTAAATCCTTTGTTCACGGTGATGCAAAATTAGCTAATTTTTGTTTTAGTCAAGATAGCAATCATGTTGCCGCTGTAGATTTTCAATATGTGGGAGGCGGTTGTGGAATGAAAGATGTGGCTTATTTTATAGGTAGCTGTCTAAATGAACAACAGTGCCAACAACAAGAAACTAGTTTATTAGATTATTACTTTCAACAATTAAAACTCGCCTTAGAAAAATACCAAACGGATATTGATAGCCATGCTGTTGAACAAGAATGGCGAGCTTTATACCCTATCGCATGGACTGATTTTCATCGATTTATTAAAGGCTGGAGTCCCGACCATTGGAAAATTAACAGTTACAGTGAACAATTAGCGCGTGAAGTGATTTTCAAACTAAACCACCCTGGCAATCAATAAACTCACTTATGAAGCTTAAGCAGAATGAATTATTTTTATTAACACAATGTGCTATTTCTGCAGCCCTTCAAGCAGGGCAAGTTATCACCCAATATACAAACAAAAAAGTTGTCGTTAAAACCAAAAAAGGGGGATCAAGCCTCGCTTCGCAAGTCGTCACAGAGGTTGATCATTTAAGCCAAGATATCATTTTAAAAACTCTAAATTCAACATGTGAACAATTTGATTTAGCCTTATTAACAGAGGAAAGTCCTGATGATCAACAACGCTTAGAAAAAGATTATTTCTGGTGTATCGACCCCCTAGACGGTACTTTACCTTTTATTGAATCAACACATGGCTACTCTATTGCTATAGCCTTGGTTTCTCGCACCGGGATACCTTATATTGGTGTTATTTTTGACCCAGTGACACAAGCTCTTTATTACGCCATTAAAGGACATGGAGCCTATAGAAATGGTTCTCCATGGAGGCTGCCATCTTTAAACACAACTAATCAGCAAGCCCTCACGTTTATTACTGACCGTAGTTTCTCACAACATACTCAATATACCGAAGTGCTTAAGCAACTTAAGCAGCTTTGTAAAATACAAGGATATTCCGAATTAAAGGTCATTCAACAGGGCGGGGCGGTACTTAATGCATGCTGGGTATTAGAACAAGCCCCCGCGTGTTATTTTAAATTTCCTAAGTCTGATTTAGGTGGCGGAGGGCTATGGGACTTTGCTGCAACAGCTTGTTTATTTAATGAGATTAATGCAGTGGCTACAGACATTCATGGACAGGCTCTTGATTTAAATAGGCCAGACTCAACCTTTATGAACCATCGGGGAGCTTTGTACACCACAGATAATCATCTAGCACTACTAATAACTGAACTACATCGCCAATTAAATGAAGTTTAACAGCTTATATCTGAGAGTAACTTGATTCAAATTAATCACAATCTATTTAAAATATTGCTTGATGAATTTGAACTGTAATTTATGTAAATTAACTCCTCTTCTTATTTCAGTTTAACCCTCAATCTTTACTATCATATAAATGAGTAATTTTAGTATTGACCCCTTTTAATATCCTAATCAACTTTTTGATCGTTTCCTGCTGTCTATCCTGAACTTCGACTAAAGCTTCTACTTTTCCTTCTGACTCTGACAATTGCTTTTCTAGCTGAGTTACCTGTATTTGTAATTCCTCATTTTTATCTGAGACACGTTGAATTTCACTTTGAATACTATTTTTTAAATGATCTGCTTTTACTACAAGCGAATCCATTTGTGTCTGTATTTCAGTTTCAAGTTCAGACACTTCATTTTCTAATGCTTCAATAGATTCAACAGGAACTGAACCGCCCATTTCAGTCTCAGCCACCTCCTCTGTATGCATGTCGACCTCAGTATCTACAGCTTCATCGTCAATAGTATCTAGCCCTGACTGTTCTGGACTCTCAGCTTCAAGCTCCTCGTCAATATCAAGAGCCTCATCTAACACTGAATCAATTTTATCTTCTAATTCAGAGTCAGCTTCAATTTGTGCCTCTATATCTTCATCGCCCTTAACCGTATCCAAGTCAAGCTCTTCAGGTTCGGCAAGTCCATCATCTTCAATAGCTTCCAATTCACTATCGACAGCTGTATCAGCACCCTCCAACACCTCTTCCGCTGCAATATCAAGGCTTGAATTGACTAATTCTTCGATACTATTTTGTACTTCTTTACTCATAACCCTTACCCTCAAATAATCTTATCCACTTATCTTATACATCGTCCTGCTTTTGCAAAACTTTAGAATGAAACTAAATAATGCTGCTTAGCTCAGGTTTAATGACTTTTAGTATTATTTCTAACATGGTATAAATGTTATATACCTATTACTCTGACATACCTTCATAAAATCACCTAAATAATTTTAGGGGTACCAAAAATCATCCGTGCAGGACAACTCAAAAGTTAAAATAAAATATGCAAAATTTTCATTGGAATGATGGATTAAATATTGGTATTGAGAGTATTGATAATGACCATAAAAAGCTGTTATCACTTATTACTGAATTATCCAATGCTATTCAGAGCAACCATACTTCTGATGTTATAGAAAATATTTTTCTTCAATTAGAAGAATATATTGTTGCTCACTTCTCTCGTGAAGAAGCCTTAATGAAGGAATCTCATTATTCTGATTTAGAAAACCATATAAAACAGCATCAAGATTTTGTTAAAAAAGTGCCTGAATTAAAGCAAAAACTACTCTCTGCTGACACAAGGAAAGTGTCTCAAGAAGTTAATGTTTTTCTATATAACTGGCTAATGAATCATATTATTGGAGAAGACTTTAATTTTGCTCAGCAAGTTTATAAACTTAACTTAGCCGATGAAAAACCCCCAAGGCATAAAGGAATAAGTATCTGGTTAAGTGAACATTTTGTTTTAAATAATCGTTTGGTATTCGCGACTATACTTCCAGTTGTTGCATTATTCATTTTAAGCTTTTTTTTATTCTGGAAAGCATATGAAGAACTTGTACCTGTACAGAACCAGTTAGAACTTATTCCACTAGTCTCTCAAGTAAATTCAATAACTCATAATTTACAGATTGAACGAGGATTATCTATCGCATATTTGGCTTTAAAAAATATTGAATTTCATTCCAAGCTAAGCAAACAATATAAATATACTGATCAAGAAATAAATATATATAAACAGAAAGTTGAAGCAATAATTAAACAACCAATAAATAATAAAGCGACAAAAGGTATTACTCTTATAGAAAACCATCTAATACAACTTGTGAATCAACGTAAGGAAACAAATATTGATTCTACATTTAAATTTTATAGTAGATTTATTACCTCCTTATTAGATATAACAGAAAACATAACTCATCAAAAAATGAGCTCTAAAATAGCTCATAATTTTACCGCTATTAGTGCAATTTCAAATTTAAAAGAAATGATGGGGCTTGAGCGTGCAATGGGTAGTTTAGCAATTGAACAAGGCTATTTATCTACCCCTCAGTTTAGAAAATTTATTCAATTAATAGGTCAAAAAAAGGGGTTTTTAAAAACATTTAAGAATGCAGCTACAATACCGCAAATATCTCAGCTTGAATTAATTTACAAAGAGAAAAGTATTTTAGACATTGAACAAACCTTTTTTTTATCCGCTGAAGAAAACAGGCTTTCAAGTATGAATTCCCAAACTTGGTTTAATGTATTAAGTAAAGAAATCAATCAATTAAAAAAGCTTAATGATTTTTTAATAAATGACTTAACAACACATACAAATTTAAGAATTGACGAACTTAAAAGACAACTGTATTTAATTGGAATTGGGTTAATATTGGTATTAACAATAACTTTATTTACTTTTTTAATACTAAAACGAAGTATTACAGTACCAATAAATCGTTTAACCCATGCATTACATGATCTTGCTTTTGGTAATAAAGATGTGATGCTTAAAGATACATTTGCCGATGATGAGCTAGGTCTTTTACTTGAGTCTTATGAAAAATGTCGTCGTCGTTTGTTACAAGCAGATATATCTTCTTCGATTGATTTCATTCGTTTAGATGTAGAACTTAACGAAAAAAGAGTTGAAAAAGATTACTATGAAAAACTATCATCAATAGACCCCTTAACAGGTGCTGTTAATAGGCGAAAATTAAGTGCTCTTGCAATGTTAGAGATTGAGCGAACTAATCGCTTTGACAGAAGTTTATCAGTGATGATGTTAGATATTGATTTTTTTAAAAAAATCAATGATATCCATGGTCATGCTATTGGAGATAAAGTCTTAATTTCCTTCTTTAAAACCTGTCAAAAGCTAGCCCGTAATATTGATACCATTGCTCGTATTGGTGGAGAGGAATTTGTTATATTAATGCCAGAAACCGACTTGCAACAAGCTGCTATAGCTGCTGAGCGAGTTCGATTAGCTATTGAAAAACAAACGTACAAACTGGATGATACGATTATAAAATATACAGTAAGTATTGGGGTTGCCTCATGGGATAAGATAACTTATAACAACTTTGAAGGTTTTCTTCAGGAGGCAGATCAAAGACTTTATAAAGCGAAAGGATTAGGACGAAACGGTGTTGTTTCAGCTTCCTAACTTCTAAGTTGAGATTGATTCAGGCCTACTAAAAATAATCAAAAGCCAACTCAGCATCAACTCAGATAATACAAACTACCTCTAAAAACCTTTAACCCTTGGTATTATGGCGCGCCCGAGATGATTCGAACATCCGACATTCGCCTTCGGAGGGCGACACTCTATCCAGCTGAGCTACGGGCGCATATTATGTAGAGGTGCAATTATACGGTAAAAAGAATCAGCCAGCTTATTTTTTGGATTTCAATTTAGCTAACATTTGTTTCTGTTTTTTTAATCGCTCTGCTTTTTCTTCTAACTGCTTTTCTAAGCGTTGTTTTTTGTTCTGGTATCGCTGTTTGGCATGGTCTGCCATTGATTGATCCCAAGAGGTTGTCTCAATATCTTGCATAATAATGCAATCAACTGGACAGGGGGCTATACATAACTCACAGCCTGTACATTCATCAGCAATAACCGTGTGCATCTGTTTATTTGCACCGAGTATGGCATCTACTGGGCATGGGGGTAAGCATTTAGTGCAACCGATACAGTCTTCTTCAATAATAAAGGCTACTTTTCTTGGCTGTTCTATTCCAAACTTGGGATTTAGTGGTTTTTCTTCTACGCCCAAGAATGATGCTAGTTTTTTAATACCCGCTTCACCGCCTGGAGGGCATTGATTTATGTCTGCCTTATTTTCACTCATTGCCTGAGCATAGGGTTTGCAACCTGAATAGCCACATTTTGTACATTGTGTTTGTGGTAACAGAGCATCAATTTTTTCTACTAGGGATTGAGTCATCTGCACTCAATTTCCTGCTAACATTGCTTCAATGTCATTTTCTACGGTATCAATACCTTTTAAGCCATATTTTTCAGCGAGTAACTCTAAAATTGCTGGGGTAAAAAATGGGGGTAAGGTTGGCCCAACTCGCATATTTTTATAGCCTAATGCAAATAAAGATAGCATCATTAAAATCGTTTTTTGTTCATACCAAGCGATATTAAAGGAGACTGGAATTGCACTTAATTCAGTCAGTCCTAAAGATTGCTGAAGTTGTTGCAAAAAATTAATAATAACGCTGAAATCATTACTTTGTCCTGCATCTAATAGCCTAGGAATCCCATCAATTTCACCGAAATCATGTTTTAGAAGGCGATATTTAACATCACCCGCAGTAATAATCAGTGTATTTTCTGGTAATGCTTCTGCTAGTTCCGTGTAATATTTACGCTCTTTATGACGGCCATCAGTGCCTGCTAGCACAATAATACGTTTTATTTTATCCGCTTTAATCGCTTCAGCAATATTAGTCACTTGCTTAGTTAAAGCATTAAGACCATAACCTGTTACATAGGAGCCTTCTGTTAAAGCCGTCGGCATTTCACTTTTTTGAGCAAGTTCTATAATTTGACTAAAGTCTTTTCGTTGCCCGGGCTTACGATCAGCTATATGAGTTACATCAGGCCAAGCCACCATGCCTGTACTAAATAACTTATCTTGATAAGTTTTCTTAGGCATTTGAATACTATTAGTCGTCACTAGAATCGGCCCATTAAATTTAGGAAATTCTGTTTTTTGAGCTTGCCACGCGCCACCGTAATTAGCGACTAAATTGAAATACTTTTTAAATGCTGGATAAGCATGGGCCGAAAGCGCTTCGCCATGGGTATAAACATCAACCCCTGTCCCTGCTGTTTGTTCTAATAAGTCTTCAATATCTTGTAAATCATGACCTGATACTAAAATACCAGGGTTTTCTAACGTATCAAGATGTACTGTGGTTGGTACTGGAGTCCCAAACTTTTTACTATTGGCTTTTTCTAAAAGATCCATAGCCGCTAAACCAAGTTCGCCACTGTGTGTAACTAAGGCTAAAACTTCATCCAGTGTATTAGTTTTATTTAAGGTAAAACTCAATGCTTGGTGCATAAAATGATATTGTTCAGCTGATTCAATATTCATTTCTAAATTATGTACCGCTAAAGATCCTAAACCTTTTACTGCATATATTAAGGTTTCTTGTAATGCATGTACATCAGGATCAAGAGTCTCATTATCTTTTTCTACACCAACTTCAGCCCCTTTATCTGTATAAGCTTGCTCATCAATAGCTTCATATTGCCAGGTAGTTTCTTCGGCTAATGTTTGAATAAACTCTTGCTGATTTTTTTGTTGGTAGGCTGTTAAAAATTGTGATCGAATTGAGTTTCTTCTTCTAACTGCTTCGTCAATTAAACTAACAAATTCTGTTGCTGAGAAATTAACATTGGTTACCATCGAGAATAGTGCTTTAGCCATAAAACGATTGGTTTTATCATTGACTAAGTTAAATTCTTCCGCCTGATGACAATAGAATGCTAGTCCTTTTAGGCTGAACATCAGCATATCTTGCAAGCTAGATACATTCTCTTTTTTACCGCAAATCCCTGTCTTATCGCAGACTAGGTTTTTCTTGGCTTCTTGGCAGTGATAACAAAACATTTTTTATCTCTATAATGATTTTGAGGGTTAAAAGAGAATGTTGTAGAAGATTTTTTTAATTTCTCCTCACCCAACCCTCCCCAGCAAGGGAGGGCTAAAACAAAGAGCCTTTGGCTCTATGTCCTCTCCTGCTGGAGAGGGTTGGGTGAGGGAGAAAGCTAATCCTTCTCTTTTCTCATTATTCTTTGTTTTTTATGCTATTTTACTCGCATACCAGCTTGCGCGCCTTCATCAGGATTTAACACCCATAATTCTTTTCCACCAGGCCCTGCAGCTAAAACCATACCTTCTGACATGCCAAAACGCATTTTTCTTGCCTTTAAATTAGCAACAACAACCGTTAGCTTACCTTCTAGGTCTTCTGGTGCATAAGCTGATTTAATCCCGGCAAAAACATTACGGGTTTCATCACCTATATCAACAGTAAGTTGTAATAATTTATCAGCACCTTCTACATGCTCGGCTTTAATAATTTTTGCGATACGTAAATCAATTTTAGCAAAGTCATCAAATTCAATAGTATCTGCAATCGGCTCATGCTTTTTAGTAGGTGCTTCAGGTTCTTTTATTAAGTTATCTTTTGATGCTTCAACAATTGCTTCAATTTTGTCTGGCTCAACACGTGTCATTAACGGTTTGAATTTTTTAATTTCGTGATCTAGTAATGGTTTTGCGTCCGTTGGCCAAGCTTGTGATTCGATATTTAAGAAATCTTCTGTATTTTCTGCCAATACGGGAATAACAGGTTTTAAGTAAGCCACTAATAAGCGGAATAAATTAATACCCATTGAACAAATTTCATGTAACTCGGTATCTTTACCTTCTTCTTTAGCGACTA
>Ga0209707_1000349_pt1 | contig 28595 bp, 25 predicted proteins | sample EN4Hudsemesocosm_FD_184630 | JGI IMG/M metagenome (GOLD analysis project Ga0209707, IMG submission 184630) | Methane-oxidizing microbial communities from mesocosms in the Hudson Canyon - EN4B Hudson Canyon (SPAdes) (version 2) | ecosystem: Environmental > Aquatic > Marine > Cold seeps | place... | reverse complement strand
ACCGTTATCATTTATTTGATGCGTCAGAAGAACAAAAAATAATTAAGCACCATGTACAGATAAAAGAAATTGCTGATGCTCTTTCTCGAAATGAATTTTGTCTTTATTATCAACCAAAACTTAATTTTCAATCGGGGAAAATCTATGGGGCTGAAGCATTAATTAGGTGGATACATCCGGACAAAGGCTTGATTCCACCTTTGGATTTTTTACCTTATATTGAAGGCACTGAATTAGAAACTCAGGTAGGTAATTGGGTAGTTGATGAGGCACTTAAACAACTAGACTTGTGGAGAGCACAAGGTATTAATTTGCAAGTCAGTATTAATATTTCATCACTCCATCTTCAGTGGGATGGTTTTTTAAAACATGTAGAAAATACTTTAGCTCTCTACCCCAAGGTTAATTCCAGTCATTTACAATTAGAAATACTTGAAAGCAGTATTATTAGCGATGTTCACTCAATTAGTCATACTATAAAAGAACTTAAAAATCAGTTAGGTGTCGGCATTGCGCTTGATGATTTTGGTACGGGGTATTCATCATTAACACACTTACGTCGAATTCCTGCTGATACCATTAAAATCGATCAATCTTTTGTAAGAGATATGTTAGAAGATAAAAATGATTACGCTATTGTAGAAGGTATCACTGTGCTCTCAAAAGCATTTAATCGTAAGGTAATTGCAGAAGGGGTGGAAACCAAAGAGCATGGGTTTAAATTAATTGAACTGGGTTGTATGAATGCACAAGGCTATGGTATTGCTCGTCCTATGCCAGCAGAAGAACTAGTTTTATGGCTAGATGGATATCAACCCTATTCTGAATGGAGCTCTTATGCTAAAAAATTAATGTAAATTCGTTACTACTAAATTTTATTTTTTATTAGATTAATGGATATCAATAGTCTTTATAGACAGTCCGTTATGGGTCTCTAGGACAGCCAATGAAGAATTGATTGCGACTATTTTTTAAAATGTGCAAGGTAGACTCTGCGCTATTACTGTTGGTGTAGCTGGAGAAAGAGATGAGAGGACTATATAGAGACAACATTGATTATAAGTTTAAACGAATACTGGCAGAACTTATTTAATCCTTATAAGCGTGTTAACTGTAGGGAGCTTGATTGTGAGTAGCTCTTGAAAAAGTTATACAGTAATACGGTTTTAAAGGATTGTCGCTTGTTTGGAATGAATTGCAGTGTCTCCAGTAATTTTATGCCTAAAATAAACTGCTATCCTATTTAACTCAATAACAAAGCAGCTTCCCAGCATTTTGTTAAATTCTGCTCGACCATTTGCACAATATCTTTGTCCAGATGCCCATCATCAGCGTTTTGCTTTAATATAGACATAATTTCTGTAACGGCAAGTGCTTTTCGATAAGGTCTTTTTTGTGCTAAAGATTGAAATACATCAGCAACAGCAATAATTCTGGCTTCAATTGAAAGCCGGCTTTTCTCTTTATGATAAGGATAACCACCACCATCAACTCGCTCATGATGATCTGATGCCCATTGAGTAATTAGCTCAAAACCTTTTATTTGCTTAAGTATATTATAGGTATCGAAACTATGACGTTTAATCGTTTGAAATTCTTTGTCAGTCAGTTTTGATTTTTTTTCAAGAATTTCATCTGGTACTCTGAGTTTACCAATATCATGAAGTAACCCCGCCATTTCAATACAATCACAACTAGCCTCACTTAGATTGAATAATTCACCTAACAAGCGGGATAAACAGGCGACACCCTCGGAATGTTCGCGCGTATAACTACTTTTTGCATCGACGACATAAGAAAAAATCCGAACAATACTCTTTAAATCCTGAAAATCGACTTCGCGTGTATGATCATGATCAACCCAGGTAGAAACATAACCTGAAATATGCTCTCTTTCTAATGAAAACCAAAAGGCTTCAGAATTAGAAACCTCCATAAAAATATCAACAAGTTCGGGGTTAAACCAGTCATTACTTTTTTCTAATATTTTTGATCTGATTTCATCAACACTGACAAGAATATTTGGCTCTTTAATTCGGCAACCTAAGGCTAAAATATCGACTCTATCAACCAAATAAATACAATTAGCATTCATTTTAACCTCGTTAGAGAGACCCAAATCCTTCAATTCTGACCAATGCGTATGATGGTGAAGTACAATATCTGATAAATTTGACAACGGGGGTGAGGATTTAAGAATATTTGCACCAAGCTTGCAATGCCCTTTCTCTTGCTCCCATTCAAATTGAGCTAATTTAGCATGCACAGAGGTATTGGAAACACCACAATCATGCAATATTGCTGCTTTAAACAAGCGATCAACCTGACTTACCGGCCATCCCATTGCTTTCCCACATTCTGCTGCCATAAAGGCAACTCGCTTACCATGATTAACCTGATTAACCCCCACCAAATCAAGCGCATCAGATAAGGAATAAATTGTTTCGTGCAGATTAATATTAAATGTAGACATATATGACAGGAATACCTAACAAATTCGTTGAGAATCAAAAAACACCATGGTCTATCTTTAGATTCAGAGTTAATAAAGAATCGTTTTTACAATTTAGTAATAGGAAATAATTAATTTCATATTTATTGCTTTTATTAATACAACATCCGAACTAAACTTAGCGATTAACAAGAAAAAACAAACAATAGCTACTAGCTTATATCAATTACGCGCCTAGTCTAACAGAGATTTTATCAACCCTGAAAACTATTAACTTAGGTCAATAGTTTCATTGATAATCTCTATGAATACTGTTGTTAAACAACAAATTTTTTGTATCTATGGAACCCTGACTCCATTATTAGGGTCTAAACTAATTACATGATTTTTTAATCATTTAATACTCGTGGCTTTTGACTATGTTTCATTCAAAGAAAACTTCCCCTGTCATCCAATACGATAACAGCCTGGAAACTGACAAACAAATGCTCATCAGAATAGGCAAAAAATTTGCTCTGATATTTGTTCTTATCTTGATGTCTGATACTTTATTTGACTGGGTTCTTGGGCTACTTGATTTGATGCTTGAAGGCTTCCATATACTAATCGAAGCAGTTGAATATTTTATTGAAGTTATTCTTGAACATGCTTTTCATACGAGTCATCAGCAAAGTGAAATAATTATTGTTAATGGCACTGTGATTATCAGTATCTATTTGATTTATCGCTTATGCATAGCTTCACCAAAACTGTGTTCCATGCTTAGAGATAAATGTTTATTGCATTTAGATCATAAAAGCTCTAACTGGCAAGCAACACCATTAAGTCGAAAAATCAAACTATCTAGCACTTATTGCCTTGGTATTAGCTGTATTTTATTTTTTCTTACGCTGTAGTGTTGTCTTTCGAAACACTCAAATAAAAACATAATTTAACCTTTGCTCTTTACTTTAGGAACCTCCGATCAAGTCCAATTATTTTTAACTTGCTAAATTCTAACCAACTTAATCAGAGACTCCTTAAGCTCAAAAAAATAGCCACATAAAATGCAGCTATTAAATTGAGACAAGAAAACTAAACTTTTGGCCTCATTTGAGGAAACAAAAGCACATCTTTAATTGATGGCGCATCCGTAAACAGCATGACTAAACGGTCAATCCCAATACCTTCACCCGCTGTTGGCGGCATACCATGTTCTAATGCAATGATGTAGTCTTCATCAAAATGCATGGCTTCATCATCCCCTGCATCCTTTTCTTCCACTTGTTTCTGAAAGCGTTCAGCCTGATCTTCGGAGTCATTCAACTCGGTAAAACCATTAGCTATTTCACGGCCGCCGACGAAAAACTCAAAACGGTCCGTAACATGCGGATCATTGTCATTACGTCTTGCTAAAGGTGAAACTTCAACAGGGTAAGCAGTGATAAAAGTAGGATTCATTAAACGACTTTCAACCGTTTTTTCAAAAATCTCTATTTGAACCTTCCCTAAACCATAGCCCTCTTTAACCGGAATATGCAATTCCTCCGCAACCTTGACAGCTGCTTCACGCGTATTTATATTCTCAATTGTTAAATCAGGATTAAAGTGTAAAATCGACTCAACCACTGTCATTCTGTCAAATGGCTTACCAAAATCATATTCATCATCCTGATATTTAACAACAGAGCTACCTGTGACTTCTTCGGCAATACCTTTTAACATCGCTTCAGTTAAGTCCATTAAATCACCATATTCAGCATAAGCCTGATAAAACTCTAGCATGGTAAACTCAGGATTGTGGCGTGTTGATAATCCTTCGTTGCGGAAGTTACGGTTAATTTCAAATACACGTTCAAACCCACCAACCACTAAGCGTTTTAGATATAATTCAGGTGCTATACGTAAATATAAGCCCATATCTAAGGCATTGTGATGGGTTTCAAATGGACGAGCTGTTGCACCACCAGGAATCGCTTGCATCATTGGTGTTTCAACTTCCAAGAAATCCTTATCACCTAAAAACTTACGAATATAAGCAACAATTTGTGAGCGAATTAAAAAAGTTTTACGAGAATCATCACTCATAATCAAATCCAGATAACGTTGTCTGTATTTGATTTCTTGATCAGCTACACCATGAAATTTTTCAGGTAATGGACGTAAAGCTTTGGTTAATAGGCGAATATCATCGACACGCACACTTAATTCACCCACTTTTGTTTTAAATAAAGTGCCTTCAGCACCAACAATATCGCCAATATCCCACTTTTTAAACTGTTCGTTGTAAAAACCTTCTGGCAAAGTGTCTCGCGTGACATAAAGCTGTAATTTACCTGACATATCCTGAATATGACAGAAACTGGCTTTTCCCATAATTCTACGCGTCATTATCCGTCCAGCAACCTTAACACGAACAGGATTTTCTTCTAATGCTTCCTTAGAATGCTCACCATATTCCGCTATAAGCTCACCACTGATCACATTACGGCGAAAATCAGTTGGAAAAGCGATGCCATTTTCACGCAATGCTGATAATTTAGTACGGCGTTGAGTAATTTGTTCTTGTTCTTCTTGTTGGTTTTCTGACATATTGGTTTTATGACGTTATCTGGCAGATCTGCTTAACCTGCCTTTTTTTAAGATTGTTAGGCTACGCTTTCGCTAACCTAACCTACATTTTTTATACATGCCTGTGAACAAACCACAGGTTTCTCGTTCCCACCGTATTCGGTGGGAACGCATACCGTGCTGAAACCCAAGGCAGGTATGTATTCCCACGCAAGAGCATGGGAACAAGATGGGCTAGTTTTTTACTAACCTGTGCTTTGTTAATAGCCATGTTTTTATATTTATTTACAAACCACTCTTTAAACTGGCTTCTATAAATTGATCTAAATCACCATCAAGTACGGCCTGAGTATTACCCGTCTCGACATTGGTTCTTAAATCTTTAATTCTTGATTGATCTAATACATAGGAGCGAATCTGACTACCCCACCCTATATCTGATTTACTATCTTCTAAAGTTTGTTGTGATTCTGCACGTTTAGATAATTCTAATTCATACAGTTTACCTTTCAACTGCTTCATCGCCGTATCACGGTTTTTATGCTGTGATCTATCATTCTGACACTGCACCACTATACCTGTAGGCTCATGAGTGATACGAATAGCAGACTCTGTTTTATTAACATGCTGCCCACCAGCTCCACTGGCTCGATAGGTATCAACACGCAAATCAGCCGGATTAATTTCTATATCAATATCATCATCTATTTCTGCGTTAACAAAAACGGAGGCAAATGAAGTATGTCTTCTGCTACCAGAGTCAAACGGTGATTTTCTGACTAATCGATGTACACCTGTTTCGGTACGCAACCATCCATAAGCATATTCGCCTTCAAATTTAATTGTTGCACTTTTAATACCTGCAACCTCACCTTGAGATTCTTCAAGCAATTCAACTTTAAAACCTTTTGCCTCACCCCAGCGTAAATACATGCGCTCAATCATCGAGGCCCAATCTTGGGCTTCGGTACCACCTGATCCTGACTGAATATCCAGAAAGGCATTGTTAGCATCCATTTCTCCAGAAAACATGCGCCTGAACTCCAGCTCAGCCACTTGCTTTTCAAATTGCTCTAGATCTACAATTACTGTGTCAATGGTTTCTTCATCGCCCTCTTCAACCGCCATTTCTAACAGTTCTTCAGCGTCCGTTAAACCATGTTCTAAATCATTAATAGTATTAACAACAGTTTCTAATTGACCACGTTCCTTGCCAAGAGCTTGAGCTCTTGCCTGATCACCCCAAACATTCGGATCTTCAAGTTCTCTTAATACTTCAACTAATCGTTCACTTTTAATTTCAAAGTCCAGATAATCTTTAAGCGCACTTCCTCGTTTACTTAAGTCGAGAATGCTATTTTTTATTGGATTAATTTCTTGCATAAATGATTATATTGAGCCCACGAACAGTAACAGATAATTATAACAGAGCAAAAATCAATTTTTCTTAAATATAGGCAAAACAAGATAAAACACACCTGCAAGCACAAATGGAATACTCAACATTTGTCCAGTTGTCATCCAAAAATCACTGCTATAAGCGGCTTGTTTTGTTTTTACAAATTCAAGAAAAAATCGTGCACTAAAAACAGCCACCAAACTCGTCGCTAATATAGCACCAGGTCTAAGTTTATCTGTACCTCTTTTGTAGAGAGTCAGTAACAATATAAAAATTAAAAAATAACAGAGTGCTTCATATAGCTGTACGGGATGCCTAGGCAACATATCTATACGTTGAAACACCACCGCCCATGGCATTGTCGTTGGTTCCCCAAAGATCTCGGAATTAAAAAAATTACCAGTGCGGATAAAACAGGCACCTAATGCAGAAACAACCGACACTCTATCAATAAACCAGCTATACGATTGCTCAACACGTCGTTGAAAAAAATATAAGGCTATTAATATTCCAGCAATACCACCATGGCTTGCCAAACCACCTTCCCATATTGCCAAAATTTTAAAAGGGTGATCAAAATAATACTCTGGGTTATAAAATAAACAATGACCTAACCTGGCACCTACAATAGTACCAACAGCAACATAAGTGAGTAAATCATCAATTTCATTGATATTTTTTCCTTCCCGTTTATACATCCATGTCATTAACAAATAACTTGAAATAAACGCTGAGGCAAACATTAATCCATACCAGCGGATTTTGGCAAAACCAACGGTAATGGCAATCGGGTCTACATTCCAAATAAAATAGTCCATATTAATCCCAGCGATGATCTCTGACCTGTACACGGCCATCAGTTATTTGAATAGGAAAGGTCTCAACATCCTCATATGCAGGGGCGCATTTAACCGCCCCCGTTTTAACACAAAATCGTGCACCATGACGCGGACAAACAATTTCATCCCCTACCAGTTCACCACTGGCAATTTCTGCACCATCATGAGTACATACATCTTCGATAGCATAAAACTGGCCATTTAATTTAAAAATGGCAACTTCAGTACCATCGACATCAACAATTATATTTTCATTCTCTGCCAATGCATTATCTGCACAAACATCAATCCAGTCAGTCATTTTTAACCTTTGTTAAATTATCCAGGGGCTCTGTTATTAGCTTTCTCAAGTCATAAAAAAGCAGTCTAAAGACTGCGCCCCAAGTAAGCCTTACATTTATACAATCATTTAGCTGTGCGTATCATTTAAGATAAACATCATATCGTAACAATTTGCCACTAAAACTTTCATTGGGTTTTCCTGCAATGGGTTCAGCATAATCAGGACTTTTTACCACCACTTTTTTTGTCGCGGTTTGAAACGCCACTTCAAACAACAATTCCTTGTCTTCATCATCCCCCAATAAATCGCGCAAGATAGTCATGGATTTTTTCGCTAATGCCGATTTTTTGCGCTTAGGTGGAAACATCGGGTCTATATAAATACATTCAGGCTTGTTGTCTAAATCAGCCAATACCTCAATCGCATTACCAGCAAGTAGTTCTGGTACTGGAATAACGATATTTTTCACCCAGTCAACTTCAGATAACCGCTTAAAGCCATCAGTCAGTAATTCAACCATAATGGGCGAACGCTCTATACAACGCAATTCATAACCCATACGAAAAATATGTAAGCTATCTTGCCCCCAACCCGTGGTTGCATCAATAATTGTTTTAGTTTTTCGACCTAAAGCCTGAGCTAGAGCGCCTTTTTTTGGAGCGGGCCAGGAACGCTGCTCACCTGGTCTGGGCTCAATATCAACGGATAGCCCACCTTTTTTTAATAAGGCTTTATCTAATAATTTTAAACGACCATCACGCCAAGTTAAGAAAAAGTCTTCTGCCGTATTTTTATCAACAGTTTGGTAAACAGGGACTTGAAGCTTTTCTGCCAGGTCTACTGCTAATTGCTCTTCAACTTGCCCTTGAAATAACACGGCAAGTTTTCCTGCATATTGTTGTGATATTGTTTTAGTCAAAGATCATTTCCCGACCAAGACTGGTTCGAGCTCCTCAAGTTAACATCTATTCAGTAGAAATAGAATTGGCTTCATTTTTTAAAGCAGCATCCAGAGTATGCCATGCTAAAGTCGCGCATTTAACTCGAGCAGGATATTCACGCACTCCAGCCAAAACAGCTAATTTCCCAATCGCTTCCAGATTAACATCTTCTTCTTTACCTGTAGTCATTTCATGGAACTGGGTAAATAAAGTTTCAGCTTCAGCCTCAGTTTTACCTTTCACAATTTCCGTCATCAATGAGACTGAGGCTGTTGAAATAGCACAGCCAGAACCTTGAAAACTGGCATCTGTAATCACATCGCCATCCATTTTCAAAAACAAAGTAAGCCTATCACCACACAAGGGATTAAAGCCTTCAACTTGTCTGTCAGCATCGTCCATTACTCTAAAATTACGCGGATTTCTATTGTGATCAAAAATTACTTCTTGATAAAGATCCCTTAAATCATCAAACATTAGCCAAATACCTCAATTAGTTGCTCAATTCCATTCATTAATACATCAATTTCTTCTTTGGTATTATACATGGCAAATGAAGCTCTTGCGGTTGCAGGCACTTCAAAAAAATCCATGACAGGCATTGCACAATGATGCCCAGCTCTTATTGCAATACCTAAACTATCAAGCATGGTACCAATATCATGCGGGTGAATTTTATCAAGCACAAAAGATAAAATAGCGCCTTTTTCTTTTGCATCACCAATAATTCTCAAGCCTTCAATGTGTTTAGCTTTTTCTGTGGCGTAATCTAATAACTCTGCTTCATAGGCTGCAATATTATCCATGCCTATCTCAGATAGATAATCTATTGCTGCCCCTAAGCCCACCACATCGGCAATACTAGGCGTTCCCGCTTCAAATTTATAAGGCAAGGCATTATATTCGGTCTCTTCAAAAGTCACTTTTCGGATCATATCGCCGCCACCTTGATACGGAGGCATCGCTTCTAATAATGCTTGTTTACCATATAACACCCCAATACCAGAAGGTGCATAAAGCTTATGCCCAGAAAAGGCATAAAAATCACAATCCAGTGCCTGCACATCGACTGACATATGAGGAATAGCTTGAGCGCCATCTAATAACACAGGAATATCTTTAGCTTTAGCTGCAGCAATTATCTTTTTTACCGGATTAATTGTGCCCAAAGCATTAGACATATGGACCACAGAAACTAGTTTGGTTTTATCACTGATCAACTTTTCAAATTCATCATAGATTAACTCGCCATGCAAATTAATGGGTGCAACTTTTAACACTGCCCCTGTTTCTTCACAAAACATTTGCCAGGGAACAATATTAGAATGATGCTCCATGGCTGTAATTAAAATCTCATCACCTTTTTTGATATTCGCCTTAGCAAAGGTTTGAGCAATCAGGTTAATCGCTTCCGTAGTGCCCTTAACAAAAATAATTTCTTTGGTGCTTTTGGCATTTATAAAGTTTTTAACTTTTTCTCGCGCGCCTTCATAACGATCTGTCGCTTTGACACTCAGAGTATGTACACCACGGTGGACATTGGCATACTCATGCATATAAAGGTGAGAGATGCTATCTATAACTGCCTGTGGCTTTTGGCAGGTGGCGGCATTATCCAAATAAACCAAGGGTTTGTTACGGATTTTCTCTTTTAAAATAGGGAAATCTGCACGAATTTTTTCTACGGGAAATGTTGTCATGTTTTCTTGCTATTGTTTTATTCTGGAATAAGTTGCTAAATTATCGATGGCGTATTATATTTTAATTTGATTTATCTAACTTCGTTTTAACTATGTCCGCATCTACTGAAGGCTTTTATAAAAGGCATTTAACCAATTTGGCTGAATGGAAAAAACTAGGTGAAGCTAATATTTTTCCACCAGGGAGTCGTCTTGAGCTTATAAATGGAGAAATTATTGAAATGGCACCTATTGGTAGTAATCACTCAGGTCATATAAATAAACTAACTCAAATTCTGGTAAAACTAGCTTCAAACCAGGCTGTTGTCAGTGTACAGAACCCAGTGCAACTAAATGATTTATCAGAACCTGAACCTGATTTAATGTTGCTAAAACCAAACCCTGACTTTTATAGCGCTCATCACCCTGATGCCAGTCACGTACTTTTATTAATTGAAGTTGCTGATAGTTCATTAAAGTTTGATCAAAACCAAAAACTTCGTTTATATGCACTGCATAACATCCCTGAATATTGGTTACTTAATATCAAGGATGCTTGCCTGGAAGTTTACCGCCAGCCATATGATGGACTCTATGCTGAAAAAACTACCTTACGTGCTGGAGATAACATCACCTTATCTCAATTAAACGATATTAATATTAATATCGCTGATATTCTGTAATTAATGGAAGTGAGGCTTAACTTCACTTCCATTAATCTATAACCATTGCTTATCAACACCAGCCTGCGGAAAGCGTTTTAATAATTGTCCTAATAACAATTCTCGCAAACTCGTCAACTGAACCTTATCAACCATTTCATTGGCAAAAGCAAAAGTCAGTATGTTTCTCGCAGTTTCTTTATCTACACAACGTGATTGTAAATAAAAAATAGATTTCTCATCCAGCTGCCCCACGGTTACACCATGAGCACACTTAACATCATCTGCATAAATTTCTAACTGCGGTTTGGTATCTACTTCTGCATCCGCTGAAAGTAATAAATTTCTATTATTCATTTCAGAATCAGTTTTTTGTGCGTCTTCTGCGACAAAAACTCGTCCCTGAAATACACCGCGTGCTCGCTGGTTGAAGACGCCTTTATACAATTCTCGACTGATAGCATGAGGTTGCAGGTGTTTAATGCGGGTATGATTATCAATATGTTGACGTTTAATACCTAAGGACAAACCATTTAAATCACACTCTGAAGCCACATCCAGATTGGTATGGATATCATTTCTGGCCAATAATCCACCAAAAGCAAAATTATGATGATTAAAACGACTATCACGTGCCTGCTTAACGTAAGTTCCACCAAAATGATAAGCTTTATCACCTTCGCTTTGAACTTTAAACAATGTTAGTTCAGCATTTTTTTCTACAAAAACTTCAGTAACAGCAGCTGATAAATAGGCAGAATCAACCCCAACAAATGTTTCAATTACTTTTGCTTCAGCCATCTCATCAACAATCAAAAGATTACGCGTAGTTGATAAGCACTCGGCTTGTGTTGTTAAGTGAACTAACTGGACTGGCTTATCTAATACAATTTTAGAAGGGATATGAATAAACAATCCATCCGTAAACCAGGCTGAATTAAAGGCAACAAAGCTATGTTCCTCATTTGATACCGCTTGAGCCAGATACTTTTGAACTGTTTCAGGTTTTTGATCTAAAGCTTGTGCCATTGACAAGACAGCAACATCAGTTGATAAATCATCTAATGAAGAAAGATCCGAGGAAAAATGACCATTAACCAACACGACGGTATAACAATCATCTAAAACAAAGTCCGTTAACCAGCTTTTATCAACAACTCCTGTATCAACAATTGCCTGGGGAGAAAACAGCTTTTTTTCAATTGCCGAGACATTTGTGTAACGCCACTCTTCTTCTCTTAATGAAGGAAAACCTGTACTAGAAAAACGGTCAAATGCTTCAGCCCTAAATGATTTAAGCCACTCTAAAGACTGCCCTGGTAACTGGCTGACATTATTTTTATACTCAGAACTATATTGACTCACATATTGCACTGTCATTATGCTGCCTGCCCTTCAACCCACTGATATCCTTTTTCTTCTAATTCCAATGCTAATTCTGGTCCGCCAGACTTAACAATTTGACCATCAGCCAAAACATGAACAATATCAGGTTTAATATAATCTAGTAGACGTTGATAATGGGTGATCATTAAAAATGAACGTTCAGTTGAACGAAGTGAATTAACACCTTCAGCGACTATTTTTAAAGCATCAATATCTAATCCCGAATCCGTTTCATCCAGAATACATAATTTAGGTTCCAAAATGGCTGCCTGGAGAATTTCGTTACGTTTTTTCTCTCCACCAGAAAAACCTTCATTCACCGCACGGTATAAGAATTTTTCATCCATTTCTAATAACTTAATTTTATCTTTAACCAAAGTTAAAAAATCCATCGCATCCACTTCATCCAAACCATTATGCTTACGAATGGAATTTAAAGCCGCTTTTAATAAATAGATATTACTCACGCCAGGGATTTCTACAGGGTACTGAAAGGCTAAAAACACGCCTTCTCGCGATCTAATTTCAGGATCCATATCCAGCAAATCCTCCCCCATATAAGTCACTTTGCCTTCAGTAATATTGTAGCCAGGCTTACCTGAAAGCACATGAGATAAAGTACTTTTACCTGCTCCATTAGGTCCCATAATCGCATGGACTTCACCTGCATTAATTTCCAGGTTTAAACCTTTAAGTATGGGTTTATCGCCAACGCTGACATGAAGGTTTTCTATCTTAAGCATTTTTGTTTCCTAATTTATCGTTATCTCTCGTTCCCACGCGCTGCGTGGGAATGCAGTTTTTGACGCGCTTGCGTCATGGGACGCAGGCGCGTCCATTATGCGTTACCACGCAGCGCGTGGGAACAAGGTAATTTCTATTAACCTACTGAACCTTCTAAGCTTATGCCCAATAAAGCCTGTGCCTCTACCGCAAATTCCATTGGTAATTCTTTAAACACTTCTTTACAAAAACCATTCACAATCATGGACACCGCATCTTCTGCTGATAGTCCACGTTGCTGACAGAAGAACAACTGGTCTTCACTGATTTTTGAAGTAGTAGCTTCATGTTCAACTTGTGCAGAAGGCTGTTTAACTTCAACATAAGGAAAAGTATGCGCTCCACAACGATCACCCACCAATAATGAATCACATTGGGTGTAGTTACGGGCATTTTCAGCACCCTTACCAACTTTAACTAATCCCCTATAAGTATTTTGTGCCTTACCAGCGGAGATTCCTTTAGAAATAATGGTGCTACTGGTGTTTTTACCAATATGTATCATCTTGGTACCAGTGTCGGCCTGTTGATAATTATTGGTTAATGCGACAGAATAAAACTCACCAACAGAATTATCACCTAACAAGACACAACTAGGATATTTCCAGGTAATTGCTGAGCCTGTTTCCACCTGAGTCCAAGACACTTTAGAATTGTGGCCGCGACATTCTGCTCGTTTAGTCACAAAATTATAAATGCCACCCACGCCATTTTCATCGCCTGGGTACCAATTTTGTACAGTCGAATATTTGATTTCGGCATTATCCATAGCCACTAACTCAACCACTGCTGCATGCAATTGATTTTCATCACGCATGGGTGCCGTACAACCTTCAAGGTAACTAACATGGCTATCTTCATCAGCAATAATCAGCGTACGCTCAAATTGCCCCGTATTTGCAGCATTAATTCTAAAATAAGTCGATAATTCCATTGGGCAACGTACACCTTTTGGAATATAAACAAAAGAACCATCGGTAAAAACCGCAGCATTTAAAGCGGCGAAAAAATTATCGCCCTCAGGAACGACAGTACCTAAATATTGTTTGACCAATTCAGGGTATTCCTGCAAGGCTTCTGAGATAGGGCAAAAAATCACCCCAGCATCTTTGAGCTTGCCTTTAAATGTTGTTGCTACAGAGACACTATCAAAGACAGCATCAACAGCAACACCGGCTAATCGTTCCTGTTCATCAAGGGGAATACCTAGTTTTTTATAAGTATCCAATAATTCAGGATCAACTTCATCAAGGCTTTGAGGTTTATCAGAATCTTTTTTAGGCGCTGAATAATAACTAATAGACTGATAATCAATAGGCTCAATATTCAATTGCGCCCAATCAGGTTCTTTCATAGTTTGCCAATGCCGAAACGCCTTAAGTCGATACTCCAGCATAAACTCAGGCTCATTTTTAATTTTTGATAATTTGGCAATAACCTCTTCATCCAATCCAGGCGGAAACGTTTCCACTTCAATATCGGTAACAAACCCTTGTTTGTATTCCTGAGCAATCAGGTTTTCAACTTCTTTGGCACTTGATGACATAAATTACTCTATCTATATAAACTACTAACGGGAATTAAAATTTCTTCTGGTTGTGGAGTTGGCATAACCATATCAGCCAATGTAACTGAATCCAGAGCATTAAAAACCTTCTGATTAATCAAGCCCCAATTACCCTGAATATCACATCCAGTTGCCTGATCACAATTTTTATGGGAAGCATTACATTCAGTTAAAGCAATAGGCCCCTCTAGCGCCGCAATAATTGTGGCAACTGTAATTCTTTCAGGTGCTCTGGCTAATAAATATCCACCTTTAGCCCCTCTCACCGAAGTCAACACGTGCGCTTTAACCAAAAGTTTAAGAATTTTACTTACCGTAGGTAAAGTAATTCCAGTCACCTGTGATATTTCAATAGCTGCATGCATACTCATCTGGTCTTTTGCCATAAAGCTTAAAATGACCGTTGCATAATCTGTTAATTTACTTAACTTTAACATTGCCTCTCCACTTCCAATGTGGACCATTTTAGTACTATTTAATGCCAGAGTAAAGTACTAGGTTATTTTTAAGTAAAATATCCTGCTTTAATTTTTACCAAGAATTTAAAACTCTATTATCAATCTAGATCTTAATTATATTTATTGCATAAAAATAAAAAAATATTTCGTATTTCTAACTCCCTTTTATTAAAAAGAGGCTAATATTAATCTGTTAGAGTAAAAAATCATTAATTTTTCAATTTCTTCGATGGATTTATAAATTATAAAAAATATGAGTATGATAAAAAAAACAAAAAATGTAACAATCAAACTTTTACTACCTATTGCAACAGTATTTATCCTTGCTTCATGCAGTAAAAATATTGCAACACCCTCAGCAAATGAAGAAATAAAAAACGCACATATTCGTGGACAAAACTCTCTAGATTTTAGTGACTCGCTAAAAAAACTTGGGATGATGACAAAAATTTATAATACGAAAACATTACGAATACAGCTGGGGGGTATATACGATGAAACTGGCTGCTCTGCCTCAACTGGAGCTCAAATACCTAGAAAGGTTACAACTGCAGCCGCAGATTCATTACTAAAAATAGAAGGTAATATTCGCTTAATACCTTATAACCCAGATTTTTTGGCGATGTCTGTTAACACCGGGTATAGCGATTTTAAAAACAAAATAAAACCCGATATTGCAATCACCGGAGGAATTACCGAATGTGATGGTTTTATCATGGCTAGTGTTCTTAAAGATAAAGAAGATTCACATTATAAAAGTTTATCAATTAACTATAATATGTTGGATTTTAAAACACTTACCTACATCCCAGGTCAAACTGTATCAGCTATTTTTGAATCAACAAATTACAACAATACTGTTCAAGAAGTAATACATAATAACTTAATGCTTAACAACTATCCGAATTCGAGAATAAGGGGGTTTCACCACGCAACACGTGTTTTAACTCAAGTTAGTCTTATTGAGTTAATTGGAAAACATTTAAATTTACCGTATTGGAACATCCTTCCAAACCATAAAGCCGATGACAAAGTCGTTAATAACATAAAACAAGCGTTCAAAAGGGTATCAACTTCAAGCAGAATTAAATTTCTTCAGGAATTACTTTTTGTTCATGGTTTTGATATAGCAATTAACAGTAACTTAGATGAGGATACGATACAGGCATTATCAAAGCTTGACATAAACTTACCTGAAAACAATTTAACATTTGAAGCCTTATTCAAGGTTTATAGCACTGTTCCCACCACCGAATCTGCTATCGAAAGACGAAGCTTATTAAACAAATAAGTAACGATCATTAGATATTAGCGCTAATTTTTATGGCATGAACTTAGATTAAATGTACGCATTTCTCATTTAATCTAAGTCACTATAATTAACATCTCCCATTTTTTTACTGCAGCAAAACTTTTATTATTCAATTCCAATAACGCTTATTTTTTATCCGCATAGAATCTACTTCGATTACCCCATTATTGTTTAAATTAACAATAATGGCACCATCAACCGCTGTATTCATCCATTTTTTATTTAACTTGTTATATCGATTGATAACCTCATCATGAGGAAATGAATAACGATTTTTATAGCCTGCAGGAATTAAAATCATATCGGGATCTGCCTGTATTAAAAAGCTCATGGTCGAAGATGTTTTACTGCCGTGATGGGCAGCTATTAACACATCACTTTTTAGTTTTAATCTTTCATGTTCAAGCAACCCTAGTTCGGCTTCTTTTTCAATATCACCCGTCAATAACACACTGCCATGTTTTGCAGTCACTTTAAGGACACAGGAATTATTATTTTCACCCTTCATTTCTCCCAATGCTGGAGAAATAATTTCAAAAACCACCTGATCCCAATCCCATCGCTGACCTCTTTTACACTGTACAGGTTGATATTGCATTAATAATTTAGGAACACTAGTCAGGACTGTTTGCACTTTGCTTTGCTCAACAACTGACTTTACACCTCCAATATGGTCATTATCGCCGTGACTAACTATCAAAGTATCAATAGACTGAAGTCCCTTATACTGGAGATAAGGGATAACAACAGAACTTCCCATATTATAGTGTTCAGAATATTTGGCGCCCGTATCAAATACCAGAGTATGGTTAGTTGTTTGAATAACTATTGCCAATCCTTGGCCTACATCCAATAAGGCCATCGTTGCTTCACCGACTGCTGGCTTATCCTGTTGAGTAAATAACAATGGTAATAGCATCACCCCTCCTAACCATCGTGCAGGTATTCCTATAGGTGATAACAAAATAAATACACCTAACAAAGCCAACGGAACAAGATAAAAGGCATTTGATGTTGTCGTTATAACTGAATAGGGGGTTTCTGCCATTACAGACAATACATACCATAAACTTTGTAAAATTTTATCGATCAACTGGTAAACCAGCATGGCAAAATCAGGCGAAATACTCAGACTCAATACGGCAATAAAACATAAAGGAACAAGTAATAAACTGACAATGGGAACTGCAATAAAATTTGCTGCAGGAGCAATAATTGAAAGATTCTGAAAATAAAAAAGCAACAGGGGTGATAAACCAATAGCAGTAACACAATGGATTTTAGTTGCACTTAGCCAATAGGGAGGTTTACCAAGTCGACCACCCAAGCTATAAACAATCACCGCAACAGCCAAAAAAGAAAGCCAAAAACCTACCGACAATACTGCAAAAGGATCATATATCAAAACACCTAACATAGCGAGTGCCAGGATATTTATGGTTGAAATATTGCGTTGTAAAACCATTGCCGACATAGCAATAATTAGCATAATTAATGAACGCTGTGTCGGTAGCGAAAAACCAGCCAATGCAGAATAAAAAACAGCAACAATCACTGCACTGACAGCAGCAATTTTTTGCGGTGAATTAATGGATGTTTTAACCGCTATTTTAAGCATTAAAAAATAAACCAATCCAGAAATCAATCCAATATGCAAACCAGAAATAGCGACCAAATGTACTGTACCTGTCCTTCTAAAGACATCCCACTGCTTATCAGTAATCTCATGCCTATCACCAATGGTAAGTGCCTTAATGATGCCAATATTATCGCTATGTTCTAGTAACAGGGTTAATTGATCAGAGATTGTCTGACGTATAACTGTAAAATCCTGCCCAGTTACTTTAGTCCTTTGCAATACAGGGGGTGGATTTGTTCTTACATACCCTGTTGCTCCAATATTTTCTGTAAATAACCAACGCTCATAATCAAAACCACCCGGATTGATACGCCCATGCGGTTTTTTTAACTTAACCGTCATCTGCCAGTTTTGACCCGCTTTAATTTGTTGTTTAGGAAAATACCAGCTTAATCTGATTTTCCCAGGTACCTGGGAAAGAGACTTTGAAACTAGAAAATCAAACCTAACTCTTCTATCATCATATTGAGGAAGCCCCGTTACCTGCCCTTCAATCAGGAGATGCTGCCCTTCCATATCCACAGGTAATCTATCAGCCAAACGGATACTAGCAAAACCAATCGCCCACAACAAACCAATAGTAAAAAACATCAGCCGCCACAGGCGAAACAGAGTAAAACAAGTTGCTAGTATTAACAAAACGACAATCCAGTAGTTCTCTGGTAATACAGGTAATTGCTGAACAACAATAATCCCAGCAACTAAACTAAGGATTGAAAATAACATAGGACTACTCTGACAAAAGAACTTCTGATCAAGTGATGAACTGGCCATTCACCAACAATTAAATAATATGACTCTAAACAAGAAACAGGTTGCTCATTTTCTATAGCTTTTCATTTGGAAGTGAGGCTTTAACCTCGCCTGAATCGTGAGAGATTTAAGCCTCACTTCCTTTTTGTAAATTATTTAGGTTTTTTAACCTAATTACAACTCAGCCTGTGGTTTGTTCATAAGCATACTAAATAATGCCATTTGTCATTGATAAAGCGCCTATAAACACCTTAACTCGCATCGTCTTTAGTTGCTCCAATAACGCTATCCACAAAGGCCTTTAGACCCTCTTGAACTAGATCATATGTAGTATCAATATTATCGGCAATATCACCTTCCAGAACCTTAAGCCCACTGAGTATATCTTTTGCTTCAGCAAAACCTTGCTCTATTCCACCGCCAATTATATTATTAAATGACTCGGCAGCTTCTTCTATACTCATCTCAGGGTGTTGCTCATGGAACTTTGGAAAAAAAGCAGTACTCATAGAAACAATTCGCTCAGCAGTTGCTTCAGGACTTACATCAATTCCTGAATCATACGCAGCCTGGATTGCATTGTCACCAAAATCAGCTTTTAAAACATCATTAATACCTTCAATAGCCACTTTATATAGCAATGCTAAAGGTTCATTACCTGCATTAACACTCACCTCCATACTTGACTGAAGGATTGCACTGTTGAATTGTTGTTTAACAGACTGTTGAGTTAATTCTGTTTGTTTTATTTCATTTTTTTCTTTTGCTGCAGGCGCCACTGTTTGTCCAAAAGGACCATCAGTTTGCTTATCGTGACTTGCCTTCAACTGTTTTACAGTTTGAGAAAATGAAGGGGTATTAGTTATATCTTTCATGGCGATTTCCTCCGAGCAGTCTATAGACTAGTATAGCGGCTGATTCTACAAAAACTTTAATAATAGCTGCTTTTTTATATAAGCATGATTATAAAACTACTATCAATCTCTTCAAAAAAATAGCGCAAATAAAACAAGTTCCTTAACAATTAAATTCAATTGTAATGCCTCAACCTTGATCAGACTTTTTTTAAAATTGATTGCAATATATATTACATTGAAAGACCCTGAGGTATCTAGACAACAGCACCACTTATTTAAAGCCAAACATTGTCGATTCTATAGAGATCTGACATTTGTTTAATGGACGCAGGTTACCTGCGTCCATTAAACATGAGAATCGAATAATGATTCCACCTAAATCCGAAGTTTAATTTGACTAAAAAGGTTAAGTTGACAGTGCCATCAGAGAATTAGTTTATTGCAGGCTGTTCTATTATCTCTTCTCCGATATAAGTAATATTTAAATTGAACTCTTTTCAAGAAATTCTCTAATTTCATTTGCTAGCCTTTCTGTATTTTCATTTTGACTATCAATAACAAGCTGATAAAGGCGATTTATGCTTTACTCCTTATCAACAGTTAAATATTTCCAATAAGCTTTAGAAGCCTTTTTTGTTTTGCTTGATTCAGGATAAGTTGGTAACTCAATTTCAGCCAATAAGAGTAGTGACCAGCATTACGACTGGAGATACTCCTAGTCACCGGTCTCTGAATTATAGCTTCTTACCCATCTCAGATCGAACCTACTCTTAAATTAAGCTAATCACCTCAAAGTACTTGGGACAAGTCTTTCCGTGCAACATTATTCATTAGATTTGACCACTCTACTTATTGTCGACTAATATTTACCAAAGTGCTTTTTTCTGGTTGCTATATTTATTGAGGTACATTACCTCGTGAGGTAATGTGATACAAACCACCTGCTTATTCTAATTTTAAAGGTCTTCCATTGCTTTAATCTAGCACAAAAAGCATTATCCGTTACGCGTTACGAAAAGACCTGCCCCCAATATCTTTCATGAATCCAGGGTAAAAGCCTTCGCTTACTTCCGTAGTATCTAGTTGTGGGAAAGTGTGACCAGTTTGCTGGTCGGGCAAAATTTGTTTCCATTTTACTTTCTAGGACTAATCTTTTCTGGTTCTGACAATTTATAGCCCAGCTACAGTAAGAAAGGGGTTATGATTTGTAACTGTTTATCTATGACTTGTTTATGCTGCATATCTTCTGAGTATAAAATATCGCAACCTGATTCCAGTGCCGAAGCAATCATGCAGAATAATGTATATTTTCAGTGAGTGGCTTGACGGTGCTCTCAAGTGTCAGTCGTTTAATAATCGCTTTTATGTCGTCAATTGGCATTGAAAACTTTCTAATAAGCGTATTGACCGTTTCATTTAGTACTTGGACAGATATAACCGGATGACGACTAATTAACTCAATGCTACGTTTTCGTTTTTCTTCATCATTGCCCAGGCTGTAGATAACAATATTTGTATCTACAAAATTACCGCTCATTAGCACCATCCCTATCAAACTTTAAACCCTCCATGTTCAGTTGATAAGGTTGTAAAAATTGTTTTAAATCATTTTTTGGTTTTTGTTGTTGTAAAAAACCTTTAACGGCTAAGAGTAAAACATCATCTTTTGACTGATTGTTGTCGATTGCAATCACCGATAATATTTGTTCTGTATTTTTATCTAATTCAATCGTATGTTGCATAATTTTTTTCTAAAAACAGGTTGAAAAGTCTATTGTAAGTAACTTCACACTATATCCCAATTATTAATGGCCAGGTATTTATACGTCTTTGTTACTAACCCGGCAACAAGTGATACAGCAATTAAAGTTTAAGATTCTACAATGTACCTTAATAATACAGGCTAATAATAACCTGATAAAAAAATAACGGGGTCAAATAACTACGAAAATAAATATAGCAGCCAGAAAAAAGCACTTTGGTAAGCATTAGTCGACAATAAGTAGAGTAGTCAAATCTAATGAAGCCCCCTAACTATGACACTTTATCCAGAATGATCCAATAAAATCATTTACCTCCCTGTTGAATAATGAAGTCTGCAAGTGCCTTATCTGAATTTGCGATGTGCCCAGCAAACCAATCCTTTAGTTTTTGTAATAATAGCAATTCGCCACCTTGAGAAAACTTATCTTTCAAATATACAACTTCTTGTAGCAAATGGTCGTGTACAGTTTTGTGTTCAACTCCTTCTGAATAATCGTATTCTTTCATAAGGCGTTCTTCACTTTTAAAATGATAATCTGTGAAAGCAATCATTTCATCTAGCACTTGATGAATGTCCTCTAAGGGAGCGTTGCGCTTAAGTGCATCATTCAACTTATTTAACATAGCCACTATTTTTAAATGCTGTTCATCTATAATCTTAACGCCGAGTATGGGAATATCATCAGGGTGTATCCAAATCTTATTAATGTCAGCCTTATTGCTTTGTATTGTTGATAAGGTATACCTATTTTTACCTGCGGCTTTACTTGCATACATAGCAGTATCAGCCGCATGCATTAACTTATCAAGCTCAGTCCCGTTGTCAGGATAACTGGCAATGCCGATACTAACTCCAATCATACAGCTAGTTTTGGCAGTTATCTTGATGTCTTCAGCAATGGTGCGGATGATTTTTTGAGCAATCATCTCTGTGCTTAAAGGGTCTTGTAATGCAGTAACAATGACCGCAAACTCATCCCCACCCATTCTAGCAATAGTATCCATATTACGCACACAGGCTTGCAGTCGTTTTGCCACTACTTTTAATACAGTGTCACCAGCTTCATGACCATAAGTGTCGTTGATAGGCTTAAAACCATCTAAATCAAGAAAGAGTATGGCGAAGTTTTCATTTTTTCTTCTGGCTTGTGAGAATGCCTGAGAAAGGCGGTCATAAAACAGTTCGCGATTAGGTAATTCAGTGAGACCGTCATGATTAGCTAAAAAACCAATTCTAGCTTCAGTCGCCTTACGTATAGAAATATCTGTAAAAGTGCCTACATAATTAACCACACTTCCTGAATCATTTTTCACTGCGGTAATATTCAATTGCGCCGGGTAGATTTCACCATTCTTACGCCTGTTCCAAACTTCACCGGCGTAATTACCCGCTTGAATAAGCTGTTGCCACATCGCGGTATAAAAATCTGCGTTGTGATAATTAGATTTAAATACGCGGGGGTTTTCACCTATCACCTCTTCTGCGGTATAGCCTGTAATTTCACTGAAAGCATGATTTACGCGAAGAATCGTGCCAGAAGAATCTGTTACTTCCATGGCTTCTTGAGACTCAAACGCAATAGCAGCAATACGTAGCTCAGCATCAATTTCTTTTTGCTTAGAGATATCGCGGATTGTTGTTTGAAGTATTAAGTGGTCATTAAGCAACATTGAACTTAGCAATATATCGCATATAAATTCCTGACCTGTGTCAACGCGCTTATGTAGCCATTCGAAACGTGCACTGCCTTTTTGCATCGCTGTATCGATATGCTTTTTAGCCAGCGCCCTGGAGTCCGTACCACAGGCTTGTGTAGCCGGAGATAAATCAGCCGGGTGATAGCTGCGTAACTCTTCTTGAGATTGCACACCAAATAAATTCAGTGCTGCTTGATTGCTATCAAAAAAACCTGTTTCATCCAGCATCAGTATCGCATCGCCCGTCGAATCAAAAAGCGTGCGAAACTTTACTTCTGACCGTGCTAAAGTTTCTTCTGTTATTTTATTTTTTGTAATGTCGCGCGCAACACCAAATAAACCAACTATTTCCCCCTGCTCATCGCGTAATGGATATTTACGATTATCGACCCAACCTATACTCCCATCGTTATCTAAGGTTTCTTGTACTTCCTGCGCAATATGAATACCTGCAAACACCTTCTTTTCCAGACGATAATAAATATCCGCATATTCTTCTGGGAACACATCATAATCGGTCTTCCCCAGTAAGTCTGTCCAATACTCAGAGGGATCGGTAATTGCAACTAAGGTTTGGCTTGCGCCTGTGAACACGTGATTGCGGTCTTTAAAGTAAATATAGTCATCCGTGTTCTCCATCATGGCATTAAAATTAGCCATCTGGGTTTGTTCGCCTTGTTGTTGCCAAAGGCTTTTAGCATCTTCTAACCATAACTCAAGCACGATGCCTGTGCCTGTGTTATCTATTGCTTTGGCGTATTGACCTTTGATGCAGCGAATGCGCTCATCAGCATGCCTGAGCCTGATATTAAAGAGGCCTATTGCTGGATTGATTCCACTCGAAAATAATACATCGGCAATGTCTTGATCTTCGGCATGAATGCGGCTTTGTAACGTTACTTTGCCATTAAGGAAATCATCTGCTGCATAGCCCAGCAATTCATAGATACTGTCTGTTGCGGACAAAACCACCATTGGCTTAGCCAAGGATATACAGATATTAGGCTGAGAATTCATGTTATTGGACTATACTTTATATGTGCATCGCTTTCACTTTTAAAAATTCTCATTTTTCAAGTAATTGCCATCTGAATGCCCCAAGCTTGTTAAAAGCATATCTATTGATGCATAGCATTTTACACGGTATTAGCAGAAGATAAAAACGAATTTATCAATACTTTAAGTATCCTTATTTTAATTTCCAAACCTAATACCAGGCTACTTATTACTGCTTTTAGACGACCAATTAATCATTTAATGTATGAAGAAAAAAATTAATTTTTAACTTTTCCAAAACAGATCAAGACTAATACAATTTAACTATTTCGTTTTTTTAAACCGGCCAGACCTAAAAGACCAGAACAAAAAAACCATACAGCAGCAGGTACAGGGACTGGAGCAATAGCATCATAAGTAATGGCTATATTATCAATTTCTATTTGTTGCGATACAATTGTTTCAATTCTAGAATCTCGCCCAATACCAAAAGAAATATTCAATTGAGTAAGTGACTCTTACCCGACAAGTGATACAGCAATTAAAGTTTAAGATTCTACAATGTACCGTAATAATACAGGCTAATAATAACCTGATAAGTTTGAATGCAAACAAGCAATGAAGTATATACACACCAACAGAATTAACCTGTTAAAATTGACCTCCACACGACTCTAAATACAGCATCATGCCTAAAAGACTAATAAAAAAATATATGCCTGATCCTGAGAAACTTAAGCAACAAAAGAGCTTGCAGTTTTTAGGTGATAGGTTGCATGAACCCAATTTATGGCATTTAAACCGCCGCTCAGTATCCCTTGCTTTTGCAGTTGGTTTGTTTGCAGCATGGATTCCGACACCTGGACAAATGGCTATTGCGGCAGCTGCCGCATTTTATTTTAGAGCTAATTTACCTATCTCGGTCGCGTTAGTATGGGTAACTAACCCTTTGACTATGCCGCCAATGTTTTATTTTGCCTATATTGTAGGTTTAAAAACTTTAGGTGAATCTACTCCCGGTGATGATTTTGAGTTTTCTTTAGAAAGCATTATGTCTAGCTTAGGTGATATTGGCGGACCTTTTCTTTTAGGTTGCCTTATTTTAGGAATTATTTCTTCAGTCGTTGGTTTTTTTGGTATTCGATCCTTCTGGAAATACTATGTAAATAAACGCTGGAAAGCTAGGAAGAGATAAAATCTGGCTTTTTTAGCTTTAACTATTATGTAGAGCGGATTAGAACCTGCTCTACATAATAATTTCATCTCCCTTGGTTGGCTAAACAATCAAGCCATCTTCCATATGTAAAACTTTATCCATTCTCTGCGCCAACTCCAAATCATGAGTAACGACCAGAAAGCTTACTTGTAACTCTTGATTTAGCTCTAGCATTAGCTGATAAATCTGTTCCGCAGTTTTGCTATCCAGATTTCCTGTGGGTTCATCTGCCAATACGCACTTAGGTTTATTAATTAGAGCCCTTGCCACTGCCGCACGCTGTCTTTCACCACCTGATAACTCACCTGGTTTATGCTCAATCCTATGCCCTAAACCAACCATTCCAAGTAACGCTTTAGCCTTTTCACGTGCCAGTTTTACTGGTTCTCCAGCTATTAGAACAGGCATAGCAACATTTTCTAGAATAGTAAATTCACCAAGCAAATGATGAAACTGATAGATAAACCCCAAGGAACGGTTTCTTAATTTGCTTAACTTTGATGCGCTAATAGAATTTAAATTCTCACCGTCTAAAATCACATGACCCTGAGTTGGTTTTTCCAATCCACCTAGAAGATGTAATAAAGTACTTTTACCAGAACCAGAAGCGCCCATAATGGCAACTCGCTCCCCTTCGTTGATTGATAAATCAACGCCCTTTAAAACATTAACATCTAAATCGCCTTGCTGGTAACGCATACCTAATTGCTGACATTGCAAAATGGTTGAATCATTCATATCTTAATACCTCTGCCGGATTCACTCTTGAAGCCTGCCATGCAGGATATAACGTAGCCACCAGTGATAAAGTAAAAGAAATACTGGCAATAGCATAGACATCCGCCCACACTAATTTTGAAGGCACATCACTAATATAGTAAACATCAGCCGCCATAAATTGAACATCGAACAATCGTTCAATAGCTGGAATCAATGTTTCAATATTTAAAGCTAACAATACTCCACCTAAGGTACCTAATGCAGTACCAATAACACCAATAATGCCACCTAAAACAATAAAAATACCCATCACCGACATATTCGATAAACCTTGGGTTTTTAAAATAGCAATATCCCCTCGTTTATCTGTAACCACCATAACCAGAGTTGAAACGATATTAAATGCCGCTACAGCCACTATCAATAACAGGATAATAAACATCACCCGTTTTTCAGTTTTGATCGCCCTAAAAAAGTTACTATGTGCCTTAGTCCAATCGCTGACACTATATTGATTATAAAGCTCAGTTGCTAAAGTTTGCGTTATTTTCGGCGCATTGAACAAGTCATCTAATTTTAATCTTAAACCACTGACAGCATCGCCAAGTCTAAAAAGCTTTTTAGCATCATCTATATGAATAATAGCCATATTTCGGTCATATTCATACATACCGACTTGAAAAATACCAACAACAGTAAAACGTTTTAATCGCGGTAAAATACCTGCTGGAGTAGAGTTTATTTGTGGGCTAATAACAGTCACTTTATCGCCTGGCATAACGCCAAGATAATTAGCCAGCTCCCCCCCAAGAACAATACCAAACTTACCTGCCACCAAATCAGATAACTCAGCAATTTTCATTTTATTAGCGACTTCAGAAACCTTATGCTCATACTCAGGCATTATTCCACGAATTAAAGTACCACTGACTCGCCTATCAGCATTGATCATCACCTGCCCTTTAACAAAGGGAGCTGAGCCAACAACATGCGGTTTATTGATAACTTGCTTTTCTAACATTTGCCAGTTGTGTAAACGTCCATTTCTACCCGTAATAGTGGTATGAGATGTCATCCCTAAAATACGCTCACGAAGTTCTGCTTCAAAACCATTCATGACTGAAAGTACAGCTATTAAAGCAGTTACTCCTAATGCAATCCCCAAAACTGAGGTTAAGGTAATAAAAGAAATAAACTGGGTACGTCTTTTTGCTCGCGTATAACGCAAACCTATATAAAGTGTTAAAGGTTTAAACATAAATAATTTTAATGATTGTCTTTACATTTCGAACAGAAACCATACAAATACAAACTATGATCAGTTAATTCAAAACCCAGCTTTTTGGCAATTTTTTCCTGTCGATCTTCTATCACACTATCCGTAAACTCATCGACTGTACCACATTTCATACAAACAATATGATCATGGTGCGTGCCTCTATTTAATTCAAAAACAGAATTTCCACCTTCAAAATGATGCCTAGTGACCAGACCAGCCGCTTCAAACTGAGTTAACACACGATAAACAGTAGCCAAGCCGATCTCTTCATTTTCACTTAACAAAATTTTATACACTTTTTCAGCGGATAAATGACGCTGATCCGTCTGTTTTTCTAAAATTTCTAAAATCTTTACACGAGGTAATGTGACCTTTAGCCCAACATTCCTTAAATCATTACTTTCCAACTGCTATTCTCCATATAAACCAGATTTTAAAAAATAAAATCAACCACACGTATTAGAAAAGACTAATTGTATCTTTTTTTATAAAGACACGCTGATACTTTTATAGGATTATCCATTAACATACGGTATGATTTTCCCTATACGCTATTTAAGTTAAGAGATCATGAGAAAATCTATCTACCCCCTAGTGCTAATAACAGGCATTTCACTACCCGGTTGTTCAACAGTTATGAACAATCTGCCAGGTGTCTATTCTTTGGATATCCAGCAAGGCAATATCATTAGTCAAGAAACTATAGACCAGCTTCGCCCCAAAATGACTAAACGTCAGGTCTTGTATATTATGGGGTCTTCAATGTTAGTCGATGTTTTTCACCAAAAACGCTGGGATTATCTTTACTCCGAACAGCCAGGAGGAGAAGCACGAAAACAAAAAAGACTTTCTTTATATTTTAACGGTGATGAACTCATAGGTGTGCAAGGTGATTTTAGACCCAGCACCCTACCCGTTATCAAACAATCCAAAGAAACGACCGTTATCGTGCCACCACGAGATTTAGAAAAAACCCTTTGGGAAAAAATCACAGGACTTTTTGATGATGACGAACCAAAAACAGCTGAAGATGTTAAACCAATACCAGAAAGTGAAGATGCGGATCTAGCATCTCAGCAACTATAAAAACTGATAGTTTTATTAAGGAACCTCTGATTAAGTTGGTTAGAATTTAGCGCAGAAAAAACTGTCGCTATTTTTCACGAAGTGAGCAGTAATAGTCATTCTATTGCGCCGATCTTCGTGGAAAATGGCGGCTGTTTTAGCAAGCTAAAAATAATTGGACTTGATCAGAGGTTCCTTAAGGAATCTCTGATTAAGTCCCCCTAAAAAATGAGATAATATGGCTTTAGAATAGATACACAGGGATCTGCCAGAATGAAACAGCTCAGCTTTGCCACT